>Ga0164318_10004046_pt1 | contig 13997 bp, 12 predicted proteins | sample GuaBasSedimGuay9_FD_113734 | JGI IMG/M metagenome (GOLD analysis project Ga0164318, IMG submission 113734) | Subseafloor sediment microbial communities from Guaymas Basin, Gulf of California, Mexico - Guay9, Core 4571-4, 0-3 cm | ecosystem: Environmental > Aquatic > Marine > Hydrothermal vents...
CAGTATATCTGCAGGTTGAATAATAAAAGAATTTAAATATTGAGAATAACCTAAATTTGTCCAGCTAAATCCCCATTTTATACTTTCCTGCAAAAACTCAAAAATAATCCATAGAAAAGCGATACTATACACTTCACAAAATTTTTTAGAAATAAAAAATTTAGTTATGAAAGCAAATAAAACCCACCAGAAAGAAAGATAAATAACAAGAAAAAACAAGCCTAACTTAGTAACATAACCTATCCAGAACAAACAAAAGAAAAAAAAGAGAAAAGCAGCAAGGAAAGAATAAAAAAAAAGATAAACCCCCCTTAAATTCTCCAAAAGAAAGAAAAAAGGAACGAATGAAAACCAAATAAGGAAGGAAAGGGAAGGAAAATTAAAACTTAAAGCAGCAAGTATTCCTGTCGAAGTCGCGCAAAGAAAATTCATAAATTACGCCCACAACATTTTTTATATTTTTTCCCACTTCCACAAGGACAGGGGTCATTTCTCCCAACTTTTTTCCCTCTCACACGCATATGTTTAGAAGACTCCTTACTTAAATCTGAAACATCCTTACTTAAAGATGAATATTCGGAATGCACATAATTTTTAGGAAGCTCTTCGAAAACAGGTTTAACCTCCTGAGGAACAATCTCTGTCCGGAAAAGAAATTTCACAATTTCTTCTTTCGTTGAGGAAATCATCTTCTCAAAAAGAGAAAAAGCCTCTCTCTGGTACTCTATTAAGGGATCGCTACTTGCATAGCCACGTAGATATATCCCTTCTTTAAGATAATCCATCATCAGAAGATGTTCCTTCCAATGAAGATCAATCATCCACAAGGCCAATGATTTCTCCATCGCTTTTAGAACTTCCTTCCCAATTTTCTCTTCCAGATTTTGATAGTAAGCATAAACTTTTCTTTTTACTTCTTTCTCAAGTTCTTCTCTTTCTCTATAAAGGTTAGCCGCTCTATCCAACTCAATGTTAAGGTCCCTCTTCAACCAACTACTCAATCCTTCAAAATCGGAAAGTGAATAGAAATAACTTACCTTATCTTTAACCGTCTCCTCAATCATCTCTTTTACCTCTCTGCTTACATCTTCCCTCTCGAGAAAAACTCTTCTTTGCCTGTAGATAACTTCTCTTTGCTTATTCATCACATCATCATATTTAAGAAGTTCTTTTCTTATCTCAAAATTATGCGCCTCAACTCTTTTTTGGGCAATCTCTATAGAACGACTAACTAAAAGATGCTCAATCGGCTCATCTTCAGGAAATTTAAATCTTTCCATCAAAAAATAGATTCTTTCTGAACCAAAAAGTCTCATTAAATCATCTTCCAATGAGATATAAAAACGAGATGAGCCCGGGTCTCCTTGACGGCCTGCTCTTCCCCGTAGCTGATTATCAATACGCCTTGCCTCATGACGCTGCGCTCCAATTACATGAAGCCCTCCCAGCCCCACTACCTTTCTATGTTCTTCTTCAAACTGGGGTTTATATTTTTTATAAATCCTTTCACAATGTTCCTTATATCTGGAATCTGAGGGAAGAATATTGTTTTTTCTTAAAATATCTTTCACAAAATAATCAATGTTGCCTCCCAGAATTATATCTGTCCCTCTTCCTGCCATATTGGTAGCAATCGTTACCTGCCCTAACCTTCCTGCCTGGGCAACAATATAGGCTTCCTGTTCATGATACTTAGCGTTTAAGACGTTGTGAGGAATTCCTTTCCTTTTAAGCATTGAAGATAACTCCTCAGAATCATCGATAGATGTAGTTCCCACAAGCACCGGTCTTCCTTTCCTATACAATTCCTCAATTTCAGAAATTATCGCTTTAAATTTGGCTCTTTTTGTCTTATAGATTCTATCTGGATAATGAGTTCTAACCAAAGGTCTATTTGTAGGAATAACCACTACATCTAAATTATAAATATGCTTAAATTCATTAGCCTCTGTATAAGCAGTCCCTGTCATTCCTGCCAATTTTCTATACATCCGAAAATAATTCTGTAAAGTTATTGTGGCCAAAGTTTGAGTCTCTTCTTGAATCTTCAATCCTTCTTTTGCCTCAATCGCTTGATGGAGTCCTTCTGACCAGCGTCTTCCCGGCATAAGACGCCCCGTAAACTCATCAACAATAATAACTTTACCATCTTTTACAATATAATCTCTATCTTTTTTAAATAAGTAATGTGCCCTTAAAGCTTGCTGAATATAATGAAGCCAGGTATAAGAAAGTCTATCCGGTAAATCCTCGGAAACATTTTTTATCTTGAGAAGAGCCTCTGTTTTTTCTTCTCCTCTTTTGGTAAGAAATACGGTATGTGTCTTTTCTTCTACTATCGCATCGAATCTCTCCTCAAGCTCTTGAGGTTCCATCTGAATTTCTTTTCCATCTATCTCCTTCAATACCACAAATCCTTCTTTAGTATCAAAACGAGAGATAACTTTTTTTACCTTAAGAGCCTTCACTGCTCGATTGACAAGATAATACTTCTCAGTAGAGACTTCTGAAGGTCCAGAAATAATTAAAGGAGTCCTTGCCTCATCGATAAGAATGGAATCAACCTCATCTACAATCGCATAAAAATGACCCCTCTGAACACACTCCTCTAAGGAAGTCGCCATATTGTCTCTTAAATAGTCAAAACCAAATTCATTGTTTGTGCCATAGGTAATATCACAAGCATAGGCCTTTCTTCTTTCCTTTTTATCCATATCCTGCTGGACCACTCCACAACTCAATCCTAAATACTCATAAACTGGTCCCATCCACTCCCAATCTCTTTTAGCTAAGTAATCATTCACTGTAACAATATGCACTCCTCGTCCTGCTAATGCATTCAGGGAAGCCGCCAAAGTCGCTACCAATGTCTTTCCTTCTCCTGTAGCCATTTCGGCAATTTTATTTTTATGCAAGACTATTCCTCCCACAATTTGAACATCAAAATGCCTCAAGCCTATCGTCCTTAAGGCTGCCTCTCTCACCAGAGCAAAATGGAAAGGTAAAATTTCATCAAAAATACTCTCCAAAACTTGAAAGTACTCCTCCCCTTCTAAGTTTTTCGTCTCCTTCTCTATCTTTCTTCTGAATTCAACTATCTTTTCCTTAAAAAAGGCAGCCGGCTTTTCTTTCAATTGAGACTCATAAGAATTTACTTTACTCACCAAAGAAGATAAAGAGGCAACTTCCCCGGCTGAAGGAAGAGGTATCTCGGAATGAAAGGAAATATTTACTTTGGGTTTCAACTTCTTTATCTTTCTCTCATATAGTTTAAGAAGAGTTCTTTTAATCATTTTTTATATTTTGTCTCAAGAAGTGATAGATGAAATCATCTATTTTCCCATCTAAAACTTCATAAGCCGAGGAGACCTCAAACTGAGTACGGTGGTCTTTTACTAAAAGATACGGATGGAGAATATAAGAACGGATTTGGTTTCCCCATTCTATTTTTTTCTTCTCTCCACAAATTTTTTCCATCCTTTCTCTTTTTTTCTCCTTCTCTAAGGCATATAGTTTTGCCTTTAAAATCCTTAAAGCCGTCTGCCGGTTCTGGTATTGAGAGCGTTCATTTTGACAGGAAACTACAACTCTGGTGGGAAGATGAGTAATTCTTACTGCTGAATCAGTACGATTAACATGTTGGCCTCCGTGCCCAGAAGCACGAAATGTCTCAATCTTTAAATCCGCAGGATTAATTTTGACCTCTTCCTCACCAATCTCAGGAATTATACTTACCGACGCAAAAGAAGTATGCCTTCGGCGATTAGCATCAAAGGGAGAGATTCTCACCAACCGATGTACGCCTTTTTCTGACTTAAGAAGGCCGTAGGCAAATTTTCCTTCTACAAGAAAAGTTATATTTTTTATCCCTGCCTCCTCTCCTTTCAATTCATCAAGAACTTTTATCCTAAATTTTTTATCCTCTGCCCATCGAAAGTACATCCTAAAAAGCATACTCACCCAGTCACAAGCCTCTGTCCCTCCGGCTCCGGCATTTATCTCCACAATTGCATTACTGTTATCAAACTCCTCAAAGAAAAGAAAAGAAAGCTCAATCTCATTTAACCTTCTTTCTATTCTTTTAAGCTCCTCTTCTAACTCTTTCTCTAAGGAAGAATCATTTAAGCTTGCCAGCTCCTCTAATCCCTTCAATTTCTCTCCTATTTTTTCCATATCTTCTACATCTTTTTTTAAACTCTTGAATTCCTCCGTTATCTTACTTGTTGATTTTATATCTTTCCAAAAGGAAGCTGAAGACATTTTCTGTTCTAATTCTTTTATCTTCTTTTTCTTCTCCTCTATTTTTAAATTTTTGTAGAGAGAGCTCCACTTCTTCCTCAATTTATCAATTGTGTTTAAAATTTCCAAAATCAAATTAGATCCCTTCTTTTCAAATTAAGATGAAACTCTTCTTTTTTATCTGCATATCCTAAAGCCAACTGAGGAGAGATGATCCTTCTCTCTACCAGCTCCAGCAAAGACTGATCAAAGCTTTTCATTCCATAAATTTCTCCTGAGGCAATATATTTGGGTATCTCCCATAATTTATTTTCTCTTAAAAGACGAGAAATGGTAGGAGATAAAGTCATTATCTCATAAGCAGGAATTAATCCTTTCTTGTCTACCCGAGGAAGAAGTCTCAGGCAAATTACTCCTTTAAGAAGAACGGATAATTGCATTAAGATAAAAGAATGCTGATAGGGGGGGAAAAAGTTTATTATCCTCTCGATTGTGGTAGAAGCATTTACGGTGTGGAGGGTGGAGAAAACCAAAATTCCTGTCTCCGCAGCAGTTAAGGCGGCATAACAGGTATCTTGGTCACGAATGTTACCAATAAAAAGAACGTCAGGAGAATGCAAAGCAAACTGTCTTAATGCTTCCTGATAAGAAGAAACATCTTTCCCGATCTCTCGTTGATTGATTATTGACTTTTTATCGAAAAAAGTAAACTCAATCGGTTCTTCAACCGTAAGGATGTGCCTTCCGAAGTTACAATTAATGTATTCTATCATACTGGCAATAGTTGTAGATTTACCACTTCCGGTAATTCCTGTAAGAAGAATTAATCCTCTCTTCTCCTGACAGAATCTTTCTAAAACTGTTGAGGGAAGATTCAATTCGGTGAAAGTGGGAACTCTCAAATCGATCTTTCTTATCACCAAAGCTACAGTATTTCTCTGATAAAATATACTCATACGAAAACGCCAATGCTCTTTAAACCATATCGCAAACTCACAGCTTTTTCTTTTTAGAAAATTATCTTTCAACTCTTGAGGCAAAATTTCAGCAATTATTTTGTCTAAATCTTGAGATAAAAATTCATAATCATCAATTGGTCTTACCTCACCTAAAACCCTCCCCTTAAGTACACTGCCAGCTCTTACAAAAGCATCAGAAGCATTCTCCTCAATCATTCTCTCAGCAATATAAGAAAAATCCATACCCCCTCCTATCTTTCCAATTCTTCTCTAATCTTCTCCTCTAATTCTAACAACTTTTTTTTTAATTCTCTACCTAAAGAATACCCCCCAAAACCTTTTTTATGGGAATAGATAACACGATGACAGGGAATAAAAAAAGGATAAGGATTGTTCTTTAAAACTTTTGCTACGGCCCTAAAAGAAGAAGGCTTTCCGATACTTTGGGCGATCTCCTTATAGGTACGTGTTTCACCTAAAGGAATCTTTATTACCTCTCTTAATACTTTTTTTTCAAATTCTGTCATCTTCAAATATCTTCCTCTTTCTTAAAATCTGATGATACCGATAAGCAAAGCGATGGGCTTCATCTCTTACCCTCTGAAGAAGCTGAAGGCCTAAATTATCTGAAGGAAGTCTTAATGGTTCTTTCTTAGAAGGAATCCAGATTTCTTCCTTCCTCTTGGCAAGAGAAATTACAGGAATCTGCACCCCTAAGCTATCCAAAGTTTTTTTTGCCACAGATAGATGTCCTTTTCCTCCATCAATTACAACCAAATCAGGAAGTTTTTTTCTCTCTTCCTTAAGATGTCGATATCTCCTTTCCACAATCTCAGCAATCATCCTATAATCATCAACCCCTTCCACTTCCTTTATCCGATAACGTCGATAACTACTTTTGTCCGGATATCCATCTTTAAACACAACCACCGACCCACAAGCTTCTTTGCCTTGTATGCAGGAGATATCTATCCCTTCAATTATAAAAGGAATTCTTTTTAAATGCAAAATTTCTTTTAAAATAATTGCCTCATTCCCCTCTGACCTTCCTGTATAAAGCTTAGAAAGAGCTTCCAGCCTATCTCGATAAAGACCGGCCTCTTCAAATTTTTTTTCTTTAGCTAACTTCTCCATTTTTCTCTGTAATTTTTTAAGTAATATTTTCCTTTCTCCTTTAAGAATTCTAATAATATTATCCACAATGTCTTGATATTCTTCTTCTTCTATTCTCTCCTCACATACTCCTGGGCATAAACGAAGATGATAATATAAACATACTTTCTCAGGTAGATTCTTGCAAGAACGAAAAGGGAAAATTTTCCTTATCAAGTTAAGAGCAGACTTTAAAAGCTTGACATTAGGATAAGGACCGAAAAGGATTAAGTTTTTTGTTTTTTTAGGTCGAGCCACATAAATTGCCGGATATTTTTCTTGAGTGATTACTACATAAGGATAGCTTTTATCGTCCTTGAGAACAACATTATACTTGGGCTTTTCCTCCTTTATGAGAGAAGCCTCAAGCAATAAGGCCTGTTCTTCGGTAGCGCATAGAATATAATCTATATCTTCAACTTTTTTAATGAAACCTTTTGCTTCCCTAAAATGAGAAAGGATTCTTTTTCTAAGGGAAGTGGTTTTCCCTATATAAAGAGCTTTGCTGCTTTTCCCCCTAAAGATATACACACCACACAAATCCGGTAATTCTTTTATCTTCTGCGAATCCATCCTCTCAAGTAATTTATCTGCTCTATCTTAAGTAAATTTCCTAAAAAAAGAAAAAGAGCTCCTCCTCCCATTACTGCCAAAAAGGCTTTTACATATTTATTATACTCCCCTAAGGAAAATATTAACTTAAAAAAAAGGGAAGAAAGGAATCCTAAAAGTAGTAACTTTAGTATATATCCTTTTAAATCCTCCCAAGAGATTAAATCTTTTATACGCTGATTTAGTTTGGAAAAAAGAGAGAAAAAATTAAACGCTGCCGCCAAACTACTTGCTAAAGCCACCCCTGCTATCTTTAAAGGAAAAATCAAAATCGCACTTAAGATAACATTTATTACCAAAGCAATGGTAGCATTTTTTGCCGGGGTAAGAGTATCCTTTAAGGCATAAAACGAATTAACCAGAAGTTTTATTCCACAAAAAAAGAAAAGACCAAATGAATAAAAGAACAAAACAGATGAGGTTAAATTCAAAGAATAGAGAGAAAATGCACCACGCATAAATAATACCTCAAGGATATCTCTGCCGGAGATAATAAGAACTAAACTGAAAGGAATTATAAAGAACAATATATTTTGAAAAGAAAAAAGAAAAAGCTTTTTAAAATCAACATAATTTTCATTTTTATAAAAATAAGAGAAATCAACAATAGCTACACGGGAAATAGAGATGGCCACCAAAGCAAGAGGAAACTGTATAATACGATTGGCATAATAGACAGCAGCCAGGGCCCCTTCCCCCACAATCCAGCTTAAAGAAGAAAAAATTGTATCCACAAAAACAGAAAGTTGATAAACAAGTGTTGACCATATCCGAGGAAAGAATAACTTCATCATTCTTATAACATCTTTATCTTTGAAAATTCCTCTTATTTCTGTCAATTTTACTCCTATCTTTTTTCTCCATCCTAAAAAAAGAAAAGAAAGCAAAAATTGCAAAAATCCAGCCACTAAAACACTTAAGATGAGGATGTAACCTTCAAAATATTTTTTAAAGAGGAGTATCCCTACAATAAGAAAAAAATTAAAAATGCAAGGGGAAAAAGCAGGAAGAAAAAATCTCTTTTCTGCGTAAAAAAAAGCGTTAAATAGAGCTACCATTCCAATAAAAAAAAGATAAAGAAATAAGAACTGAGTGAATTTAACCGTCAAATTGAATTTAGCTATATCCTTAAGGAATCCGGGAGCAATCAACATAACCAGAAATTTAGAAAAGAATATTCCTACAACGACAATAGAAATCAAAAAGAAAACCAATAAAGAAGTAACTTTTCTCCCTAATTCATTTAATCTTTTTTTATCCTTTTGATACTCAGAAAATACAGGAACAGCTACCGAATCAGAAAAACCCTCTCCCAGAAGACTCCTTAAAAGATTGGGAATACGAAAAGCAACAACAAAAGACTCCAATATCTTTGAAGTCCCAAAGTATTTAGCAATAATAACATCTCTTATTATCCCCAGAATTCGTGAAGAAAGTATTCCACTACTTAAAAGAGTAGTGTTTCTAATTATCTTCCTGAACATCTTAAAAATCTCTTGACATCATCTATTGATTTTGGTATAAGCTTCTTCTATGCCTCAAAGAAAGTCAGCAAAAAAAGAGCTAAAAAAGAGCCTTAAAAGACACGCTCTTAACTTAACCCGTAAAAAGAAAATCAAAGAAGCTGTAAAACTCTACCGTAAAGCAATTATAGCAAAAAATTTGGAAGAGGCAAAAAAAGCTTTAAGCCTGGTATACAAAACTTTAGATAAAGCAGCTTCTCGAGGAACTATCCATCCCAATAAAGCGGGAAGAAAAAAAAGCAGGCTGACTTCTCTTCTTAAATCTATTTCTTAACTTTTTAAGGATAACTTAATTACTAATCTCTCCAGTGCCAGAAGTGGGGATATTCCCTTTTCTTTTATTAATCTGTCTGTTTCCCAAAGTAAAGATAATACTTCTTCTCCAAAAAAATGAGAATTTCTTATCAGCCTTCCTAAAATATTTGTGCCTATTGAATTATCCTGCCGGAAAGCTTCTTCTAAATACTTTAAAGCGGAATTATAATCCCTTCCTATCCAGGCCTCTATAAATTTGTTGAGAGGAGAAAAATAAGAAGAAGAGAAAGTTTTGCGAACAACACTCCTTCTTAAAATATAATGGAAAAATCTGTCTTCCTTAATTTTTTTTATAAAACGGTTATACTCCTCCTCAATCTCAAAAATTATATAAGGAGGCTCTTTCATTTTTCTTAATTCCTTATAAATAAATTCTCTAAGAGAAGGAGGAAGTAGTTGAGGATTTTTAAAAATAATGATTTTTTGTGTAAAAGAGGCACTCTTTAAAATTTCGATAATTTTTCTCTCATCTATTTTTTCGGGATAAACAGTGGCCAAGCCTAAAGAAAAGTTTTTCTTTAAAAGAACTCTTTTAACCATCTCAACCGCCCGGTGACGATGCAAATAATCCTTACCAATTACACAGAAAAATCTTACTTTATTCTCTCTCATTACCAATCAGAAACGATTGTCTCCACAATCCTTTGCGCGGTATCCTCAATCAAATCTTGAATTGCTTCTTCTTCAGAAATCTTATAAGGGCCGGACAAAAAGAAGGTGGTCTGACCTATTATCTTTTTTTCTTTTACAAGCTCACCTTGGGGAGAAAACAACTTCGCTTCCACAAAAAGTTTTAATCTTTGCTCACTTACCTCATCATTATCCTTATAGCGTAAACTTTCCTTCTTATAACGGTAGATATTTGTTTCCAATCTATAGGCAGATACACTATTATTTAGGGAGGCTCCTCTTAAATTAATTTCTTCAATGATTTTGTTGGTAAGCAACTTGTCTAACAATAAAGGATAAGAGTTGTATTCTGAATAGGCTCTCTCCTGGCTCGTTAAACTCACAGAAGTAGTTACTGGTTTCACGCAAATATCTTTTATATTCACCAGATGGGTAGAATATCCACATCCTAAAAGAAGTATAAGAAGAAAAAATCTTCTCATTTTAACTTTTGCAGCTCTTTTTTTGCTCTCTCAGCATAACCGGTGTGAGGGAACTTTTCTATCACTAATTTATAATAAATAACCGCGCTCTCCTTTTTTTTCTGTTTTTTATAAAACTGAGCGACCTCAAAATATTTCTTTGCCTGTTTCTCTCTAACCTGTTTTAAAATTTTTTTTGCCTTTTGAGACATATCTGCCTGGGGGTTTCTTTTAAGAAATTCCTCGAAGCCTTTCTCAGCTTCTTGATAATAGACATCATCATAGTCGCTTCCATAAGATAATTTTGTATATACCCGACTCAATTGAAACTTTGCTAAATCATACCATTCACTTTCCGGGTAATTATCTACAACCTTGCGAAAGAACTCTTCAGCTTCCTCCCATCTTTTCAACTCCATCAAAATTATCCCCACCTTATATAAACTGGCAGGAGCGTATTTAGAATAGGGGAAATCTTCAGCAATCTTTCTAAAAATTTCTAAAGAGGGATGTTCTACAAATTCATATAAAGAAATACCTAAAAAATTCTTTGAGGGCTGATTAAAAAAGTATTCTCCTATTTTATATTCTCTTTCCAAAACTTCCTGAATCCTCTTACTGTTAGGGTAAGTGGTAACTAATTTATGGTAAGCTGAGAAGGCTTTATAGTGTCTTTTCAGCTCCTCCCAACATCTTCCTATATAATACTGAGCTTCAGAGGCTTCAAAGGAATCAGGAAATTGATTAATCAGCTTCCGGAATTCTTTTAAGGCTCTTTTATACTCTTTCTTCTTGAAAAATTTGAGTGCCTTCCTTAACTGAAGTTGAGGAGCAGCTAAAGAAGCCAATTGAGGATTTTTCCATTTCTGTGTCTTAGGGGACCATATCCAAAAAGCATAGGAATTGGAGGAAATAAAAAAATATAATAAAAAGAGAAAAGCTAATCTTCTCATATAAATTTTAATAACTATAACAAATCTAAATTATTTTGTCAAATAATCCTTCTTAATCCAGATATATCAAATCCTCAAAGTTATATAAAGAAAGAAAAAGGAGAAGATAATTCTGGAGATGGCGGGTTATGAGAAAATTATTCTTTACATGCTCCCTTCCATTACGTGCTAATCTTCTTGCATATTCCGGTTCATGAAGAAGTCTTCTTATCCAATGAGCTGTCCCCTCTATAGTATAGGTAAGAATCCCGGAATATTTATGGGCAATCTGCAAAGGAATACCTCCTACACAAGAAGCAATTACCGGTTTTTCTTTCCACAAAGCCTCCGCCACTGTCAGCCCAAATCCTTCTCTTAAAGATTTCTGCAAAATTATTGTGGATGCACGCTGAAGAGCGTTTATCTCTAAGTGACTATTGGGAGGAAGATGCAATACGAAAATATCTTTTGAGGAAGCAGCTTCGTTTTTTACTTCTTCCAACACCTTTGTCCCTTCCGGATCATCAAGGGCTCCTCCTCCGGCAAGGACTAACTGACAATCGATATACTTTTTAACCATTCGATAGGCTCTAATTACTCCGATAGGGTCTTTTAGATAATCAAATCGAGAAATTTGGGTAATAATGGGTTTTTCTTTATCGATACCAAAATGATTCAAAACTTTTTCGATAAAGTCTTCTTCTAATTCTTTATTCTTATCACTTAAAGGGTCTATGGAGGGAAAAATTAACACCTGGCGGACAGACAGATTGCGAGAAAATATAGGAGCACTAAATACACTGACATCATATTTTTCAATGATTTTTTTTAAAAATATCCATATGTCTCGACAGGGAGAGGAAAAATCTATATGACAACGCCATATCCATCTGTTCCTCAATTTTTTTTTCATCTTTACCAAAGCGATAGGTTGAGGGTCGTGAACAAATATAACATCTGCCCACTTTTTTATCTTCAAAGCATTCTGATGATTAATCTCTAAGAAATAATCCAACTCCTTTCCTGATAAAGGAACATCTACCCCATGAAGACGATTATGAATCTTTTTAGTGATAAAGAAAAAATTATCTTCCGCCTCAATTACATCCCACCAAACATTTACTCCCAACTGTTGCATTAAAGGAACCATTCGGGACAAAATCTCTGCTACCCCGCCTCCAAAAGGAGTAGAGTTTATATTCTGGATACTTACCCCTTTTAGCTTCTCCGCTAAAAGATACAACTCATCAATTATTTCATCTCCTACAATAGCACGATAATCATCAATTCTGGGCATCATAGATAATTTTTAACTAAATTAATAATCTTTTTTCTTAATCCTTCCAATGTATAGGTGTAAGGATCAAGTTTAGAAATTCTATCCGCCAACTCTTTATGCCCTAAATCTCTAAGCCAACAGGAAAAATCATTATCATGCTTTTTCAGACGCAGCCTTGCTTCAAATATATGAAAGTAAAGAGAATGAATAGTAACTTTCTCCAAACAATTTAGAAACTCTATTAAATTAGTTGCTTTATAAGGTGTAGGCAGAATAAATATTCTTGAAGAAAGAAAACGAAACTCTTCTTGAGGAAGACAACTTCTCTCTCCTAAACCGGTATTCTTAAGATATCCCCCTAAAACATTTAAAAACTCCTGACGTAGTTGGTCTATATCTGAGAAGCGAAAAATATCTACACTGGCAATTTCCTCGCCCAACTTCTTTAACCCCAAAGAAGTAGTAATCCAGTAAGAAAAATCATTAGGATGTTCGGGAGAAAAATAACGATGCTGTTCTAAGTAATGATGAGTATGATAGTAGATGCTTGAAGATGGCACTTTTTTTATCCCCTCATATAACTCTTTTATATTTTTGGCTGTCTTACCCAGAAGTTCTACTTGTGTCAGACGGGTATGAAAATGAAACGGTTCCATTATTTTATCAGTCTATTTAAAAATTTTTCTAATTCTTGAGGTGCAGAAAGAAAAAAGTGTGCACCGGAAAATTTAGGCTTTTTGTTAATCAACACTCCTGCCCCCCACACACGCAAAGCAAAAAAAGCATCCTCATCAGTAGTATCATCACCAAAATAGATTACTCTTTCTCTTCTTAAAGAAACCCCTAATCTATCCATAATCCATCTTATCGCCCAAGCTTTATTCCAGCCTGAGTTGATAATAATCTCTAAAACCTTTTTCCCCTGAATTAACCTCAAGCCTTTTTTACCCTTCAATACTCTCTTTACTTCTCTTCTAATAAAAGGAAAGAATTTATCCTCTACTTGACGATAATGAACAGCGATACTAAATTTTTTATCCTCAATCAATATCCCAGCTATTTCTCTCAAGGAACAAGTAAGTTCATTTTTTATCTTAAAAATGAGGGGTCTTAATCTTTTTGCTGAAGGAAAAACAAAACGCATACCTCCTCCTTCAATCTCTAACCCATGAACCCCGGCATAAATAATATTCTCTATATCCACTAATTCTTTTATCTGGTGGATAGAACGTCCACTAATAATAACCGTAGGAAATTTTTTTGAAATTTTCTCTAAGAGCTTTTTTCTTCCTTGAGGAAGAAAAGCTTTATCCGGTGAGGAAACAATAGGAGTAAGTGTTCCGTCATAATCGAAAAAGAAAATACTTTTTCTTTTCTTAAGATGCGCAGGCGAAGGCTTTAAAAAATAATTAGGATTAAGAAAAATTCCTCTTCTCTTAAATATTTTCAGCTCCCTTCTAAGATTAAGTCCCTGAAAAAGGTAAAAAGGTTTTCTTTTAAACCAACTTTTTATCCAATCTATATCCAAATAAGCTAAATCTCTAACTGCTATATCCGCTCCACTCTCTAAAAGATATTCTACATTATTTTTTCTGGCTACCCCCACCACTAACCCAAACCCTCCCCAACGTGCTGCCTCAACACCTGAGGAAGCATCTTCAATTACTACTGAGGAAGAAGGGGCAACCTTTAGTCTTTTTGCTGTCTCAAGAAATATATCAGGATAGGGCTTCCCTTTAAGACTCAATCGAGAGGAAACCACTCCATCAACTTGAGCAGAAAAAAGATGTCTTATCCCCAAAGAATTTAAGATTAAAGAACAGTTCTTAGAAGAAGAAGCTACCGCTACCTTAATTCTTTTTCTCCTTAATTCTTTTATTAACTTAATTGTTGAG
>Ga0164318_10004048_pt1 | contig 13994 bp, 9 predicted proteins | sample GuaBasSedimGuay9_FD_113734 | JGI IMG/M metagenome (GOLD analysis project Ga0164318, IMG submission 113734) | Subseafloor sediment microbial communities from Guaymas Basin, Gulf of California, Mexico - Guay9, Core 4571-4, 0-3 cm | ecosystem: Environmental > Aquatic > Marine > Hydrothermal vents >...
AATAAAACCGGAACTGGCGGAAATATAGGAATTAGCAGAGATGGTACTCAAATAGCATTGCTTTTTGCAACAGATACAGCAAAAGAGAATAAGGTATTTAATTTATATTATTGGAATGATGAAACTAATGATATTTCATTAATTGCTGACACAACGAGTGGGTTTATACCAAAAGATTATAGCCCTAGTGATAACTATACTCCTTGGTTTAGCAAAAATGGAAATAAGATGTACTTTGGCACAGCTCCTAAGCCAACCCAAGAGCCTGAGGATACTTTATTAGCCAATGAGAAATACCATGTTGATATTTGGAATTACCAAGACAAATTGTTGCAGCCTCAACAAAAATTACAGGCCTCTAAGGAGAAGAAAAGAACTTATTTAGCACAATATGACGTAACAAATAAAGAGATAATTCAGCTTGCTGATTCAACTGTAAGAACAATTCGTTTTGCAATAAATGACAAATCACACTTTGCATTAGGTGTTGATGATATAAGCTTTGCCAAGGAGCAAAGTTGGGATGGGTGGTACTCCAATTACTATGTAATAAATACTCATGATGGTAGCAAGGAATTAATTTTAGAGCATTTTCAAGGAAGTATTCGTATTTCTCCAAATGGAACTTATGTTGTGTATTTTAAAGATAAAGCATGGTATTCTTACGATATAAAAGCTAGAATACATATAAACCTAACATCGAAACTAGATGTAAACTTTTATAACGAAGAGCATGATACGCCAAACGAAGCTAGAGCATATGGAATTGAAGGATGGTATACCAGAGACAAATATTTTGTTGTAGCTGATAGATATGATTTATGGAAACTTGACCCATCAGGCAATCAAGCTCCAGAGAACATAACTAAAGCCTTTGGTCGCAAAAACAATATCCGTTTTAGTGAAATAACATTAGATAGAGAGGAGCATAAGTATTTAAATGAAGAAAATCCACACCTACTACGTGGCTTTAACGAAAAGAATAAATCTGGAGGATATTTTTCACTTAATTTGGATGAAAAATCAGATCCTAAAGAATTAATAAACTCTGACCACAGATACTACTATCCTTCAAAAGCTAAAAATAGTAATATTATTATTTTCCGTAGAAGTTCTTTTACTGAATTTCCTGATTTGAATATCACTACCATAGATTTTGATAATATAAATAAAATATCAAATACTAATCCTCAACAAAAAAATTATAATTGGGGCACAGTAGAGCTCACTAAATGGACTGCATTCGATGGTCAAGAGTTGGAAGGATTGATTTACAAGCCTGAGAATTTTGACAGCACAAAGCAATATCCTATGCTTGTATATTTTTATGAGCGTTACTCAAATGATATTCATAATCATTATATTCCAAAGCCTAGTCACTCTATTATTAATTTTACGGAGTATGTGAGTAATGGATATATTGTATTTGTGCCCGATATTACATACAAAACTGGCCACCCAGCAAAATCTGCCTATAATGCCATTGTAAGTGGTACTGAATTTATGAAGAAAAACTCATGGATAGATGGTGATAAAATTGGAATGCAAGGACAAAGTTGGGGAGGATACCAAACTGCCATGCTTGTAACAATGACAGATATATATGCATGTGCTGAGTCTGGAGCTCCAGTTAGCAATATGACAAGTGCTTATGGTGGAATCCGTTGGGGCACAGGGATGAACAGAGCTTTCCAGTATGAGAAAACACAAAGCAGAATTGGTGTAACTCTATGGGACAGCCTTGATTTATATATTGAGAACTCCCCTATTTTTCATGCCGACAAAGTAAATACACCAATCCTTATTATGCATAATGATAAAGATGGAGCTGTTCCTTGGTATCAAGGAATTGAATATTTTGTAGCTTTGCGCCGTTTGGATAAAGAAGCTTGGATGCTTACATATAATAACGATGGTCATAACTTAATGAAGTGGCCCAATAGAGTAGATTTAAGCATAAGAATGATGCAGTTTTTTGATCATTATTTGAAAAATAAACCTATGCCAGAGTGGATGGATAAAGGATTACCTGCCATCAACAAAGGTAAAAAAGACGCCTACTAAATAGTTATAAGAAACGCCAATCTTTTCGTTGGGCTTATGCTGCTAATTAGTTATTTACTATTGTAAACTCCTAATCATCAACATAGTATCCACCTCAACCTTGACGTTACTTATACACTATTGGAATGAAGAATTAGGAATTTAGAATGAAGAATTCGTCAGTCCCTGATAACTATCGGGAGAGTGATTTCCGAATGAAATGAGAAAATTATACCGAAGGCTGGCAATTAAACATTAATAATTATAAGAAGATGAGTAAAGAAAATTTAGAAAAAGTAAAATCGTCAACAGTATTGGAGTTGATAAGAGTAGCTCATGAGTTTTGTGTGTTTACAGAAAGAGTAGAGAAAACAGACATTAAAGATGTTTTGTCTTTTTATCAGAAAGTAATGCCACTAATGTATGTAAAAGGCTCACTCCTACCAGAATTATCGGAAGTAGATAATAGTTTTGCAGAAAGATTTGTATCTGAAGAACACTGGCAAAGTGTATTTATGAATATAAAAACCAAATTTGGCGACGATGAGTATTACTGGGTTGTAGATCAAAATAGAGAATTGATGAAATCAAGTTTAGCTGAGGATATTGCTGACATATACCAAGATATGAAAGACTTTGTGGTATTATTTCAGAAGAATCAATTAGCAGCAAAAGAGAATGCTGTTGCTGACGCACATAGGTTCTTAGCAATACATTGGGGACCAAGATTAACCTCAGCTCTAAAGCATATTCACACATTAATATACGCTCTCGAATTAAAAGAAAATGATGAGATATTATAATAATACAATTTATATACAAATGTATAAACCATAATTGAATATTATTGTCGTATTATATCTATAATAAAAACCAAATTGCAAAAAAGAATGAAACAAATAATTGGAATAATAATTCTCCTATCAATAAGTTTAGGATTATCTGCTCAAAAAGATGCATATAATATAAATGTAAAACTTACTGAGTCAAAAGACACTAGCATATTATTAGTTAGCTACTATGGCAATACTAATATGAAAGTTGACACAGGATATCTTCATAAAGGAAGTTATACTTTTGCTGGAAATGAGCCATTAAAAGGCGGAATTTATTTAGTAGTATTTCAGAACAAACAATATTTTGAGATTATAATTGATGAAGACCAACATTTCTCTTTAGAAACTGACCCAAAAGACCCTATTAACAAAATGGATATTAAGGGTAGTGACGACAATTCAAATTTCTACGCCTACCTTGATGATATAAATGTATATGGTAGAAAAAGCTCCAAATTAAATGCTGAATATAAAAAAGTTGAAGGAGACAAAGCAAGGCAAGATGAGATAAAAAAGCAACAGCAGGAAATTAATAGTAAAGTAAAAGAGACTAAAATAAAATTTATTGACGACCATAAGAATAGTTTATTTTCAAAGGTATTGCTAGCATCGCAGGAGCCCGAAATACCAACAGAGTTACCATTAAAAGAAGATGGCACTCCTGACTCTACATTTATCTACCGATATTATAAGGAGCATTTTTTTGATAATTTCGATTTTGCTGACGAAAGACTATTGCGCACCCCTATTTATGCATCAAAAATAGAGCGCTATTTTAAGAAAGTAATAGTGCAACGCCCCGATACTTTAATAAAAGAGACCATTGCCATAATTGAGAAAGCAAAACCAAATAAGGAAACCTATAAGTATTGTATTTGGTATTTTACTTATCAAGTAGAAACCAGCAAAATAATGGGTATGGATGAAGTATTTGTTGAACTTGGTAAAAAATATTATTTAACTGGCGAGGCGTATTGGGTAAGCGAAGGTACTTTAGGAAGAATGACAAAACGTATTAATACCTTAGATAGATTAATTATTGGCAAACAGGCTCCAAATTTAATCATGCAAGATACTAATATGCAATTACAGAGCCTTTATGATATTGATGCTGACTTTACAATAATTATATTTTGGGATCCTGATTGTGGACATTGCAAACATGAGATTAATGGACTAATTGCTTGGTATAATCAGTCTGCAGAAATGTATAATGTAAAAGTTTATTCGGTATGCTCTGATACTAGTGTTGTGAAATGGACTAAAAAGATTAATGAATATAAAATTCATGATTGGATAAATGTGGATGGACCACGTAGCCTTACCGAGAATTATCATGATTTATACGACATTATCTCCACTCCTACTATTTACTTATTGGACAACAAGAAAAAGATATTAGCGAAGCGGCTTTCTTGGAAACAAAATAGCCAGTATATAATTAGAAAATACGAAGCTAGTCAGAAAAAGAAATAAAGCAATAATAATTAATTATACAGATTAATAGAGCTATTGAAAATTCAATAGCTCTATTTTTTAATACTAAAATTAATTAATACACCTTTAGCGGATTTTATTTATTGTAATATGAACAGTTTAATTATTAAAACCTACACACTCAACTTGAATCCTTAACTTGAATACAAGAGAAATATTTCATTTTAATAATCATCAGATTTGAATCATAATTTGTATAATATGAGTGAAATTGATAAAATACTAGGCAAAAAAATAGCTATCAATTAATAATTGATAGCTATTTCAAGAATATACATTTTGATTATTCTACTATTGGCTTTAAGTAATAATAAGGCCAATTAATGTAAAGACTTTTAGTATAAACATCTTGCCATTTTTTATGACCTGATTTCTCAAATGCACCAATATTACTTTTAGTATCTGTAAGCAAAGTATTTAACTTACGACGAGTATCTAATGTCATTTCATGAATATTACATGCAATTAATGTAGGTACTGCTAAAGTATGTACATCTTTCTTCTGCCAAGCATAAGTTCCTTTTTTAATAACCTTAGTTGTATATACTTCTTCTAATCCATTGGTAGAGATATTTACCAACTGAAGTTTAGAATCTTTACTAATCTCAGATAAAGACTTAACTGGAGCTCCACCAACATAAAAATACGCGTCAATTTCGCCAGCATTAAGAGCTGCAAGAGCATCATTAGAACTAATCTCTACATCTTTCCATTCTATTTTAGACATGCGTTTAATAGTAGCTGCAGTTACAAAAGTACCTTGCTCAGGTGTTCCTACAGCAACCTTTTTACCTTTCAGGTCCTCAATATTTATTATTTTAGAACCCTTTGTAGTAATTATATGTACTTCCTCATCAAGAAATAATGGAAATAGTACACGTAAATTCTTTCTTAATTCAGGACTATTTTCTTCATTATGTAATAATACATCATACTGAATAAATGCCACAAAAATATCATTATTATTATCTACCAATTGATTGAAATTATCAACACTTCCATTGGAGTTAAGTACGACCATTTCTTGACTTGACACTTTCATCATATCTTTAGATAATGCTTCATATGTGCCATTTTCAAGACCACTTAGTAACTTAAGCTGAGCTTGGCTTGTAATACTACTACCTAGTATTAATACTGATAGTAAAAAGAATAGTTTAAAATTTTTCATAATTTAAGGTTTTGATAATTATTTAATTAATAGTCAAAAATAACTAGTTTTTAATCTTTTATGTATAATTTAATAATAATATTAGCTAATCAGACCGCCGATACTATTCGACTCAATTAGAATACAATAATACAAAAAATAATAACCTATTTTGTAAAAATATCCAAATACTAACTTATTTCAATTTATAGCTCTCTATTAGTTCTAAAGTATCAGGATTATACACTTCAATTAGAATACTATCGCCATCTATATTGAATATTACTAAAGCATATTGTGACGAAAATTTATCCAAATCATTGGACCAAGGCAATTGCTCTTGAGCATAATAAGGTGCACCTGCAGCTCCATTTACAATTTGTACAAATTCCCTATTAAACTTTATTTTTTCACCTTTCCAATCGTCAGGGTATATTTTAGAGTCATTATCAATATGCAATCGAGTATAGTTATGCTCATCACCAGTTAGCAATACTCTAAATTTTGTACTTTTATTTACTAATATATCTAGGAATTCATCTCTTCTTTCTATAATTCCTTTTTCTACAGCTTTACCTGCTATATATGGTCTAATATCGTTATTACCTCCATACCACATATCGTTTTTGGCATGGCCACCATTAGGAAATGCCGGTGTATGAATAGTAACAAATACGTGGCTTATATTTTTATCTTTCTCATAATTAGAAATCTGTTTTTCTAACCAACCCAATTGATTATCCATAATATACCCATGCACATTTCCCCCAATCTGCTCAATTACACGATGATTTGGAGTATATAAGTAATTTGAATTTAGAACTATCATAGCCGTATTCCCATAAGTATAGGAGTATATATTCTTATCATAAGATGGAAAATCTACCTTATTTGGATTAGGATCGCAACTAGAGCCATCCTCAGTAATATTACCATTGGAAGGATTCTCAAAATAATCAGCAAAAATTGCCTCTGCCGAATTAGTTTCAAAAGGAAAATTATCAACTGCGATATAATTTTTAGGATCTCCAAAGAGTTTTAAATAAGCCTCATGATTTCCCATTCCAACATTCATTGGTATGCTATGCATATAAGGCGTCATTGTGCGAAGCCAGTTAGTATACTCTAGCCTTATTCCTTGATTATCGATACTATAACCATCAATCATATCACCAGTAAACTGTAAGAAATCTACTTCCTTGAATGTCACAAGTGCAGCCATCTTACGCATAATATATGCATTATGTCCTCCTAGATTACTCTCACCAAGCTGGGCACCACCTCTACTATCGCTCGCAAAAGCAAAACTAAACTTAGCATTTGAATTATTCTTCGGAGCAGTCTTTATTTTAGATTTAAAATAATCATCCTTAAAAGCCACAACATAAGGATACTCCTTTGCAGCATCAAGATTAGAAATTCTAAATATATGTTTCTTTGCATTTGAGCTTATATACGTACTACCATTAATACTCAAACTTGCTTCATCATTTCTATTAGTCCAAAGAGTAATAATAAGTGAATTTGATGTTAGTGCGGTTATAAAAGGGCCTGCAGTAATACTGGTTTCTATAGAAAATAATCCATCTTTCACACTAAAAGCTACATTCTTATTGGTAATAATATTATTCTCCTTATCAAATACACGATATCGAATTCTACTTTTGCCCTTCTTTTCCCAATTTGCCATATCATATACTCCCGATAGATTCTTGGCAATATTTATAAAAGCCATTCCATCCTCAATATTTATATGTTTCTTAAAGAAAACTGCATTAGCGTATTCCATTGGCTCATCAGGATATAAACCATAAATAACTGTTCCTTCAAACTTTTTCTTAAATTCTAATAGAATACCTCCTTCAACACCTTTCTCAATATCCTCAAAATCAGATAATCTCCATTTGGATTTTTTATCCACAACATTATTCTTCTCACCTTTATTATCAGTAAAATAAATACCATCATCAGTATCTTCAATATTAGAATATACTGCTGGGATTTCAATATTTTGGGATATACTTATAAATGGAAAAAGCAAGAAAGCAGATAATGCCAATAATTTATAAACTGTATAATTATTCATAGAAATTTGATGTTTTGATTATCAATTAAAATCGAGAAAAATATTATCAAATCTTTTATCCTAAAATAAACATAAAAGATTTCTATATATATATAAGTAGTAATAATAAAATTATATATAAATATTAAAATTACAACTAGTATTTAAGTGGTTTTAATTCGCCAGTAAGCACACGAGTTCCAATTTTGGCAAGAGCTTTCATTTCATCCTCACCAGGATAAACAAATACTGGAGCTAACTTATGCACTCTTTCACGAATTAGATTAGTAAAATCTTGACCATGGGCAATACCACCAGTAAGCAAAATAGCATCTACATCACCATGCAAAACAGTAAACATAGCCCCTATTTCTTTGGCAACTTGATAAGCCATAGCATCATATATTAGCTTAGCTTTATCATCACCACGCAATGATCTTGATAATACATCGCGAGTATCATTAGTTCCCAAATAAGCTACCAAACCACCTTTGCCAGTAACCATTTTACGGATCTCTTTTTCCGTATAATCACCACTAAAACAGTAGTTTATTATCTGCCCAATTGGTAAATGCCCACTCCTCTCAGGAGAAAACGGACCCTCGCCATCTAAACCTTGATTTACATCAATCACACGCCCTTTTCTATGAGCACCAACAGTAATTCCACCGCCCATATGAGCTACTATTACATTTACCTCTTCATAAGGAATACTATGCGACTGAGCATATTCTCTTGCAATAGCTTTTTGATTTAACGCATGATAAATAGATTTTCTTTCAAAAAGAGGATGCCCAGCAACTCTTGCAATATTATCAAATTCATCAACCACAACAGGGTTGGCAATAAATGCCCTTGCTCCTTTTATGTTATTTGCAAGATCATCAGCTATTAATCCACCAAGATTACTTGCATGCTCACCAATGGGACTATTTCGTAAATCATTCTTAAGCTTCTCATCAACTTCAATTACTCCAGCAGGAACAGGCTTAATAAGACCACCACGCCCCATTACAGCTTCTATACATGTAAGGTCAATATCATTATTCTTAAGAACAGATATTATTGTATTTTTACGAAACTCATACTGATCAGCAATTTTATCGAAAGATGCCAAATCCTCTTCAGAATGAATAATATCCTGTTGAAACATTGAACGGGCACCTTGAAAAACCGCAACTTTTGTTGAGGTAGATCCCGGATTAATTACTAAAATATGATTTGTACAGGTTTTCACTAAATATTATAATAAGAGGTTTATTAATTTACTTATACTCTAAAATTTCTTCATCACCACGTATAGCCGAAAGAGTTATCTGAGCCATAGAGTCTAATTCCATCACTCCAGGGTATACATGCACAGGACCCATATTACTAACTCTATCAATAATCTTATTCACAAACCATCGGCTATTTGCAATTCCTCCAGTAATAATAATACCATCTATTTCAGAATTAAGAACAGCAAACATAGCACCTATTTCTTTGGATACTTGATATGCCATTGCTTCAAATACTTTCTCAGCTTTCTTATCGCCATTATTAACCATAGCATCTACTTCTAAAGCACTATATGTACCTAAATAAGAGAATAAGCCACCACGATAATGAATCATATCTAATAACTCAGCTTCACTTTTTCCTGAGTTAAAACAATATCTAATAAGATCACCTACTGGCAGTGAACCTGTACGTTCTGGCGAAAATGGTCCATCGCCATCCAATGCTTGATTGGCATCAATAACGGAACCATGACAGTGAGCTCCAATTGAAATACCACTTCCTAAATGCACAACAATAAGTTTCATTTCTTCATACTTGCGCATAAGTGCTTTAGCATGACGCTTAGCCATTGCTTTTTGATTTAGAGTATGGAAAATCGACTTTTTTTCAAAATCTTTATGCCCTGTAAAGCGAGCCAGTTCGTGATATTCATCTACAGTTACTGGGTCAACAATAAAAGATCGTAAATTAGGATATAATAAAGCTATTTCTTTTGCAAGAATACCACCAAGATTAACATAATCATCACCAAATTCGGCACTCTTTAGATCATTAACAATTGCATCGTTAATTTCATAAATTCCTGATTTTACTGGCTTCATTAAACCACCACGACCTACTACAGCCTGAATACAATCTAAACAAATACCATTATTATCTAATTCTGACAGAATTTTATCGCGACGATAATTGACCTGTTCTAAGTAATGAGAAAAACGTCCTAGATCTTGATCAGGATGCATTATATCTTTCAAAAACAATACATTATAGTTTTCGTATATTGCTACCCTAGTATATATTGAACGAGGATTTATTACCAGTATTAAATCTTGATTCATAGTGTTATATATTTTTATATTACGAACTTATATTGGTGGGCTAAGTTAGAAAATTGTAGCTATTAAAAAACATATATTTATTTAATAAAAAAGCACTAATTCCATTGTTTCAGAATTAGTGCTTTTAATTAAGCAACTCTTTATATTATATATAATCAAGCCATTACTATTGGATTTCTTATACTTTAATTTTCTTTTCAATATCGCCTACATAAGAGCGATATTTTTTATCCGTATCGAGCAAGTTATTTACAACTCTACAAGCATGTAAAACAGTAGCGTGGTCTTTATTTCCACAGTGTACACCTATTGCCGCTAGCGATGAGTTTGTATATTTTTTAGAAAAATACATTGCTATTTGCCTTGCCTGAACAATCTCTCTTTTTCTAGTCTTAGAATTAATAATTTCTACAGGAATATCGAAATAGTCACTAACAATTTTTTGGATATAATCAATAGATATTTCACGAGAAGTATTCTTTACAAACTTATCGATCATATTACGTGCTAGGTCTAAATTTATTGCTTTCTTATTAAGAGAAGATTGAGCAAGGATTGAGACCATTGCTCCTTCGAGTTCTCTAACACTTGATGAAATACTATAAGCAAGATATTCAATAACATCTTCAGGCATTTCCAAACCATCTTTATAAAGCTTACTATTAAGTATAGCAATACGAGTCTCTAAATCTGGTGTTTGCAAATCTGCCGCCAAACCCCACTTAAACCTTGAAAGAAGACGAGGAGTAATTCCTGCTAAATCTACAGGTGGCTTATCAGAAGTTATAATAAGCTGTTTTCCATTTTGGTGAAGGTGATTAAATATATTAAAGAATATATCTTGAGTTTTCTCTTTACCTGCTAATACATGAATATCATCAATAATAAGAACATCTATTACTTGGTAAAAATGCACAAAGTCTTGGGTACTATTATTCTTTATAGAATCGATAAATTGGCTTAAGAACTGCTCAGCACGAACATAAAGCACAGTCTTATCAGGATAATTTTCTTTAACTTCTAAACCTATTGCTTGCGAAAGGTGTGTTTTTCCAAGTCCATTATTACTATATAAAAACAGAGGATTAAAAGAAGTCTTACCAGGGTTTTGTGACACAGCAAAACCAGCAGAACGAGCAAGGCGATTACATTCACCTTCTACAAAGTTATCAAAAGAATAATTCTCATTTAATTGAGAGTTAATATTAATTTTCTTAATACCAGGTATAATAAATGGATTAGGAAATGATTTAGACTTACTCTTATTCAAATCTAAAGGCATATTAGTAGGTCTATTTTTAGTAGCATTCCTATTTGTTGTAGGTAAATTTATTGCATGTTTATCTATATTGCTCATAATAATGCTATATTCAAGTTTACCATTTTTGCCTAGTTCTTTTTTAATAGTCTTTCTCAACAAATGAATATAATGCTCTTCTATCCATTCGTAAAAAAACTGGCTTGGAACCTGAATTGTTAAAACATTATTTTTTAAACGAACAGCCCTAATCGGTCCGAACCATGTTTTATATGCCTTAGTATCGATATTGTCTTGTATTACTTCTAAGCAATTATTCCAAACGGTAATATGGTTTTGTGTCATTGTTTAAATTACGCTAAAATTTTTTTTGATATTTTTTCTAAATTAATTTCTGAAAAGATGCTTCATCAATTATTAACATCTGCCTGTTAATAACCACTTTACAAACTACACCCTTTCCCCACTAATTCAATTACAAATGTGCGCATAAAATAGTTAGGAAATTAATCTTTTTTTGCTTGATTTTCTACTTTTTTTGACGTATATAGAGGCACCCTTGAAATATTTTTCTTAGAATCAAATTCTACATCTAGTCTTCCAATACGCAACCCACCCCAGCCTGAGTGACTTACGGGAACGATTAGTCCATCGAGATTTTTTATTTCCAAAGGGCTATCCATAAAAGTATGTGTATGACCTCCAATAACATAGTCTATATTTCGTGTTTTTGACACAAATTCCACATCTCCAATTTGATTTTCATTTTCAGAATAATCCACTCCTAAATGTGACAAACATATAATAAAATCGCAAGATTTTTCTTTTAATAACTTCGCATACTCATTTGCCTTTTCCACAGGGTCAAGGTATTCTGTAGCACCATAACTTTTTGCTGAAACCAAACCTTTAAGTTTAATTCCCACCCCTATAATACCTATTCGTAAATCTCCTTTTTCAATTATTTTATAGGGTGCAATTTTTCCTGCCAATACAGTTTTCGAAAAATCATAATTTGAATTTACAAAAGGAAAGTCGGCAAAATCTAAAGCTTTATTAAGTCCATCCAATCCATTGTCAAATTCATGATTTCCTATTGTTGCCGCATCGTATCCAATTTTACTCATAATTTTAAGCTCTGGCTCACCACCATATACATTATAAAATGGCGTACCCTGAAATATATCACCTGCATCAAGTAATAATACATTGTTCTCTTGTAAGCGTATTTGCTTTAAAATAGCAGTACGTTGTGCAAACCCTCCTTGACTAGCATATTTTTTATCATTAACCCCAAAAGGCTCTATGCGACTATGCATATCATTAGTGCTTAATATTGTGAGTCGTGTTATACTACTTTCTTTGGATGTAGCTGCATATATTATTCTTGGCACAAAGCTTAAAACCGCTGCACTACCAATTATTTTTATAAAACCTCTCCTATTTTGTTTCATTTATTTAGAAATTATGTTAAGAGGGAATGAAAACCAAATATTAATGGCTTAATAATCTCTCCTTATTGTTAAAAATTGATTTGAAATGGGCGCTTAAATATATTATCGCTTTGTAGTTTTTCTATTTTCTTCAATAAATCTTATCCTTAATAATGTATCTGCCTCTAACAAATCACCATTGTTATTAATAATATCGATATAGTTAAGCAGATTATCTCTTAGCAATACACCCGTATAAAAAATTGAATCACTCTCTTTAAAGAAATTCATATTATCACCACCATTTGCAGCATAATCACTAGTCGCTACCCAATAATATTTTGTTGAGTCCCAATCATTATCTCCAATTATTACTTTATAATTAAGCGAGTCTATATAAGTAATATCTATTCCTGATATTGGCTGTCCACCTGTTCTATATATATAGTGTAACATAGCTCGCATCCCTTTAGGATTTAAATGCACTAAAGTTGTTTGATTCTCAAAAGGAAGTATTTCAAAAATATTTCCAATCACAACTTTACCTTTTGGCAGTATTTGTCGTATACCATAATAATTATAAAAAGCAATATCTACAGGCATTTCCACTACCTTATTAATTTCAGACAGCATTGCATCAGTAATAAGATTATCTAAAGGTCCACTCGGTTTGCTTTTATCCATAGATTGCTTAGAATATATTACAACTTTATTCATAATACTATCCACTCCTTTTTTATATATAGAAATTATGGAGTCAATTTCAGCATCGGGGCTTAATTCGTCACTCTTTATTACTTCATACTGCTGCGAGGCAATAGAAACTACAACCTTTGGCTCATGCGAAAATTTGCATGAAGTAATAATCAATAAAAACAAAAAGCTTATTGTAAATAATTTAATTTTCATAAAAACTAATTTATCAGTAACATACTGATATTAAACTTAATAAATATATAATTATAGAATATGTTAGCTATTAAATAGATATACTACTATTAAAGGCTCTATTTTGACCAATAAATCAAAATGTATTTTTCCTAGCCGTAAAAGTAGGTATTTTAGATAATAAAACAAATATAAATATTTATTAATAATAATAATATCTTAATACAGTCTATATCATAGTAGTAAAGAAATAGATAAAATAATATACAAGTATAAAGAAAGCAGATAATAAATTAATTTATTATCTGCTTTCTAGTATAATTAGAAAATTATTTATTTAATAATCATATTCCATTCATGTTTATCTTCAACTTCTCCCATTTGGATTCCTTGTAGAGTTTCGTATAGTTTAGTAGAAACAGGACCTGCCTTACCATCTTTACAATACATAAAATTCTCATTAGTATCGCGGTCGTGGATAC
>Ga0164318_10004049_pt1 | contig 13994 bp, 17 predicted proteins | sample GuaBasSedimGuay9_FD_113734 | JGI IMG/M metagenome (GOLD analysis project Ga0164318, IMG submission 113734) | Subseafloor sediment microbial communities from Guaymas Basin, Gulf of California, Mexico - Guay9, Core 4571-4, 0-3 cm | ecosystem: Environmental > Aquatic > Marine > Hydrothermal vents...
GCTCAGTTTCCCCATATGCATAAGCAAGCATACCTCCCATACTCATGCCTATCCAGAATACAGGAATAGGAAAACCGTATTCTATTTGAACGCAACTTATAATAGCTTCAACATCCTTATCTATATAATCATCCACACACCAATCATATTTCTCTGGCATATCAGGATATTTGCAATCAAAATCATGAAAACTCCTTCTGCCTCGCAACTCAGGAACCCATACATCAAACTTAATATCATTTTTGTTTCCTCCCTTATAAAGATATGCTGCCAAGCTGTATCTATTCCATAATCTTTTTAAGCCTGCTTTCTCGTTATCGCCAAAATCAAGGCTGTGTTTATTGGCAAGTACGCCGTGGCAAAGAATAACTGGAAATTTTGCGATATCTCCTTTAGTGGGCTTATATCTCTTAATTTTTAGTTGGATTCCATCTGATGTTGGCTTGCTGCAGTAAATATCCTTCTCTGCCATTTTGCTACCTAAATATATGAAATGTAATAAATGTTATAAAAATATAGTGATGTTTGATGGCTTCAGCAATTTACATGGCTTAAAATTCACATCCTTTATAAACGATTAATGGATTCTACAATGTGAAAAAATGATATGGATTATACTGGTTGCAATCGTAATACTTTTGCTTATCATTGCAACAGTGGTTTACTACTACAATAAAATAATTCGCTTGGAAAACAGAATTGACAATGCATGGGCGCAAATAGATGTGCAGTTAAAAAGAAGGGCAGATCTCATCCCAAATTTGATTGAAACTGTTAAGGGTTACATGGAGCATGAAAAAAGTGTTCTTGAAAATGTAACAAAGGCGAGAGCATCTTTAATGAATGCAAAAACACCACAGGAAAATATGGAAGCTAACAATCAGCTAACCTCTGCCCTTAAAACGCTTTTTGCAGTTGCAGAAAATTATCCGACACTTAAAGCAAATGAAAATTTCTTGCAATTGCAGGATGAGTTAACGCATACTGAAGATAAAATTTCATACGCACGCCAGCATTACAATGACAGTGTGCTAGCCTTCAACAACGCCATTGAAACATTTCCAGGAAGAACATTTGCACGCCGCATGGGAAAAAAGGAGAAACCAATGCTTGAGATACCAGAGGAATCAAGGGAAGTTCCAAAAGTTTCTTTTTGAGCAGATAAAATGCCTCTAATGGTAGAAGAACATATTCGGAAAAATAAAAGAGATACATTGCTGGTCTGCATTTTCATGCTCTCTCTCCTCTTTGCCATCATTTTTGCTTTTGGATTTGCAATAGGTTTTCCTCCCATCATAGCAATGAGCATTGGCTTACCCATTTCCATCATTTATATCCTTGCTTCATATTCCTTTTCTGTTCAAAGTGTTATTGCTGCTGCGAAAGCAAGACCAGCAAACCCTCGCATAAGAAAAGAAAAGATTTTCATGTACAAGGTTGAGGAGATGGCGATTGCTGCTGGTTTGCCAGTGCCAAAGGCATATGTACAGGATTCAAGTGATATTAATGCATTTGCAACGGGAAAAAAACCAGAGGAGGCCATAATTTGCGTCACCACTGGAGCGTTGGAGAAATTAAATACAGAGGAGTTAGAGGGGGTTATGGGTCATGAAATGAGCCACATTTTAAACAGGGACATCCTCATTGCTACTGTCACCGTTGGTGTTGTTGGAGCTATAGCCCTTATATCAGAAATTCTCCTTCGCTCATTTTTGTGGGGAGGTGGAAGGCAAAGAGGAAAGAGTGGAGGTCTCATTATAATTGCCATAGTATTTGCCATATTTGCCCCAATTTTTTCTAGGCTTGCATATCTTTTTATTTCCAGAAGGAGGGAATATTTGGCTGATGCAAATGGTGCCTATCTTACCAGAAATCCAGAAGGACTTGCAAGAGCGTTGGAAAAGATAAAGGCTGACTTGCCTGATGACCCAAAAGGCTCTCCGACAGTAGCGCCTCTTTACATTGCAAATCCATTTAAAAGAGCATTGAAGGATTCAATATGGGCAACTCATCCTCCCATAGATGAGCGTATCAGAAGGCTCAGGGAAATGTAGAATGACCATAAAACTTGAATAAACCAATTTCTATACATGATTATTAAAAAGCATGAGGGTGAAATATGGGTAATGGAAAAACAATAGGAATGGCATTGTTTATTATTGGCATAATACTGCTAATTGCATACGGCTTATACCTTGGATTTGATGAGTTAGTGCATGCATTGGATTTCATAAGTGCATTTTTCATCGCATTGGTGTTGATAGGCTTTGTAATTTTGATGGCATCGATTGTCATTGAGCAGCGTAGAGATGCGAGAAAAATGAAGGAAGAGATAAGTAAGGAGGATTTGGAACCATGATTATAACAAATACTGATTTTATACCGGGAAAAGAAATAAAGGAAGTATTAGGGTTGGTTAAAGGAAATACCATACAGGCAAAAAGCATTGGAAAAGACATCAAGGCAGGACTTCGCAATCTTGCTGGAGGAGAAATAAAGGAATATACAGAGATGCTTGCTGAGGCAAGAGAGGTTGCATTAAAAAGAATGAAGGACAAAGCAGAAAAAATGGGGGCAGATGCAGTGATTAATGTACGCTTCATGACATCTGCAATCATGGGTGGAGCAGCAGAAATTTTGGCGTATGGGACAGCAGTCAAGTTAGAATGAATGATGGCATGCTTCCATTCTACATTGTAAATGCCTTTACAAACAAACCATTTAAAGGAAATCCTGCAGGCGTAGTTTTGGATGCCAATGATTTAGATGAAAAAATAATGCAAAGAATAGCTTCTCAATTAAAATGTTCTGAAACTGCTTTTGTTATGAAAAGCAATAAGGCAGATTATTTTCTACGCTTCTTTTCCCCGCTAAAAGAAGTTGAATTATGTGGGCATGCAACAATAGCAACATTCTATACGATGGCAAAAGAAGGCATAATAAGGAAAAATAAAATTAAAATGGAGACAAAAGCAGGAATTTTGGGCATAGAAATAAGAGAAAATGAGATATTCATGGAACAGGCAGAGCCAATTTTTAGAGATGTGGATATAAGAAGGAAAAAAATTGCAGATGCTTTAAGAATAGAGGAAAAAGAAATAGATGATTTGCCCATTGAGGCTGTTTCAACTGGTTTATTTTCGTTGAATATTCCAATAAAGCATCTCAGCACCATACAAAAAATGGAACCAGATTTTGAAAAAGTTAAAGAAGTATGCAAAGAAAGCAATGTAGGGGCATTATTTGTTTTTACCTTCGAAACAGTAAATAAAGAATGTCTTGTCCATTCAAGATGCTTTGCCCCTCTATACGGAGTTAACGAAGACCCTGTCACCGGAACTGCCAATGGGGCATTGGGTGCTTATTTAGCAAAGCATGGATTGTTAAAAGGCAATAAATACAAAGCGGAGCAGGGATATGAAATTGGAAAGGAGGGAATTGTAAGCGTTGAAATATCAGACAAAATAAAGGTTGGGGGAGAGGCATATATTGCAATGAAAGGAAAAATAAATTTGGAGTGAAAAATTTAGAAAATATATTATATTGTCATCCTATTTACTTTCATGGGATGGGATGAGTGTGATATAAATGAAGTATCCAATAAAATAAGAGATTTTTTGAGAGTAGAATTTGAGGTTTGCAGGGAATGTAAAGAGCGGGCTAAAGGTCCATTTGAATGATGTTTAGTAAAGCATAAAAGATTGATCTCGATGCATTAGTATGAGTGCCCTTATTTTAGGTGGGGGAATGATGGGTCTTGCCATTGCCCACGATTTAATAAAAAATAGTGTTTCAGTAACTATTGCTGACATAAATGAAAAATGTCTGGAAAAAATGACATCTATTAAAAATAAGGTTGAATTTTTCCCCCTTGATGCAAAGAGTGAGGAAACTAAAAAAATAATGAAAAAAAATGATGTTGTGATAAGCGCTTTGCCATATGATTTTAACTATAAACTTGCAAAAACTGCCATAGAATGCAGAACACATTTTTGCGACCTCGGAGGAAACATTGATATGGTTGAGAGAGAGCTTTCATTGCACGAAAAAGCAAAGGAGGCAAATGTTTTAATTATCCCCGACTGCGGGCTGGCGCCTGGTATTACAAATGTTGTTGCCTCTCATCTCATCAAAAAAATTCATGGGATAAAAGAGATTCATATTCGTGTTGGCGGATTGCCGCAGAAGCCAGAAGGTCCCCTCAATTATGCCCTTTTTTTCTCAGTCCATGGATTGATAAATGAATATGTTGAAAAATCAAGAATTTTAAGGGGAGGGAATATTGCAGAGGTAGAATCATTGACTGGTTTGGAGGAAATATCGTTTCCTTCCTTCCCTCCACTGGAAGCATTTTATACTTCTGGAGGAACATCGACCCTTCCTCAAACTTTCAAAGGAATATTGAAAGAATTGGATTATAAAACGATTAGATATAAAGGGCATTGCGAAAAAATAAAATTGCTGAAAGATTTGGGCTTTTTTGAAGGGAATGCAAGGGCAGCAACCGAAAAAATTCTGGAAAGGGCTTTGAAAAAGAATGTTCCAGATGTTGTTCTTTTAAGGGTTACTGGAATTGGAAAGGAGATAAGAAAGATAGAGTTAATTGATTATTTTGATGGCGATGAAAACATCACTGCAATGATGCGAACCACCGGTTTTTCAACAGCAATAATTGCAAAAATGATTCTTGATGATGTTATTACCAAAAGGGGAGCATTACCTCCAGAAAAATGTGTTCCATCCGATGCATTCTTTGAAGAATTGAAAAAAAGAAAAATGAGAATAAGGGAGGGATCTTAAATAATGCCCCTCACTTTAGCTGCTTCTGCAACTCTTCCTATACTCACTATGTATGCTGCTGCCCTTGGATGTATGTCTTTGCCCTTTTCTTTATATTCCTTCTGTGTATTTATTACGTCCCAGAAAGCCTTACTCATCTTTTTGTCTAGCCTCTTGTAAACTTCTTCGAATTCCCAGTAATAGCCGTATACATTCTGCACCCACTCAAAGTAACTTACTGTAACTCCTCCAGCATTTGCAAGAAAGTCTGGCAAAACTAATATGCCTTTTCTATGCAATATTTCATCTGCTTCTGGTGTTGTTGGTCCATTGGCTAATTCCAAAATAATCTTTGCTTTTATCCTTTCCGCATTATCTTGGCGTATTACATTTTCCAAGGCTGCTGGTATGAGAATATCGACATCTAACTCTAGCAACTCATCATTTGTTATCTGTTTTGCTCCCTCATAGTTGACTACACTTCCTGTATTCTTTTTAACTTCCACTGTTTTATTGAATGTAAATCCCTCTTCGGAGTAAATTCCGCCTTTTGAATCGCTAACTGCAACAACCTTCGCATTTCTAAAAAGCCTTTTTATGAGCAAATGGGCATATTGACCAGCGTTTCCATAACCTTGAATAGCAACAGTAACTGCATTTCCTGCTGGAGCTGTTTCTTCTAATTTCTTCAGTTCCTCATAGGATTTATGCATTTTTTCTGCATTTTCTTCCAATGGCAATCCTATATACTTTGCTGCTTCCCTAAGCACATACATTCCTCCTCTTGCGGTTGCATCCGCTCTGCCCTTGCTTCCTCCTATGCTCAATGGCTTTCCTGTGATGACGCCTGGGGCATTATATCCAACTATTTTGCTATATTCATCCATCATCCATGCCATGATTTGAGGTGTCGTATAAACATCTGGGGCAGGTATGTCCTTTTCTGGTCCAATAAATCTGCCTATTGCTCTTATATAACCTCTTGCCAGTCTTTCTATTTCTCCTTCGCTCATCTCCTTTGGATTGCAGATGACTCCTCCTTTTCCTCCTCCGTAAGGCAGGTCAACTATTGCCGTTTTCCAGGTCATCCATGCAGCAAGGGCTTTTACCGTATCCTCTGTTTCTTCGGGATGGAAGCGAAGTCCTCCTTTTGTTGGTCCCCTCGCATCATTATACTGACATCTAAATCCGATGAAAGTTTTTGTAGAGCCGTTGTCCATTTTTACTGGTATTGTAACTCTTAAAAAACGCTGTGGCTCACGTAGATATGCATGCATATCTTTATCGAGACTCATAATTTCTGCTGCCTCATCCAACTGTTTTTGCGCTATTTTAAATGGGTTTAGTTCTTCTGTTTCCATTTTGATCCCTCATGCGGTAATGTGTTTATTCCTTTTAAATTTAATAGAATCGTGTTAGCACACATCAAGCAAAAGCATATAAGGGAAATGGAATTTACTTTCCCACCAATGAGCGATAAAAAAGAACCACCAGGTAGTAATTCAGGAAGTGAGAGATATGGAGAGAAGGGAGAATATTGCATATCCCGTTCATCTAAACCTATTTATTACTCTCCAGTCTCTCAAGCGCCATGACTTTAAAGATTTTTCTGAATCTCTTTTTTCTTTGATATTCTGCACATTTGGTGACTTAATTACTGGCATAATAATGGGTGTATCCACATCCAGCTTGCAGGCATTGCCAGCTTTACTCATCCTCATTCCGCCTGCCATTGGGATGCGCGGCAATATATTCGCATCTTTGGGCTCTCGTTTGGGGACTTATCTTCACACTGGGCAAATATCTCCAAGCTTTAGAGGAAAAATTCTAAGCCAGAATGTAAGTTCTTCTTTTATCCTTAGCATATCAATGAGTTTTTATCTCGGCTTGCTTGCAACGTTCACAGCAAACTTTTTAGGAATGGAAGTAAAAGCAATTGACATGATTCTCATATCCTTAATTGGGGGCGTTTTATCTGCTTTTTTCATGCTTGCCTTCACCATAGCAACTGCATTTTTTAGTTATAGACTTGGTTGGGATCCTGATAATGTTACAACACCTCTCATCACTCTAGTAGGAGATGTCATCACACTCCCCTTACTCTTTTTTTCAATGAGTTTCATATTAATCATCAATTACCAGCAAAAAATGCTTCTTTTCGCTTTTTTTATCATACTGGGAATAATAAGCGTAATTTTGCCCTTTTCAAAAATATCAATACCTTATTGCAAAAGAATTGTTATGGAAAGCATTCCAATTCTACTTGCATGTGGGCTCCTTGGCACTTTCTCTGGCTCCTTGTTGGGAGGCTCTTTTAAAGGCTTGATAGGAATAGCGGGGATATTAACAATGGTTCCCGCTTTCTTGGAAGATGGAGGGGCAATAGGAGGCATACTTGCTGCAAGATTTTCATCTGCCCTGCATCTTGGTTCAATGCATTATAGCAAATTTCCACCAAAAAAAGCACAAAAAATGTTTTTATCAATGCATGTCATCGGACTCGTTGTTTTCTCTTTAATAGGAATATTTGCATACATAATAAGCATTGTTGTTGGAATTGATGTACTCCCAGTGCATGAAATGGTGATTGTGTCTGTGATTGCAGGAGAGTTGTTGATAGTTGTTGTTAACTTTGTAGCATATTATACTTCCATTACATCATTCAAATTTGGACTTGACCCCGATAATGTAACCATACCAATAATTACAAGCATCATGGATATACTGGGAACAGCATGCCTAATAGCTGTCCTTTTACTTTTTGGTATTATATAATTACTTTTTCCCCAAGAATTTATCCAAAAATGATTCTTCTTTCTTCTTTTCCAGTGGCAAAGAAATTTCTTCATGCTGCTTCAAAATAGGCTTGTAAGTCTGCAGTTCATCCAAGGAATGCTCAATTCCTTCCACCTTACTTACAGAATAGTAGGATGTTTTTATCTCATCCCCATCTCTATACACTACCTTTACTACATACCCTCCAGGCGTTTCATATACTATTTCTCTATTAATAACTCTCCCTCTCAATTTCTCCCCGCCAGGAGGCGCCATCTCAATCTCGACTTCTTTTTCTGTTTCTTTTTCCTCCTCTACTGACTCTGGCATGACTTCTTTTTCCAGTCCTTCATCAATAATTTTCTCTATCTCTTCCAGACTTTCCTTTGCGGTTTTTTCCCATTTTCTCTCCTTCAATTCTTCAGTATCGCCAAAAGTCTCTTTTTCCAAAGCTTTTTTTTCCTCATGTGATAGTGAAAATTGAGAAAGAAGATACTCCTTCCCTTTAATTTTCTCTTTCTTTTCTGATGGTTGAGAAAGAAGGATGCTTGAATATCCTACTTCTTCCAACGGCTCTTCTTTTATTTCTTCAATTTCTTCATATATTTCCTCCTCTACCCTTTCCACTCCTATCTCCTCTACTTCTTCCTTTTTTTCTCTTCTTTTTATCCTTGGCAGGCGGAGCAATCGCATCTTTACACCAAATCTACATCTCATTTTCCTTTAAAATGTTTTACTATGCTAATGCATGCCTGCATCACACTTTTATATTACATTTTTTATAACAATTGGTGAATACATGCAAGAAAGAAGGTACTTTACCATCTCCCTTCCAAAAGCAGCATTGGATGAGATTAAGGAATACGTAGCCTCGAATGACTTATACAATTCACACCTGGAATTTTGTGTGGATGCAATAAGACAAAGGTTAAATGAAATCCATGAAGAGATGCTTGAGAAAGAAAGGATGAAAGACATGGATATCATTGTACGTGCAGATTCCATAAGAAAAAAACTGGATGAATTCATAAAGGAATTGCCAAAGCAGAACAGAGAAGAAATAGAAAAATTAATGAAGGAGACAATAAAGAAATATGACAAATGATAGATGCGGCGGGGAAGATAAACTTTTAAGATTATTGGAGAAAATACCTGACGAAAAAAACAGAAAGGACATTCTCAACATCATACATAATGCAATCATTGAGCATCCGCAGGCATACATCATTATATTAGATAAAAATGGTAACTTTCTTTTTGAAAATAAATCAATTCATGGAATGCCAATTGAGAGAGTTATAGGTAAGCCTTGTTTTTCTGATTTCGGAGGGGAAGTCCACCTCAGGGATATGGAAATAATTACCAAGTTATTCCAGGAAGCATTAAATGGAAAGGCAGGGGAATTAGAGGTTGAAAGTGATGATGGTAGAATATTTTCTGGAAAATTTATGCCCATTAAAAGAAATGACAAAGTAAAATATGTAATCATGGTTATTTATGATATTACCTATCAAAGGGAAATTGAGGAATTGAGAAAAGCAAAAAAAATATATGAGGAAGGAGTGAAAGATGTATTTTTAATGCGAATTCTTTTTCCAAGCGGCATTTGCGATTATGTAAGTCCTTCTTTTAAAAATTTCACTGGATATGAAATAAAGGAAGGCATAAATGTCATTTCCTTATTTTTGAGCCACCTCCATCCAGATTTTCGTGAGGAAGTAAGAAAAAAATGGGAGAGGTTGGTCAGCGGTGATATTCCACCAAAAATGATGTATAAAGCAAGAACCAAAACAGGAGAATATAGATGGTTTTATCAAACGAATTCAGGGGTTTATGATAAGGATGGCGACCTCATTGCTGTTGATATTGTTGTGAGGGACTTTACCGAACAAAAAGCATTGGAAGATGAGCTTAGGGATTTTGGTGAGAAATTCAATCTCATTTTAAAGGAAGGGAAAATAGCACTCTTCACTGCCATATACAGTAAAGCTGAGGAGAATGTGATAGCGGAAAAAATTATTTTTACAGATAGTATAAAAAATATTACAGGCTATGATGCAAAGGATTTTTTGGATGATCCAGAGCTATTAATAAAGATTGCATATGCAGGTGATTTTAATAGGGTCATAGAGCAATTTTTCCATCAGTTTAAAGAAGAGAATGAAGTTGATATTGTAAGTAGATTTATTAGAAAAGATGGTTTTATTGGCAAAATAAAAATCTGGGGAAAAATATTTCGCAATGAAAATGGTAAGCCCCTGCGAATAGAGGGAATTGCTATGGATGCGACAGATAAGGATGTGTATGATGATTTGCTTGATTATTTTGCAAAAAAACTTGCTGAAAGGAAAATTAAGGCATCAGAAGCATTCTATATACACTAGGCAAAAGCACCTGCTAGGAAAGCAATTAAGCCAATAAAAATTGCAAGAAGGCTAATTTTTCTGCACTTATCCAAATTTTTTGTATCCGTCTTTTGGATAATGATGACGGATGTGTAAATGAGGAGTATGTCGGTTATTAGTACAAAAGAAAGGTAAATGAAGTCATGGTAATATGCCTTATCAACGTTAAAAATGAAAGGGATGAAACTCATTGCTATCGCCGTTATGTAAAAACCAGAGGCAATAACATTTGCTCTTTTCTTTCCAACATACAAAGGAAATGATTTTGTTTTTCTCTCTGCATCTCCTGCAAAGTCCATTACATCTTTCATTATTTCCCTTCCAACGCCTGTCAAAAAGGCAATAAATGATATGAAAAAGATTATTGGAGGGAGCTTAGTTGAAATTGTTGTCCCTCCAAAGATAAAGGGGATAGCCATAATAAATGCAATGTAAAAATTCCCAATGATTTTTATTTCCTTCAGCTTCACATCATACAAGGTTGCTATTATTGCATTAATAATTGCTATTAAAAAACAAGTTGTATTTACCATAATGCTGGTTAATATGCCTGCGGGAAGGAAAATGAAGTAGATTAAAACGGCAGTCATTGGCATCAAATCCCCTCTCACCAATGGACGGTCCATACGTTTATTTTTTTTATCCACCTCCAAATCGAAGTAATCATTTAAGGCAAATGTAGCTGCTTCCAGAAAAAGAGCGGTGAGAAATGCAAAAAATAATTTGTCCCAAGGAGGAAATCCTTTAGCTGCAATAACAGAGCCAATGAAAATCGCAACAACAAGCATGAATCCATGCCCTAGACGCATTAACTCCCATATTGCCTTTAATTTTTTCACAATGAAGAAGGAGGCAACATTAAAATTTTTTTCCATTAACTAATCCTTCTTCGCATTTCAAATAATTTCTCTGCAACTCTTCCTATGCCATATTTATGACTGGAAAAAGCCCTTGCTATTTCCTCTCCGAGTATAAAAACCGCCTTCTCATGCTCCTTTTTAGATTTATGAACATGCTGAGGAAACACACCAAATGCCATATATTCCTTAAACATTTCCTCATCAGGAAACAACCTTTCTAACTCTTCTTTTATTTGAGCAAATAGGGTATGAAATTGTATAATTTCTTGCTTTTGCATCTCATCCCTCACCTAGATAACAAATAATCAATTTTAAGTTTTTCTATAGCGTATCAGATTTTCTCCAAAATCATTTCTGCTACTTTTTTCCCAGATAAGAGCATGCCACCAAATATCGGTCCCATACGAGGTGCTCCCATAACGGCGTTGGCAGCCATTCCTGTTACCCATAGGCCGGGATAAACTTCTCTGGTATTCTTTATAGTTTCTCTCTCTCCCTCATCAGCCCACATTGCCTTCTCTCCCTCGACTTTCCCACTCTTTGTTTTTAATCCCATCTTTTTTTCTACAATCCTACAGACTTCACATGAATGCCCTGTTCCATCTACAACTGCCTTTGCCTCTATGGAGAGAGGATCTACATGCATTCCTGATTGAAGAACCCCCGTCCAATTTATTACAACACCATGGATGCGCCCTTCCTTTGCCATTACATCCTCTACAGTCATTCCATTGAATATCATTGCTCCGGCATCAACTGCTCCTGCAATAATTTTTGCAGATGCCTCTATGGAAACGGCAATAAAATAATCATCACTTTTTTTGCACCTTACCCCTACTTCTTCTAAAATCTTCCTTCCTTCTTGCTGGACGACAATAACTGGGAAAACCATGCCGCCTCCCCACATTCCACCTCCTGGCGAGATTTTTCTCTCAAATATGCATACCTTCTTTTCCTTTGCAAGATATCTTGCTGCCGTTAAGCCAGATGGACCTGCTCCAACAATGGCGACATCTATTTGAAATGCATCTGAAAATTTTTTGCTAAATTCATCAAAGATGTGTCTCGTTATCTCAATATCTTTTATCTTCATCTTGTAGGGCATCTACAAATGAGTATTTATTATTTCTCCCTTTTGTCAAATAGGGAGGGGAGGTGAATTAAATATGAGCCGTCCTTTTGGATAATAATGGATTCTTCATCCAACAATTTTTTCAAATTTATTGTGTACTCTCCAACCTCTTTTACGGATATACTCTCAACTCTCTTACTCTCTTTTTCAATGTCTTTTGATACTTCTCTTTTCTTTTCTTCTATTTCCTTAACAATTTCCTTTATCGTCCTTGGCTCTATTTTCATCCACTCCTCTTCTTTCCCTCTATCCTGTATTATTTTTGCCAGCGATTCTATTTCTATATCTGTTTTGTCCATTAACTTTTGCCTCTCCTCCTTGCTCAATGGCTTTTGAGTGTAGAAAAATTTTTTACCCCCACATTCAGGGCAGCCTTTAAGCAATTCTGTTGAACCTTTCTCAAAAACCTTACCACATTTTAGGCATTGGTGAGGCATTCTATCTTCCCTTTATTATCGTCTTTATTACATCATTATCTTTGTAAACCGTCTTCAATTTATCTGCTGGTCCTATTAATGTTATCCTAGGCTGACGAATTTTTCCTATCAATCTTTTGAAGAAACCTTTTTCCCCGTATTCCTTATAGCTTTCCATCTCTATTCCAATGAATTTGTCTGGATTTATTTCCTTCATAGTCTTCTCTATCAATTTTGCTTGCTCCTCTGCACTCAATCCTCTTTCCAAGACCAAAATTTCCCCTTTCTCCACTTCTTGCAAAATAAACTGTATTTTTTCCTCTGTACTAAGTCCCTCTAATTTTTGATGGGAAATTAAATTCACTTTTATCTCCGTCATTTTATTTCCTCTTTGCTTTTCCAAATGTTTTAATCATTGCATTGTACAACATTTCAACATTATATCCTGTAAGGGCTGAGATTGGAATAACTTCATGTTGAGGAAATGCTGATTTTAAGGTGGCAGGTGTAGAGCCATCTAAATCTATTTTATTTGCTGCTATTAATACGGGAAGCTCCCTTGCTTCCAGATTTCCAATTATGGTAACATTTACCTGTGTAAATGGATTTTGGGTGCTATCCATTAACAAAATTACCCCATCTACATTATCAAGCCATCTAATTGCCTCTATAACTCCTTCCGTTGCCTCCTTCGCTCTTTTCCTTGCCTCTTCCTCGCTGAGACCATATTCCATAAAATCGTGAAAATCTACTTTTGTGGCTATACCAGGTGTATCTACAATATCTAAAGTGAGGGAAGAATCTCCATTTTTGATGACAATATTGTCTTTTTTTTGTGCTCTTCTTGTCTCGTGAGGAACCTCAGATACAGCACCAACAACATCTCCACTCCAATCTCTAGCTATTCTATTTGCCAATGTTGTTTTTCCTGCATTTGGAGGACCATATATACCTATCCTTACATGCTTTTTCCCAAAAATGGATTGAAGCAAACTCCTCAACCTTCCGAGCAATCCCATCCTTATCATCTAATACATGGCATACATTTATATAAACTTTATTAAAAGATGTTGGCTATTCCAACTCTCCTATTTCTTTTTCAACAGCATCAACAATTTCCCCCGAATGAACCATTTTGGCAATAGCAGAGATCTCTTCATAGAGGGGTCTATCTTCCTCAACCATTGAAACTTTTTTTCTTATTAAATCATATGCAATTTGTGATGCCTTCGATGCCTTCAACTCGTGAAAATCTAGAGCCTGGCTGGCTGTAATGAATTCAATGGCAATTATTTTATTTGTATTTTCTAGGATGCGCATGCTTTTTAGGGCAGATGTCGCTCCCATTGATTGGTAATCTTCTTTGTTTGCAGATGTGGGAATGGAATCGACGCTGGAAGGATATGCCAAACTTTTATTTTCATTTACCATGGAGGCAGCTACATATTGAAGAATCATTAGTCCTGAATTCAAACCTGGTTTTTGAGCTAGGAAGGGAGGGAGCTCTGATAGATGTGCATCAAGCAACCTTGCCACCCTTCTCTCAGAAAAACTCCCAAGTTTTGTAACTACAATGTTCATTAAATCAAGGGCTATAGCTATAGCATCCCCATGAAAATTTCCCCCA
>Ga0164318_10004050_pt1 | contig 13993 bp, 9 predicted proteins | sample GuaBasSedimGuay9_FD_113734 | JGI IMG/M metagenome (GOLD analysis project Ga0164318, IMG submission 113734) | Subseafloor sediment microbial communities from Guaymas Basin, Gulf of California, Mexico - Guay9, Core 4571-4, 0-3 cm | ecosystem: Environmental > Aquatic > Marine > Hydrothermal vents >...
ATATTTTTAAATCTGAGCCAAAAGTTGTAGTTGATTCGTATTCAGGTCTTACAATTGATTATTGTCGTAAAAAAAATGCAAATTACATACTGCGAGGGTTACGTACCGCTGCCGATTTTGAATTTGAACGTGGAATTGGACAGGTAAACAGTATGCTCGATAGAAATATAGAAACGGTTTTTTTACTTACCGAAGCTAAATATACGCCCATCTCATCATCAATTGTTAGGGATGTTATTAGAAATGGGGGGGATGTTAGTGGGATGGTTCCTCCAGAGGTACTGTAATAATCATCCCATAAAACACAATAATGATAGTCTTGTTAATAAATTAATGGTTTATACGTTATTGATACAAATTATACAACATGAATAAGGTTTTTACAATATTTCTATTTGTTCTAGTGTCAATATTAGCATATTCTCAAGATGTTGTAGTTACTGGAATAGCTAACGGACAAGCAGATAAACTTGTTAGAATAATTGTTTATGCAGATCAGTTTTCAGGTCTTGAACGAACAATAGCCGAAACTAAAACCAACGAACTAGGAGAATTTACCATGAGATTTATGGTTGAAGAAACCCAGTTTGCATATTTGGCTTTTGGACTTGAGAAAGGTGAGTTTTACTTATCTCCAGGGGCAACTTACAATTTTAATATTATTACAGATACTACTTCGGGTAGTAAATCAATTTTTGATAGGACTCCCCTAAATTTTATTTTGGATGCTGATGATGGAGGTGTTCAAAACTCAATTGAAGAGTTTAATTTTAAGTATAATAATTTTATCTATGATAATGTAAAAAGTATTTATAAAAGTAAAGATAAGTCGGTAGTTACAAAGTTTGTTTCGGATATGCGAAATGAATATGCCAACAATAATTCAGGGTACGTTAAAAACTATGTTGAGTATTCATTGGTATCCTTATTATGGCTTAGCAGAAAGGAAAGTAATAGTAAGATTCTTGAAAATTACATTGATAATAAGCCTGTTCTTTATAGTAATATTCAATATACTGAATTTTTTAAGGAGTTTTTTAAGAATTACTTTGAATCTGAAAAACCATATACATACAGTGAACTTATTTTGGCAATAAATAACCCTGAACATAGTATTCTGTCCGATTTATTGTCGCGTACAGAACAATTGGCAAATGATAACCGTGTTCGAGAAATTGTAGAAATGCTTTTGCTGGAAAGGAATTATCATAATCGAGATGTGAATAAGAAAAGTGTAATAATAAAACTTAATGAGATCGTTACAGTTTCTAAATATATTGAAAATAAGGAAATTGCAAAGAATTTTATTATTGAGTTACAAGAAATGCAAAATGGAAGTCCATCTCCTAAAGTTACTTTAATAAATAACGAAGGGGATACAATATCACTTGATGATTTTAGTGGAAAGTTTGTGTTATTGAGTTTTGTAAAACCTAACTGTAAAATTTGCAATTTTCAGATGCAATTGTTGAGTGACATTAAAAAAGAGCTTAATAATGAGTTTGAGATTATTACAATTGTTGCTGGAAATAATATGGATGATGTCATTGATTTTGCTAAGGAGCGGGGTTATAATTGGCCAATATTAAAAACTGGAAATGATATTATAATTTTTGAAGATTACAATATTATTGTATATCCATCCTATATTTTAATAAATCCAAATAGTACCGTTGCGTATGCGCATCTTCCAATGCCTGAAGAAAATATGAAACTCTATATTCAAAGGTTTATGGATGGTTATAAAGCCAAATAATATATTAGTCTTATTTTTTACTTACAACTATTTTCTTAATAAGCTGCTCATCACCTGTAGTAAATAGAACAAAATATATACCTGAAGGTAGATTTGTTGTTAGTTGTTTTGAAAATCCATTAACGTGATTTTCTTCCCAATTTTCACCATAAACTAGTTTTCCTTGTGTATTATAAACCTCAATGTTTATATCTCCAATTTGTTCACTTACATCAATAACAAAAACGCCGTTATTTGGATTGGGGTGAATTGTAATTATGCTAGCTAAAACAGATATATCTTCGGGTACACTAATCTCACATTCATTAAAATCAAAGAATATGGTAGCACTATCAGTATTTATACATCCTGTGTTGCCATCAGTTACCCTTACCGCATGTGTTTGAAAGTCAATCCAGTTTCCATTTGTAGATGCAGTATAATAACGATTTGCTAGATTGGTTGTTGTCCAGAAATACTCAGAATTTGGAGGGTCATCATCATAGCCTGCATCTAACATTACAGTATCTCTTACACAAACAATTATTGTGTCACCACTGGAGTTAGCATTTAATGGTATTAAATTTATTTCAGGGAGAGGGTTAACAATAATAGTTATGGATGTCTCAAATTCAGTTGCATGTTGGTCGGTTAGTAATAAATTGTAGGTTGTTGTAATATCTGGAGTAACAAAAATAGAATCTAATGATGATGTAAACCCGGCAGGAGTTGATGTCCATTCGTATGTGTATTCAAGTCCTCCACCAGTTGCATTTGCTGTTATTGATGTTGATTGGCCAATGCAAATTTCATCTGGCTCAGCCAATAAAAAAGCAGCTAGTCCACCGCCACTTGCATTTATCAATACGTTATCCGGAATGCTTTCACACCCTTTATCATCGGTAATCCAGAGTGTAAAAACCGTAGGTTCAAATAATGGTAAAGTAAGGGGATTTGGAATGACATTCGATTCTAACCAGCTCGAAGGTTCCCATTGATAACTATAATCTCCTGTGCCACCACTTGCACTACCTTCGAGTGTTGTTGTTGTACCTTCATTAATAACCTGATCTTCACCTGCAATAGAGATTGGTAGTTGATTTACTTTTACAAAAACACTATCAATAATATCAGTATACCCATCAGTAACATTTGCTATGTACCAAATATCGTCCACAGGATAGTCAGATGGATTTTGTTCATTTGAGTTAAAGCCCGGAGGGTTAGATGTCCAAATGTATGTATAAGAGCCTCCTCCGCCATCTGGATTTACAAATAAATCAACAATTTCACCATAACAAATTTCGTTATTACTGGCACTCATGGTGATGCCAAGTGGACCACCCACAACATTTACCCACATTGTATCTTCACCAATGCAGTAACTTTGTTGATCACTTACTGACAATAGGAATTGTGTACTGTTTGTAAGGCTAACAGTTGTTGGGGCAGGGGATGCTGGATTGTTTAGTAACTCAGCCGGTGTCCAGCTATACATATAATTACCAGAACCATTACTTGCTGATCCATCAAGAGTTGCTGTGGCTGCATAAGGGATGTCAATATCATCACCAGCATTGGCATCAGGTGAATCGAGATCTATAAAGAAGTTATAAGTTTCATTTAAGGCATAATTATTACATGCATCTGAAATAAAGCTAAATTGTTTAATTTCAAGAGTGTAATCGCCACCCTGATAAATTGCTGGTGTAAAATATAATGTGTATTCGCGTTCATTATTTCCACCCAAATTACAAGTACTTCCAAAAATACTGTCGATAACATATGGTCCACCGGGACCATCAATGGTAAAATCGTTGGGCTGAATAGAACTACATTTTACATTTTCATTAAATTTTATAAATAATTCGTTTGTGCCACATGCAGTTATTAAATCACCACCAATATATTCAATATTTGGTCGCTGATCATCAAAAATAACTGCTGTTGATGACGAAAAATCAAGGGTATAGCCTCCAGGTGTTTGAGTCCAATCACTAACAATTAACACATATGTTTCACCTTCAAATACTTCCAAATCAGCATTCCACTTGTTAGTAAAGCCACCGCCGTTACAATTAATAGTGCCACCATTAAGCGTACTTACACCAGTTGTGCCCTGATAACCAGCTCCACCAGCTGCATTACAACTTGATAACATTCCACCAGGATTACCCCAAATTTCATCACAGTTATGCTCTGAAAGATTAAAAACCGACCAATCATAATCATCTGTTTGATCTTGAGGAATAATTTCAAATCTAAGATTTCCAGATTCAACTACGGTCCAAATATACCAACGACTATTTTTTTCGCCATCCATACAATGGTTTGGACACGCTTGGTTGGAGGGTATTTCGTAGTAATTACCTGTACCTGATGCTGTTGTTTCTTCTATGTAAATATAATCACAAACAGCTATTGCTCCCATACAATCTTGGGTTGTAGGGACTTGTGCATTTGCTTCATTAATAAAAATAAAAGGGAAAATTATGACTATTAAAATTGTGCTAAACCAACTGTTGGAGTATAGTATTTTCATGGCAATGTTTGTTATAATCAGATTACAAATATAGCTTATTATAAGATAATAATTAACTAAAATCTTATTCACCTTTAAATATAGGACGTCGTTTCTCCAAAAAAGCTTTTTTACCCTCCATATAATCATAGCTGTTATATGAGCTGCTTCTTAGTTCATTTATATGTTCAAAAACGTTGGTAGTTAACGATGTAGATTTTCCAAGTAAATTTAGTTGTTCCTTAATTATACTTATGCTGAGTGGCGAATTTTGTGATATATTATTTGCCATCTCAAAAGTAAAGTCTTCTATTTTATCATTGTCAATGAGGTTATTAATTATTCCAAGATTATAGGCGCGATCAGCTTTTATTGGTTTTGCTGTGAAAAACAATTCTTTAACTATGTGCATTTCAACAATATTTAAAAAATGGATAAGACCAGTTGCGTTATATGCTACTCCAATTTTTGCTGGAGTAATTGCAAAAGAGCATTTTGGTGTTCCAATTAGTATATCACATGTAATGGCAAGTTCAAAAGCACCTCCCCAAACTGTTCCGGTAACCATTGCAATTACAGGGGCTTTTGTATTTTCTATTAACCGTAATAGTTTTTCAAGGGGATGACTATAGCCTATTGGATCGGTACCTGGATTAGGAAGCTCAGTAATATCAAGCCCTGATGACCATACTTTAGCTTCTGGCTTACTCCTAATTATTATAACTCTTGTATCTTTCTCTGAAAATTCTTCAAATGCTAAAATAATTTCATCTATCATGTTATACGACAGCGCATTACGACTACTGTCGTTGTTAAATGTAATAACCCCAATTTTATTTTTGTGTGATATGTTAATATATTTCATGTGGCTTTTTAGTAAAAAAGTATAAAAGTAATTATTTACTTTTATATAGTCACTTATTTATTTGCTTCTATTTATTATTTTTGTTTTTTTATTTGGAATAAATAATCATTATGATAAGAAAATATCTTGTGTTAGCATTTCTATTGGTAAATCTTACTGCAATATCGCAGGAGTATAAAATAAGTGGGACAATAACAGGTTTGGAAAATGAAAACTTGTACCTCATGCAACTGATGGGCGAAAAACGAAATATAATTGATACCGCTCAAACAGATTTAACAGGAGCGTTTACATTTGTTATGCCAGAAAGTAGAAAGGCAGGTATGTATATGATTATAAAAGGAGCCGGACAGGCAGTTGAATTAATTTATAATAATGAAGATATCCAGTTTGTAACATCAGGATTTGCTAATGATGATGGAATTCAGGTTATTAGCTCTGTTGAAAATCTTATTTATTATGATTACCTTAGTGTTAAGGGGATAAATATGTATAAGCTAGATGTGCTTGGTGCATTGCTAAAAAACTATCCAAATAATGATGATTTTTATCTTACAGCATTAAAACAATATGAGCAACTACAGAACCAAGTTGATAATCGTGTTGCCGAACTTATTGATAATAATCCGTTAACCCTTGCTTCCAGATATTTAAAAACTGATAAACCTACATTTGTTGATCCAACATTAACCGAGCTTGAGCAGAATTTATATTTGAAACAACATTATTTTGATGATGTTGATTTTACGGATACAATGCTTATTAGAAGTACATTTTTAACATCAAAAGTGGTAAGTTATCTCTCGTTGTTTCAGATGAATGCTAACTCACAATCTGAGCTCGAAGACAATATGTTGATGGGAGTTGATACTGTTCTTGTATATTCTCAGGCTAATCAGCAGGTATATGAGTTTTTAATTGATTTTTTAATTCACGGCTTTGAGTCTATTGGTTTTGAAAAAGGTCTTGAGCATATTGCAAATGCAAGTACTCTTGATCAGTTTTGTGAAAATACTGAGCGTAAACTTAAACTTGAAAACAAGCTTGAGCTGATAAAAAAGCTTGCCATAGGTCAGCCTGCACCCGATTTTACAACAACAGATATTCAAGGAAATAAAGTAGTGTTAAGTGAGATTAGTGCAAAAAAAATTATTCTTGTTTTTTGGGCTAGTTGGTGTCCGCATTGCGAGGAAGTTATGCCTGTAATTAATTCATATTATGATGGTGGTACAAATTATGAAGTTATTGCTATTTCCATAGATGAATCGGAGGATGATCTAATGAAAAGCTTGGAAGAAAGTAATTTTAGTTGGATTAATATTGCCGAGTTTAAAGGGTGGAATGGAGATATTGTTGAGGAATATGGAATAGTGGCAACACCATCAATATTTATACTTGATGAAAATAAAAAAATTATTGGAAAGCCAATTGGCAAAAATGAGCTGAAAAAGTTTTTAGAAAAAAATTAAAGTCCCGACGCCAATACATCAACTACATGAGCAACCTTTATGGGAAGGTTGTGTTTTTTAATATAAGCACTTTGATGCATTAAGCATGAGCTGTCAGTAGAAACAATATATTCAGCACCGGTATCAAGTGCATTTTGAACTTTTTGTTCTGCCATTGCTGTAGAAATTGGTTCAAATTTTACTGAAAAAGTTCCTCCAAATCCACAACATTCGTGGGTATTTTTCATTTCTATAAGTTCAAGTCCTTTAACATTACGTAGTAGTTGTCTTGGTTCGTCATTTAGTTTGTATTCGCGTAAAGCGGCACATGAATCGTGGTAAGTAACTTTGTGTTCAAATACTGATCCAAAATCTGTAACCTTTGCAACATTTACTAAGAAATCTGTAATTTCAAAAATATTACGCTGTAACTGTTTGTACTCATTATGAAATGCTCCATTGAAAAAAAGTTTGTCATAACCATTTCGAACATAACCAATACAAGAGGCTGAAGGACCAACTATTAGCCTTCCATTGTCAAAATCATTAATGAATTTTTCGCCAAGTATTTTAGCTTTATCCCAAAAACCGCTATTAAAAGCCATTTGACCACAACAAGTTTGATTACTATTGTAATGAACTTTTACTCCTGCTTTTTCAAGAACTTTTATCATATTGAACCCAGTTTCAGGATAAACCTGATCAATAAAACATGGTATAAAAATGTCAACTTCCATTGGATTCATTTAAATTTGTTAATTCGGCAAAATTAAGTTTTTTTAGTTCTTCCCAAAATCTAGGGTATGATTTATTAACAACACGTGGACTACAAATCTCTATTTTATCATATTTTAGGATCAAAGGTGCTAAACACATAGCAATACGGTGGTCGTCATGGGTATTGAATATTAGGTTTTTATCAATACTTTTTGTATTTGGAGATAAAATGTATGATGATTTGTTTTTGTTAAGTGAAGCTCCAATTTTTTTAAGTTCTTGTGATAATACCTTAATTCTGTTAGATTCTTTGAATGCAAGATGTGCGATATTTTTAAATGTAGATTTAATACCAAGTGCTGCACATGTAGCCATAACAGCTGGGACAATATCAGGGCAACCTTCAAAATCAAAACTGAATTCATCAGTGATATTTGCAGTTTTGGAAATAGTAATTCCATTTAACGTAAACTTTGTTGATACTCCAAGTTGTTCAAAAATGTCAACTATTACACTATCGCCCTGCAAGCTATTTTTAGATAATCCAGCAATATTTATTTCCCCTGTTTCTGACAAAGCAATTGTTTCGTACCAATATGATGCCGAACTCCAGTCTGATTCTACGGTGCATTGGTGAAATTGGTATTTACCATGAAGTATATTTACCTCATCTTTATTTAGGTCGACATAAGCACCAAACTTTTGCATTAGTTTTTGGGTCATTTCAATGTAAGGAAGTGAAACAGGTTTACCTTTAAATCTGATTTTCAATCCTTCATAAAGATATGGACCAATCATCATAATAGCACTAATAAATTGACTGCTTTTTGATACATCTACATCAATACGACCACCAACAACATCACTTCCTGTAATTAATATTGGCAAAAAACCTTCTTTATTTGTATAATCTATTTTTGCATTTAGTAGTCTTAAACCATCAACTAAACCTTTTATTGGTCGTTGTTTCATTCGTTTGTTACCCGTAATGAGCCATGTTCCGGCTCTATATACTAAAAAGGCTGATAAAAAACGCGACACTGTGCCAGCATTGTTTGCATCAATAATCATTGGTATTCCTGATTTGCCACAGGTACTAATCATATTTATGTATAACTGAAGTCGCTGTGTGTCCTCAGATGATGAAAGATTTTCGATTGAGCATGTGCTTCTGGAGAGCTCTCGAATTAATAATACACGATTGCTAATGCTTTTCGACCCTAGTATAACTACCTGACCATAAGCTTTTGCTGATGTTTTTATTAATTGTACTTTCACTAATCGCAGCTTTGTCGGTTGATATAATATTTAATACTTTGAATTATTTGTTCATTTTTAACTTCAATTTCATGTATGGCTTTTCCTGGTTTTTTAAGAAGACTAAAATTTTGTTTATTTCCTCTTACTTTTTTATCCTGTTTCATGAGCTTCATTAAAACAGGAATTTCATTTTCATCAAAAATAAAACGGGTGAAATTTTTATCAATCATATCAACAATGGTGTTTAAAAGTGTACACTCAATGTTAAATATTCGTGATGAAATCCAAGCTTCACATATCATACCGGCAGCAATAGCCATACCATGTGTTACCGGATTATCTGTTTTTAAATAGTAAGATTCGAAAGCATGACCTATTGTGTGACCAAAATTTAGGTTTTTTCTAATTCCTTTTTCAAGTGTATCAAAACGTACAATATCAATTTTATCCTTAGCTGCCTTAATTATTACGAGATTCCAATTAATATCATTATCATTATAATTTCTACCTTCAAGTTTTTGCCAAAGCTCTCGGTCAAGTATTAATCCGTATTTTAACACTTCGGCAAATCCTGATTGCCATTGTATTTCTTCAAGTGTTTGCAAAAATATAGGATCTATAATAACACTTGCCGGATTAACAAATAAACCAACTTGATTTTTAAATCCGTCGAAGTCGATACCTGTTTTTCCACCAATTGCAGCATCTACCATACCAAGTAACGTAGTTGGAAAATTAATGAATTTAAGCCCTCTTTTAAATGTTGCGGCTGCCATTCCTCCGATGTCAGTTACTATTCCTCCACCTAGATTAATAATTAAATCATCGCGATCAGCATTAAACTTAGTAAGTTTCTCCCAAATATAAATAAGTTGACTTATTGATTTATTTTCTTCACCGCTGTTTATTGTTATAACACCATCAATTTTAATATTGGGAAGTTTTCTTTTAAAAACAGGCAAACAAAGTCTTTCAACATTTTCATCTGTAATTATTATTATTCGTTTATAGTCATTAAAAATATTGGATGACTTTGTAAGAGCATCGTCTCCAATTATATACGAAACATTTTCTGTGTCAAGTATTAAAGGAATATTCATTTTGTGTACTTTATTTATTATAATTAACCTAAGTCTTAATTTAACTATTTGGTTATTATGTTTCTGCCAAAAGGAGTTAGAGCAAGACCTGCAAGTTTAAAGTGTTGTTGTGCCCAAGGAATACCAATAATGGTGATGAAAAATAGTATACCAAAAGCAATATGAGTTAGCATAATCCAAAAGCCGCCAACAAAAAACCAAAGTATATTCATAAATGTTGTTAGGCATCCCGATGGTTGCTCTGTTTTAACTACTTCGCTACCAAAGGGCCATAATGCTAATATTCCAAGCTTTATTGTTTGAATGCCAAAAGGGATGCCTATTATTGTAACAAATAATACCATACTTGCTGCAAAATACTCAAGAGCAACTGCAAATCCACCAAATAATAACCAAATGATATTTCCTATTATTTTCATGATCTAAATTTAAGAATTACCGTAGATATTATCAAAAGCGCTGTCGATTGTTTCGTATTTGAATTTAAAACCGTCGTTAAGTAATTGTGTTGGTATAACTTTAAGTCCATTTATTAGTAATTCATCTGCCATCGAACCTAAAAATATACGAAGTACAAATGATGGCTTTGTAATAAATGAAGGACGATTTAATGAACTCCCTATTTTTGAAGCCATCTCTTTTTGAGTTATTGGATTAGGTGCTGTTAAATTATAAGCTCCTTTAGAGTTACTATTCTCAATTAAAAATTTAATAGCCCTTACCTCATCAACTATGTGTATCCATGAGTTCCATTGTTTACCATTAGCAAGTTTTCCTCCTAAATATATTTTAAAAGGTGCAGCCATTTTTTGTAGTGCACCCTCGTTTGCGTCAAGAACTAATCCTGTTCTGAGGTATACTACTCTTGATAATTTTTCAAGTTGATGAAAAGCCTCTTCATGACTTATAGCAACTTTAGGAAGAAATCCCCTTTGTCCATTTGGTGTTTCTTCGGTTACATCTATGGTATTTCTACTCAAACCATAAATTCCTATTGATGAACCCTGAATAAATACTTCAGGAATATTTATAGTACCTCTTGCGGCTCGTACAATTATATTATCGACATCAAGACGGCTTTTTTTAATTTTATTCATCTTTTTCTTGTCCCATCGTTCTCCAACATTTTCACCAGCAAGATTTATTACAGCTTTGGCATCTTCAAAAAGAGCTGATATTTTAGTAACATCTCTTGACCTCAATCTCTCAACTGCAACTTTACTATTTAGCTCTAAGGCCATAGTTTTAGGTCTTCGCGTAATTACAATTACTTTGTAATCATCTACTAATTGCTCAATAAGATGCTTCCCAATAAAGCCACTTCCTCCAAAAATAATTATCTTCTTCATATATAAAAACTGCCATTATAAATTCGCGATAAAAATAGTATTTCTTTTTGATATGGGAATAATAGTAAATGAGCGTAGATGAATTTTAATTTCCTTAAGTAATGCCAATTGTAATTCCATATTGCCAATAAATAAATTGAATTATTTTTTTCATTATTTAGGCAGAAAATATTTGAATAGCCGAAGTTCTGGAAATATTTTCTAACAAAAAAAAGGGAAAAGAAACGATTTATATCGGTAATTTAGGGTTATAGTTGGTATTAATGCAACGGGTGCGCAACAAATTTCCACATAATCAAAATATTTGTCATCGGATTTAACGGATTACACGGATTAGTCCGACAAGTCGGACTTAAAAATCCGTTAAATCTGTTAAATCCGATGATAAAAACAATATTTGATAATTCAAAATAGAGATTTGTCGTACATCCAATGCAACTTACTAATGCTTTTGTTGTCATGATAATGTATCTTTGAGCTATTAAAAAAATGATAAAATGAAAAAAATAAATCTAATTCTATTATTAACACTTGTTTCTACTTTTGGCTTTGCCGGAATCATTACTAAAACATATAATATTGGTGCTCCTGAAATTATTTATCATGGTGAGTATCAGTCAGTTGCATTTGATGGAGCAATGTTAACAGGTATTGCAGGTCAGCCTTCGCTGCCTTATTTCTCGGTAAGTTTATTATTGCCTCCAGGCGAAGTTGCAACATCTATACAGTTTATTGGACATGATGAAGTTATTGTTGAAGGCGATTTTAAGATTTTTCCATATCAAAATTCAAAGCCTCTTTCTGATCCAACTAAATCAGAGTTTCAAGTTAACCATAATGTTTATAAGTCAACTTTAGCATATCCAAAAAGTGCTTTGGGGCGATTATCAACCAACTATTTAAATGGATATAGCATTGCTTTGTCTACTTTCACGCCTGTTATTTATTATCCCGCTCAACAAAAACTTTCATATTATAGCAAAATTACGATTGTGATTAAAACAGCTGCTAATGGTAAGTCTGTACAAACTCTTAATAAATTAACAAGCTCATTAATAGCAAAGAGAAATTTATTGAATTTTATTCAAAATCCAGAAGCTACTTATGCTTACAATTCTTTTCGTACTAAATCTGAAAATAATTATAGTTTGCTAATAATAACTCCTGATCAATTTGTTGATGGTTTTGATGGATTGAGAAATATTTATCTTTCAAGAGGAATAAAGAGTAATGTTTTTACAACTGAGTACATCGGTGCAAATATAAGTGGCCAAGATTTACAAGAAAAAATTAGGAATCTTATTATACAAGAATATGAAGAAAGTGATATTGAATTTGTTATTTTAGGAGGAGATGTTGAGCATATTCCTTATCGTGGTTTTTCGTGTTTTGTCCAGTCTGGGGGAGGTTATACAAGTGATGATATTCCTGCCGATTTGTACTATTCTGCATTGGATGGTACTTGGGATGATAATGGAAACGGAATTTGGGGTGAAATTGATGAAGATGATTTACTACCCGAAGTTGCTGTTGCCAGGTATCCTTTTAGTAATGCGTCTGAACTAGCAAAAATTATTCATAAGAGTATAAATTATCAAAATAATCCTGTGCTTGGTGAATTGGTAACTCCCTTACTTGCTGGGGAGCATCTTTATTCAGATCCTGAAACATGGGGAAGAGATTATTTAGATTTACTGATTGGTGAAAGAGATGATAATGGCTATACAACCAACGGAATTCCAGGAACATACCAAATAGATTCACTTTATGAGCATGATGGAAGCTGGAATGGAAGTGATCTTATGAACGAAATAAATGCAGGTAAACAATTTGTACATCATGTTGGTCATGCAAGCCCCTCATTTGTTGCACATTTGTATTCTTCAGATATTACAAATTCTAATTTTTATGGCGCAAATGGTATTGATCATAATTATACTTTGCTTCAAACACATGGTTGCGATTGTGGATCATTTGATAATAACGATTGTATACTCGAAAAAATGGTAACCATCGATAATTTTGCAGTAAGTGTAATTGGTAATTCGCGTTTTGGCTGGTTTAACGAAGGCCAGAGTGAAGGACCTGCTGCTCATCTGCATCGTGAAATGGTTGATGCCATGTATAATGAAGAATTATATCATTTGGGTATGGCTTTTGTTGAATCTAAAATACAAACCGCCCCATGGGTTGAAGCGCCCGGACAATGGGAAGAAGGTGCTTTGCGTTGGAATTTTTATGATATTAATATTCTTGGCGATCCTGTATTAAGTGTTTGGACTAACGAACCTGTAGATATAGATGTTGATTATGTTGAGACTCTTACCATTGGAACAGTTTCTACCACAGTTAATGTGTCAAGTAGTGGTTTACCAATGGAGAATTTTACTTGTACTATAATTAAGGAAGGATTGCTTCATGCAACAGGAGTAACTGATGGAAATGGAAATGTTACTCTAGTTTTTGATCCTGTTGTTGAAGAAATTGGTGATGCATCATTGATTGTTGTTGGGCAAAATTGCTTGCCTGATACAAATATAATAAGCTTTGTACCTTCTGAGGGTGCGTATGTTATTTATAATAGTCATGAGGTACATGATCCATCTGGAAATAATAATGGTATGGCTGATTTTGGTGAATCAATTTTACTTTCAGTTGGAGTTAATAATTTGGGTGTTCAAGATGCAACTTCGGTTGTGGTTACATTAACAGTTGATGATGATTATATTACCATAAGTGATGATAATGAGATATATGGATTTGTAGCTGCAGGTGCTACTGTTATTAAAGAAGATGCATTTTTATTTGATATTGCAGATAATATTCCTGATCAGCATGTTGTTATTTTTACACTCATTTGTGAAAGTGAAGGTGATGTTTGGGAGTCAGAGTTTGAAATATTAATAAACGCACCATTACCTCAAATTGGTGAAATGGTTATTAATGATGATGCTACAGGTAATGGTAACGGACAGCTTGATCCGGGTGAAACAGCCAC
>Ga0164318_10004051_pt1 | contig 13992 bp, 11 predicted proteins | sample GuaBasSedimGuay9_FD_113734 | JGI IMG/M metagenome (GOLD analysis project Ga0164318, IMG submission 113734) | Subseafloor sediment microbial communities from Guaymas Basin, Gulf of California, Mexico - Guay9, Core 4571-4, 0-3 cm | ecosystem: Environmental > Aquatic > Marine > Hydrothermal vents...
CAACGCTCTCAAATGATGGTTCGTATTTTGGGCTTAGGTCCTGTTAGAGAATATATTGATGCTTCCGATGGAAAAAAAGTATCGAGTCAGTTATTTTGGATTTACTTCCCCGATGCCAGACCTGTATTGGCTAAGTCGGTAGTATTTAATCGTAAAAATGGTGGCGCTCGCTTAACTTATGATGATGTATTCTGGAAAAGACTTTTTTCTTCTTTTGTATATAAAGAGGAAAATGTTTACGATCGTGAAATTTCTAAATATGTAAGAGGAAAAGATGCTCTGTTAGAGTCTAATAGAATTAAAAGCGAAATATTTGAAATGGAACAAGAAATGTGGGAATATTAGTTTGCTCAATATAAACTTAAAAGAACTCCGCATCTGTGGAGTTTTTTTTTGCCTTTTATTTATTATTTTTGTTTTGTAAATGGATCAATTTTTGAACACTCCCATAAAATTTGTAAAAGGTGTTGGACCTGCAAAAGAAAGTAGTTTCAAAACAGAATTGGGTATTCATACTTTAGGAGATTTACTCTATTATTTCCCTTTTCGTTATATAGATAGAAGCAAAATATATACTATTCGCGAGATACGCGAGGATATGCCATTTGTCCAGATTAAAGGAAAACTTTTTAATCTTCAGACTTTAGGTAGTGGGAGGTCAACACGTCTAAGTGTTACTCTTAAAGACGAAAGCGGTCAGATTGAATTAGTGTGGTTTGCCGGAATTAAATGGATTAGAGAGAAACTGATATACGGTAAAGAGTATCTCGTTTTTGGGCGACCTACGTTATTTAATAAACGTTTTAATATTACTCATCCCGAAATAGAACTTATTGATACTGAGAAAAAAAATGTTGTTAACATTAAGCTTCAGCCATTTTATAATTCATCTGAGAAATTAAGTCGTCGTGGTCTCGATTCTAAGGGTATTGCTAAGATAATTTACTCTGCTTTGAAATTAAAAAGTGGAGTAATTACAGAAAATTTACCTCCATCATTACTCAATAAGTATCGTTTTGTTTCTCGCGAACAAGCAATACATGCAATTCATTATCCCGAAAATCTTAAGCAACTCGAATCTGCAAGAAAACGCCTTAAACTTGAAGAATTATTTTTTCTTCAACTCCGATTGTTAAAGCAAAAGTTGATTAGAACAGAAAAAATAAAAGGACACATATTTACAAAAGTTGGTGAAAAATTTAACCGATTTTATTCTGAGAACCTACCTTTTGAATTGACTAATGCTCAAAAAAAAGTGATGCGTGAAATAAGAGTAGATATGAGTTCCGGCAAGCAAATGAACCGGCTGTTGCAAGGTGATGTAGGAAGCGGCAAAACATTAGTTGCTTTGTTGGGGATGCTTTTGGCTGTTGATAATGGGTTTCAAGCTTGTATGATGGCCCCAACAGAAATTCTTGCTTATCAGCATTATAACGGTATTTCAGAGTTCCTAGATGGTTTAGGTATTGAGATTGAATTGTTAACGGGTTCCACAAAAACAAAAAAGCGTCGGGAAATACGTGAGGGTTTGTTAAGTGGAAAATTGAATCTGCTAATCGGTACCCATGCTTTAATTGAAGATGCTGTACAATTTAAAGAATTAGGCTTTGTGGTTATTGATGAACAGCATCGTTTTGGCGTTGCTCAACGGGCAAAACTTTGGCGTAAAAGCATTATTCCTCCTCATATTTTGGTAATGACTGCTACTCCTATTCCTCGTACTCTGGCAATGACTTTATACGGCGATTTGGATTATTCTGTAATTGATGAACTGCCTCCCGGAAGAAAAGCAATTAAAACACATCATTTTTATGATAAGGACAGATTGAAAGTTTTTGGATTTATGCGTCAGCAGATTAAGGAGGGAAGACAAGTTTATGTTGTTTATCCTCTGATTAAAGAGTCAGAAAAGCTTGATTTAAAAGATTTAGAGGATGGCTATGAAAGCATTGTTCGCGACTTCCCACGTCCAAAATATCAGGTCAGCATATTGCATGGAAAAATGAAGCCTGCCGATAAAGATTTTGAAATGGCACGTTTTGTAAATGGCGAAACTCAAATAATGGTCTCAACTACAGTAATTGAAGTAGGAGTTGATGTGCCTAATGCTTCGGTTATGGTTATAGAAAATGCAGAGCGTTTTGGGCTTTCGCAATTACATCAGTTGAGAGGTAGGGTAGGACGTGGTGCGGAGCAGTCGTATTGCATTTTAATGTCGAGTTATAAATTAACAGCAGACGGTAAAAAGCGTTTGCAAACAATGGTTGATACAACAGATGGATTTGAGATAGCTGACGTTGATTTAAAATTGCGCGGTCCCGGAGATATGCACGGCACACAACAAAGCGGAATACTTGATCTTAAAATTGTCGACTTAGTTAAAGATGAGAAAATACTTAAGTTTGCAAGAGAGAAAGCCATTGAATTACTTCAAGCAGATCCACATCTTGAATTGTCGGAAAATAAACAAACAGCTTTAGAACTTCAGAAAGTAGAAAATAAAGGTAGAAACTGGATAGAAATTAGCTAGTATTTCCTTATTTTTTAGTAATCGAACTTACTCAAGTAACTTCCATTGTAATCCTTATTTGGTCTCGAAAAAATTACTAATTTTGCAGTCGAAATCTGTAAAAATTGAATTCTAAATTTAGAGCTCAATTTGCTGCTAATCATATTAAAAAAAGAAAATACAAATGAACTTATCCTATAACTGGTTAAAAAAATATATTGCGTTTGATGTAACACCGAAAAAATTAGACGAAATATTAACAGATTGTGGTTTGGAAGTAGAAAAGATGGAGCGCGTGCAATCTATTAAAGGTGGACTAGAAGGCATTATAATTGGAAAAGTAATGAGCTGTGAGAAGCATCCAAATGCAGATACACTCAGCATTACAACTGTTGATATAGGTAACGGTACTATTTTGCCAATTGTTTGTGGTGCTCCTAATGTTGCTGCCGGACAAAAAGTCCCTGTTGCAACTGTAGGAACAACTTTATACGATGGAGATAATACATTTAAAATAAAAAAATCTAAAATTCGTGGAGAGGTTTCCGAAGGAATGATTTGTGCTGAAGATGAGCTCGGATTGGGAAGTATGCACGATGGAATTATGGTTTTGGATGATAGTGCTGAGATAGGTTCATATGCTAAAGATTATTTTAAAATTGAAGATGACTATCGCTTTGAAATTGGTCTAACTCCCAACCGTTCCGATGCTACTTCTCACATTGGATCTGCTCGCGATTTAGTGGCTGTTTTTAATCAATTATACGGGAATCGCGATAGCAAATTAATTCTTCCGGATGTAACTGATTTTAAAATTGATAATACCAATCTCGATATTGATGTTATTGTAGAAGATACCGAGGCTTGTCCTCGTTATTCAGGACTCACTCTTTCTAATATTGAAGTTAAAGAATCGCCAGAATGGCTTAAAAATGCTCTAAAAACTATCGATATTCGTCCAATTAATAATATAGTTGATATTACAAATTTTGTAATGTATGAAACCGGACAGCCTTTGCATGCCTTTGATGCAGATGCTGTTACAGGAAACAAAGTAATAGTTAAGAAGTTAGATAAAGGAAGTAAATTTGTTACTTTAGATGAAGTTGAGCGTGAGCTTTCTGCTAATGACTTAATGATTTGCAATGCTCAAGAAGGAATGTGTATTGCCGGCGTTTTTGGAGGATTAAGTTCCGGCATTACTAAGAAAACAAAACGAATGTTCCTCGAGAGTGCTTATTTTGAGCCAACAGGAATTCGTAAAACGGCTAAATTTCACGGATTAAAAACTGACGCTTCTTTTCGTTACGAAAGAGGTGCCGATCCAAATATTACCACTTATGCACTTAAAAGAGCGGCTATTTTAATTAAAGAATTAGCAAATGCTGATATTAGCAGTGAGATTAAAGATGTTTATCCAAACAAAATTGAACCTTGGCAGGTAAGCATTAAATATTCAAATGTTAGTCGTTTAATTGGAAAAGAGATTCCGGTAGCAACAATAAAGACAATATTAACAGATTTAGATATTAAAATTCTTGAAGAAACAGAAAACGGATTACTTCTTGAAATACCAACATTTAAAGTTGACGTTACTCGCGAAGCAGATATTATTGAAGAAATTTTGAGAATTTACGGATATAATAATATCGATTTCTCCGAAAGTGTTCATTCAGCACTTTCCTATGGTAAGAAACCGGATAAAGAAAAGCTTCAAAACCTGATTTCCGATTATTTGTCTAATAATGGTTTTGCCGAAACCATGAATAACTCTTTAACAAAGAGCGTTTATTATGAAAATAATCCTGACTTTGATGCTCTTCAAAGTGTTAAAATGTTAAATCCACTCAGTAGCGACTTAAACATTCTTCGTCAATCGTTAATGTATGGAGGTTTAGAAGTTGTTCTTTACAATATTAATCGTAAAAATCCCGATCTAAAGATTTATGAATTTGGTAAGTCTTATAAGTTGGTAAGCCCTGATGCAGAGAAAGTCGAGAAGCGCTATTCAGAAGAAAAACATCTGTCTTTACTAATGACGGGTAAAAAAGCTCCTGAATCTTGGTCAAATAAAGCCGATAAAGTTAATTTTTATGATTTAAAACAAGCTGTTCAGCATATTCTTAAAAAGCTTCAATTCAACCTGTTAGCATTGTCGGTGGATATGGAGATTAAAGAATACTTTTCTGAAGGTTTACGTTTTTCGTTTAATAATAAGCCATTGGTTGAATTTGGCGAACTTAGTCCGAAAACATTAAAATCATTTGGAATAAAACAAGCCGTTTTTTATGCCGATTTTAATTGGCAAAATATTTTGAAGGCGGTTAAGCAATATGATATTCAATTTAAGGAAGTCCCTAAATTTCCTGTTGTTCGTCGAGATTTAGCTCTCGTTTTGGATAAAACAGTTAAATTTGAATCTATCGAAGCTTTAGCTTATAAAGTGGAAAAGAGAATTTTAAAATCGGTAAATTTATTTGATATTTACGAAGGGAAAGAATTAGGTGAAGGGAAAAAATCGTATTCTATAAGCTTTTTGCTACAAAATTCCGAAAAAACATTGAATGATAAACAAATTGATAAGATGATGAAAAGGTTTATCCAGATGTTTGAAAAAGATTTAGGAGCAATTATTCGGCGATAGTCATAAAATATTTAAGATTCTTTGTAATTTAAGGGTCGGAAAAATCCAAAATTAAAATATATAAAAATGGATTTGCAAACTATAAAACAACGCTTTGGTGTTATTGGGAATTCAAGTTCTCTTGAGCGTGCTTTGGATATCGCTGTGCAAGTTGCTACAACGGATTTAACAGTATTAATTACCGGTGAAAGTGGAGTGGGAAAGGAAGTGTTTCCGAAAATTATACACAGCCTGAGCAGTAGAAAACATGGTAATTATATAGCCGTAAACTGTGGTGCTATTCCCGAAGGAACTATCGATTCAGAACTATTTGGTCACGAAAAAGGTTCGTTTACAGGAGCTCACGATGCTCGTAAGGGGTATTTTGAAGTTGCAAATGGAGGAACTATTTTCCTAGATGAAGTAGCAGAACTTCCTCTTGGTACTCAGGTACGCCTTTTGCGTGTGTTAGAAAGTGGAGAATTTATGAAAGTAGGTTCTTCAAAAGGACAAAGAACAGATGTAAGAGTTGTTGCTGCTACTAATGTTAATATTCCGGAAGCAATTGCAAAAGGTAAATTCCGACAAGATCTCTATTATAGATTAAACACAGTTCCAATTCAGGTTCCATCCTTACGCGAGCGTAAAGATGATATTCATTTATTATTCAGAAAATTCGCAAGTGATTTTGCCGAGAAATATCGTATGCCAAGCATTCACCTTGATGCCGAAGCAAAAAAAATATTGTTACGTTACAGATGGGACGGAAATATTAGACAGCTAAAAAATATTGCAGAACAAATCTCTATTATTGAGCAAAATAAATCTATTGATGCAGCAACATTGTCAAAGTATTTGCCCGATACTTATAATCGCGATTTACCTATTCTTTATGATAAGGCAGAGCATGAAAATATTTCTGAACGAGATTTATTGTATAAAGTGTTTTTTGATATGAAACGTGATATGAATGATCTTAAAAAGATTGTTCTTGAGATGTTACAACGCGAAGGAAAATCAGGGAGTTTAAAAGATGCTGAGTCCGATTTGATGGGGAAGTTTCAGTCCGGTTATGAAATTATTCAGAATGCTAATGAACAGAATTCCCAAGCCGTTAAAACTGACGAATTTGGGGCTGAGAATTTTGATGATCAGGTATTTGACTCTGTAAATTCTCCTGTTGAAGTGATAGAAGAATCTCTATCTATTCAGAAAAAAGAAGAAGATTTAATACGCAGAGCTTTAGAAAAACATAAGGGAAAACGTAAAGATGCTGCTAAGGATTTGGGAATTTCTGAGCGTACACTGTATCGTAAAATTAAGGAATACAATATTATTTAAAAAAATGAGAAAGCTAATAATTATTTTTTCTTTGCTAGTTAGTGCTTTAGGTTTTAATTCCTGCATAACCTATTCATTTACCGGAGCATCTATACCCGTTTCGGCAAAGACAATAAGTATTGGCTATATAGAAAATAATGCCGATTTTGTAAATCCTACACTTAGCGAAACATTAACTCAGGCTTTGCGCGATAGGTTTAGCTCACAATCTTCCCTAACATTAATACCTAGTGGTGGCGACCTGCAATTTGAAGGAGAAATTACTAACTATAAAACTAGTCCGCAAGCTATTCAAAGTGACGATTTTGCCGCCTTAACACGATTAACGGTAACAGTTAAAATAAAATATACTAATATTATTGAACCGGAAAATAACTTTAATACTAGTTTTACAGCCTATGAGGATTATGATAGCTCTATGGATTTAGTTAGTGTTCAGGATGGTTTAATAGAGGTGATAAAGGAAATGTTAATCGATGATATTTTTAATAAGGCAGTGGTAAACTGGTAATAATGAATACTGAACAGCTTTTAAAATATATTGCGAATCCGCAATCTCTAACTCAGGGCTCGCTCGATGAAATTCAAAAGTTAGCACAGCTTTTTCCTTATTCTCAAAATATACAATTGCTATATTTATTTAATCTCTCTAATATACAAGATATCCGTTTTGGTAAACAATTGCAAAAGACTGCCACTTATGTGGCAGACAGATCCTTGTTAAAAAAACAAATAGAAGGACTAAAAGCGATTGATTCTAAAAGTATTAATATACAAGATGAATCATTTATTGAAAAAGAAAAAAGTATTTCGGAAACTGTTCCTCTTTTAGAAAAAGAAACAATAGTAAAAGAAAGTGTTACTGATGATGATACAAATAAAATTATTCCTTCATCAAATAAATCGGTAAAACTTGAATATGATAAAAAGCCTGAGGCTAAACCATCCGACAACCTTATTATTGAAAGAAATAAGATACGCTCAAAAGCGGAGCTGCTTCAATTAGTTAAAAAACGCTTGGCTGAGATTGAAGAAAATAAGGTAGAAAAGCAAATAAAAACGACTTCAGAGAAGTCCTATTCAGAAGATAAAGAAATGCCTCTTCAAAATAAATTAGATTTAATAGATAAATTCATTAGTGTAGAACCTAGTATTTCACGACCTGATAAAGTGGCTTTTTTCGATCCTGATGTGGCTGCACAAGAAAGCTTATTTGAAGATGGAGCTTTTGTAACAGAAACACTTGCAAAAATATATTCCGATCAAGCTAATTATCAAAAAGCTAAAGAAATTTATCAGTTTTTAAGTTTGAATAATCCAGAAAAAAGTAGTTACTTTGCAGCCCTAATTCAGGAATTAGAAAATAAAATAAATTAATTAAAAAAATACAAAGCAATGGGTGCTTATATAATTGTTTCAGTTTTAATTTTGATAACTAGTGTTTTACTAATGTTGGTTGTTTTGGTGCAGAATTCAAAAGGTGGAGGTTTAGCTTCCAATTTTTCCGGTAACAATCAATATATGGGTGTTCGTAAAACTGCTGACTTTCTTGAAAAATCAACTTGGACATTAGCAATCATTTTACTTGTTTTAAGTTTGTTTTCAATACTTGTAATCCCTCGTTCAAATAATGTTGAAGGTACTATTGATACAGAATTGCGTGATCAGATTGAAAATACACAACCTATCGATTTTCAAGCTCCTCCTACTGATAAAAAATAATTAAGATAAAGAAATTTATAAAATGTCAGATTGTCACACAATCTGACATTTTTTTTTGCTTTTTCCTTTGGCACAATATTAGATAAATGCCGTTCTGTTAACTATTAAAAGAAACTAGAAATGAAAATACAACCACTAGGAAATAGAGTTTTAGTAAAGCCATTAGATGCTGAAGAAATAACAGCAGGAGGCATTATTATTCCGGATACTGCAAAAGAAAAACCTTTAAAAGGAAAGGTTATTGCTGTTGGAAAGGGAACTGATGACAAAGGACTAACAGTTAAGGTTGACGATACTGTTCTTTATGGTAAATTTGTTGGTACTGAAGTAAATTTAGAAGGTGCTGGTTATTTAATAATAGAAGAATCTGAAATTTTAGCAATTATTTAATAATAAAAATATAATAAATAGATAAAATTTATAATTATGGCAAAAGATATCATATTTGATTACGAAGCACGCGAAGCATTAAAAAAAGGCGTTGATGCTTTGGCTGACGCTGTTAAAGTGACTTTAGGACCTAAAGGTCGAAATGTAATTATTGAAAAATCATTTGGTGGTCCATCAATTACTAAAGATGGTGTTACCGTAGCAAAAGAAATTGAACTGATCGATCCTGTTGAAAATATGGGTGCTCAATTGGTTAAAGAAGTAGCTTCTAAAACAAACGATTTGGCTGGTGATGGTACTACTACAGCTACTGTTTTGGCTCAGTCTATTGTTGATACCGGTTTAAGAAATGTTACTGCCGGTGCAAATCCAATGGATTTGAAACGTGGTATTGATAAAGCTGTTGCTAAAGTTGTTGCTGACATTAAGAGTCAAGCAGTTGAAGTTGGTGATAGTAACGAAAAAATTCGCCAAATTGCTTCTGTATCTGCAAATAACGAAACTTCTATCGGAGATATGATTGCAAATGCTATGGCTAAAGTGAAAAAAGAAGGTGTTATTACAATTGAAGAAGCTAAAGGAATTGAAACCAGCGTTGATGTTGTTGAAGGTATGCAGTTTGATAGAGGATATATTTCTCCTTATTTTGTTACCGATACCGAAAAAATGGAAGTCGTTTACGAAAATCCTTACATTTTAATTTTTGATAAAAAGATCTCTATTATGAAAGAGTTACTTCCAGCTTTGGAAAAAGTAGCTCAAACAGGTCGTGCACTAATTATTATTTCTGAAGATGTTGAATCTGAAGCCTTAGCTACTCTTGTTGTTAATCGTTTAAGAGGATCTTTAAAAATTGCGGCTGTTAAAGCTCCTGGTTTTGGCGATCGTAGAAAAGAAATGTTAGAAGATATTGCTATTTTAACAGGAGGTACAGTTATATCCGAAGAAAAAGGATATAAGTTGGAAGATGTAACACTTGAACAATTAGGCGAAGCTGAAAAAGTAGTTATCGACAAAGACAATACAACTATTGTAAGCGGAAAAGGTGAAGGTGATCAAATTAAAGCTCGTGTAAATCAAATTAAAGCTCAAATTGAAACAACAACATCTGATTACGACAAGGAAAAATTACAAGAGCGTTTAGCTAAATTGGCTGGTGGTGTTGCTGTAATTTATGTTGGTGCTGCTTCTGAGGTTGAAATGAAAGAGAAGAAAGATCGTTTTGATGACGCTTTAGCTGCAACTCGTGCTGCTATAGAAGAAGGAATTATCCCCGGTGGTGGTGTTGCTCTGATTCGCGCTTTAGATGCTTTAGATGATTGCAAGAGCGAAAATATTGATGAAAAAACAGGTATTGCTATTATCCGTCGTGCTTTAGAAGAGCCATTACGTCAGATTGTAGAAAATGCCGGTATGGAAGGTAGTGTTGTAGTAAACGCTGTTAAAGAAGGCAAAAACGATTTTGGATTTAATGCACGTACAGAAAAATACGAGAATCTTTTAGAAGCCGGTGTTGTTGATCCTGCAAAAGTAACTCGTGTTGCATTAGAAAATGCTGCTTCAATTGCTGGTATGTTACTAACAACAGGTGTTGTTTTATCAGAACATAAAGAAGAAAACGAGCCTGCTATTAATCCTGCCGCTATGGGCGGAATGGGTGGTGGAATGCCTGGAATGATGTAACATTAAGAACACATTAAAATTCCATATATATATTTGAAAGCTCCTGTTTATTACGGGAGCTTTTCTTTTATACCTAATTTTACTGATAGCCTTATTTGAAATCCGTATATTTGCCGATAATTATGGAATCAAGAAAAAAAGATCATATTGATTTAGCTTTACGCTCACAATTCAGTAAAGAATTATTAAATAAAAGATTTTATTACGAGCCTGCTTTGAGTGCACATCCCACAGAGGAGTTGCAAGCACAAAATTTTCTTAATAAAAAGCTAAGGTTGCCTATTTGGGTTTCCAGTATGACCGGAGGAACAGCTAAAGCAAAACATATAAATACTAATTTAGCAAAAGTTTGTCGCGAATATGGAATGGGAATGGGATTAGGCTCTTGTCGTCCTCTCTTGGAAGACGATTCACGTCTATCCGATTTTAACATGCGTTCCATTATTGGTGACGATTTACCTCTTGTAGCTAATTTGGGTATTGCACAAATAGAAGAGTTACTTGAAAAAGATGAAATAGAAAAGCTGCAGCAAATGGTTAAGCTATTAGATGCTGATGGTCTTTTTGTTCATCTTAACCCAATTCAAGAATATCTTCAACCGGAAGGTGATCGATTTCGACTTTTGCCAATTGAAATAATGGAAAGATTATTAGAGAAAGTGGATTTTCCTGTTTTAGTAAAAGAAGTAGGTCAGGGTATGGGACCAAAAAGTATAGAAGCTTTAATGGATTTGGACTTAGCAGGAATAGAGTTCGGAGCCTTTGGAGGAACAAATTTTGCTCAGATGGAATTATATCGTTCAGATGAGCTTAAACAAGAAATATTAAATCCATTATCTACTGTTGGTCATACTGCCGAAGAAATGGTAGATTATTTAAACGGATTACCTTATTCCATAATGCATGAGAAAAATATTATTATTTCTGGAGGTATAAGCAATTGGTTAGAAGGTTATTATTTAATAGAAAAAATAAAATATCCGGCTGTATTCGGTCAAGCTTCAGCCTTTTTAAAATATGCTCAAGGTGACTATAAACAATTAAGCGACTATGTTTTAAACCTAAAAAAAGGTTTATTACTAGCTAACTCCTATTTAACAATTAGACAGTAATGCAAGAAAAAAAGGAAATAAGAGGTTTTTATAAACTTTCCAAATCAGATAAAATAAAAGAAGTAACCCAGTATTTTGAGAACCCAAAAGAGATTAGTGATTTGCTATCTTCTTTTTGGTTTAAAGACGAAACACAGCAAGATTTATTTGATGAATTTAGTGAGAATACAATTTCAAATTTTCATTTTCCTTTTGGCATTGCTCCAAATGCCGTTATTAACGGGAAGAATTATTTAATTCCGATGGTTATTGAAGAAAGTTCTGTTGTGGCTGCTGCATCTAATAGTGCAAAATTCTGGTCAACACGTGGAGGCTTTCACACACGTATTATATCAACAACTAAAATCGGACAAGTTCATTTTTTATGGAAGGGAAAAAAAGAAGAATTAGAATCTAATTTCTCCGAATTAAAACAAGAACTTATAAAAGGGACTAATGATATCACTAAAAATATGCGTGAGCGTGGTGGTGGAATTTTAGATATTGAATTGGTAGATATGAGGAGTGAAATTCCGGATTATTATCAATTGAAAGCTAAATTTAACACCCTTGATGCTATGGGTGCTAATTTTATTAATTCTTGTTTGGAAGAATTTGCCGATATTTTAAGGAACTTTATCGCTCGAAAAAAAGAAATATCCGAAAAGGAAGTCAATGTAATTATGTCTATCCTTTCTAACTATACTCCCGAATGTTTGGTAGAAGCCTGGGTAGAATGCCCTGTTGAAGAGTTTGAAGTTATGGATGCAGATATGACAGCAGAGGAATTTGTGTGGAAATTTGAAAAAGCCGTGCAAATTGCTACCGTTGATCCTCACAGAGCAACCACTCATAATAAAGGAATTTTTAACGGAATAGATGCAGTAGTCTTAGCTACCGGAAACGACTTTAGAGCCGTTGAAGCTTGTGGTCATACTTTTGCGGCTCGCGATGGTCAATATCGAAGTTTAACTCAACTTAAAGTCGAGAATGGAATTTTTAGATACTCTTTATTACTTCCAATTTCATTAGGAACAGTAGGTGGTTTAACCAGTTTACATCCTCTTGCGAAATTCACTCTTGAATTACTTGGAGATCCTTCTGCTGAAGATTTAATGCAGATATCTGCAGTTGCTGGATTAGCTAATAATTTTGGCGCTCTAAGGTCTTTAACAACTAAAGGGATACAAAAAGGGCATATGAAGATGCATTTGTTAAATATTTTAAATACCTTTGGCGCGACAGAGGAAGAGAAAGATGCTGCTGTTGAATATTTTAAAACTGAAAAGGTGTCGTTTAATGCTGTAGAAACATTTTTGAAAACAGTACGAAAATAAACAAAGTGAATATATCCGCTTTTCATTCCAACGGAAAATTACTAATCTCAGGTGAATATCTGGTACTTGATGGAGCATTGGCTATGGCTGTTCCTACAAAGTATGGTCAGCGTCTTGATGTTAGTTTACACGAAGATTTCTCGGGAATGAGATGGGAATCATATGTGCTAAATAAAGGTTGGTTACATGTAAGCTTTGGTTCTCGACTTTTTAATATTATTCATACTAACGATCAAAAACTTGCTCTACATTTAAAGAAAATACTTAAAAAAGCTTTTGAGTTAGGAAATATTGATGTCGATAATCAAAAAGGAATACTTATTCGTACCAATCTCGATTTCGATAAGAATTGGGGTCTCGGAAGCAGTTCAACATTACTTTCCAATATTGGATATTGGTTAAATGTAGATCCTTATAGTCTTTCTAAAGAAATCTCTAACGGCTCCGGCTTTGATGTTGCTACTGCACGCTCAGATAGTCCGATATTTTATCAGTTAGTCGATGGACAACCCGAAATTTCTACTGTCGATTTTCAACCTCAATTTAAAGATCAGCTTTATTTTGTGCATCTAAACCGCAAGAAAAATTCTGAAGAGAGCGTTACTGACTATAAATTGAAAGTAAAAGCTAAGCAAAGCGATGTTAGTGAAATTTCAAATCTCAGTAGAATAATTGCAGGAGCAAAAAATCTTATCGATTTTGAAAAAGCATTGCTTGAACACGAAAATATAATTTCAAAAATTTTGGGAATAGATCGTATTAAAAAACAATTCTTTTCCGACTTCCCTGGTGAAATTAAGTCGCTGGGTGCTTGGGGTGGCGATTTTGTTATGGCTACTTATAATGGACCAGAAAGTCGTTTGCGCGATTATTTTAAATCGAAAGGTAAAAGTACCATTTTGCGTTATGATGATATGGTTCTTTGAGTTTAGAGTTTAAAGTTCAAAGTTTAAAGTTCAGAGTTTAAAGTTTTATCCACTATTTTACTTATCCTATCATCTCATTATCACATCATCACATTTCAAACTGAGCTTGTCGAAGTTCAGCACATCATTTCAAAATTCTTCCTTTTTTTTAAAATAAATCCAGTCAAAAGCTGTACTTTTATTGCAGATACAAACACTGTACTTAAAGAAAAATATTATGAAGAGAAATCTTTTATTAATCAGTAATTCAACAAATTATGGCGAAGCTTATTTGAGTTGGCCACGCGAATATATTAAATCGTTTTTAAAAGAAACAACAGCTAAGAGAGTTTTGTTTATTCCTTATGCAGGCGTTAATCTTTCTGATGAC
>Ga0164318_10004052_pt1 | contig 13990 bp, 13 predicted proteins | sample GuaBasSedimGuay9_FD_113734 | JGI IMG/M metagenome (GOLD analysis project Ga0164318, IMG submission 113734) | Subseafloor sediment microbial communities from Guaymas Basin, Gulf of California, Mexico - Guay9, Core 4571-4, 0-3 cm | ecosystem: Environmental > Aquatic > Marine > Hydrothermal vents...
ATTATAGACGAAATAATTACCGTCACTAATGAACAGGCCTTTCAAAGCGCCCGGGAACTGGCAGTATCAGAAGGGATTTTGTGCGGGATATCATCCGGTGCTGCGATGTGGGCAGCACTTGAGTTGGCCAGGCGACCTGAAAACCGGGGGAAGCAGATCGTCGTTATCCTGCCTGACACGGGTGAGCGTTATTTGAGTACTGATTTGATTGAGTCATAAAGAAAAAAACTTTTTTCTTCTCGCCACAAAAGCACCAAAACACTGAGAATAACAAAACAAAATCCTTCGTGTCTTTGCGGTAATTATAAAGTTTCTTTAATAACTTTAAGCATTTTAGCCCGCTCTTTTTGCACGCTTCACTGGAATACCGTTCCATTGACAAACCAGCAAAGATTTCCTGCTTGGAATTCTTTTTTCCACTCAGCCCCCCTGTTTGTCATGCTTTTGCCATGATATTATATGAACTAATTTAAAAGTATTTAAAAAAGTTGACAATGCTACAAAGTGGTATTAGTATAGGGAACGATGTGGTATAAACACAAAATGTGAGCCAATTGATAAACCAAGGTGACAAACCATGGATCAAAACCATTGCCCCATTTATACCAAAGGCAGTAGAAATGTCTTTTGCTCTTATTATAGCGATTGTTTGGATCATGCCATTAAAAATAGCTGGGAATATTGGTCCTGTTCGGATTGTCAGCAAAAACAAAAGCGAAAAGTGCCCGCAGACATTCTGTTGTCATCGTCTAACGCAGATCCGTATTACTCACTTTCACCGTCGTTAAATGGGAAAGCAAGAAATTATTCATTATAACCGGATGGCAAAGGAATTGTCATTATCAACAGATTGAGACCTTTGATGTGTATCTAAAGGAGGTGATGACTATGAAGCGTTTTACGGTACCAAGGGTAGCCCATTGTAGCAGTGGTTGCCATATCAAGTCCTGGGTAAGACGTTAAACTGCCTAAGCAGATTAATTTTCCCCGTGCATATTCCGGTTGCGATCCAAAGCACCATCTATCCCTGAGGTAAATCGTAGATGATAAACATAGAAAAGGAGAGGATTTTATGGCGAAAATAGTATCCGACAATCTATTGGTGAGAATTGCAAAAAAAGGGGAAGTGAAGATTATTGACCTTGGAAAGCTATTTAACGATAATCCAAATCGGGTTATATCTGTTATGGGAACTGTAAACGAGGATGGATCACCCAACACCGCACCAATTTCCCTTTTCTATGCACCGGAGGATAAAACAATTATCGCCGGTATGGTTAAAACCTCCCAGACTGTTGCCAATATCAAAAGGGATGGGCGGCTTATAATTGAAGTTTTATATGAGGGCGATATTGGATTTGGCATTTCAGGACAGGGGAAAATTATTAAAGCGCCACTTGATTGCAGCGATGCAACACTTGCAGTTAAAATCGAAGTTTCCGGCGTAAAAAGAGATACTTCACCTGCCCAGATAATCACGTCAGGCCCAAAGTCTACACTCAGATCGGAAAAGGCAGGGGAATACGAAAAATCAGTATTAAACGAGATCCGCAATTCTTAATCTGAAATATCGAAATTGATAATTCCATTGAAGATATTCCGAGGATATTTGATAGCAAGGACGACTCTCTAAAAACTTGGCATCTAATATTTCTTTTCTAAGGCTACAGATACATAGTGAAGATTGGGAGGTAAAATGGATAATAATATAAAAGATCGATTTATCGATCCTGGTCCAATGGATCTTACAGACGAAGATGTTTTAAAGGCAATGAAAGGTATCCCTGGATATCTGGATATAACACCTGGTGACTTTAAAGAAATTTATAGTTTTGCTTATAGACATGCTGTCGAACGGCAAATACATTCAACCAGGGCGAAAGATGCCATGACCAGAGAGGTAGTTTTTGTCAATAGGACGACCCCTTTAAAAGATGTAGCAGATATATTGAATCGTAATGATATCTCTGGTCTTCCGGTAGTTGATGATGAAAACAAGGTCGTTGGCATTATCTCTGAAAAAGATTTTCTATTTAGCATGGGCACTAAAGAGACCAGAACATTTATGGGTGTTGTAGCCCATTGTTTGAAAAATAAAGGATGCGTCGCTATATCAATGCAAAAGCAGAAAGCAAAAGACATCATGTCATTCCCTGCTGTTACGGTGAGTGAGAATACACTGGTTTCAGAAATAGCCGGTATTTTTACAGAAAAAAAAATTAACAGAACTCCGGTTACCGACCCGAACGATATACTTATAGGAATTGTTACAAGAACAGACATTGTAAAATCGTATTACCCATCAGATTAATAAAATTAGGATAAAGGATGATATGGAATACTTTAAAAAAATGGCGGGAACCACCAAGAGCCCGCCGGGTGTTGGTTTTGTCGAAATCGTGTGGTCCTGGATAGGTGCCTTTTTGGGGATCGCTTCGGTAGCTTTTGTTAATTATAACATTTTCAAGGGAACTGATTTGGTCATGATTATTGGTTCCTTTGGTGCTTCCGCTGTTCTTATTTATGCCGCAATCAGAAGTCCATTGGCCCAACCAAGGAATCTTTTAGGTGGCCATGTAATTTCAGCGATAATAGGGGTGACAGCTTATAACCTGTTAGACAATTTTATGTGGCTGGCTGCAGCCGTGGCCGTCGCGACAGCTATTGCGGCAATGCACGCCACAAAGACACTTCATCCTCCAGGCGGAGCTACTGCGTTAATTGCGGTTATAGGTAGTCAGAAAATTCATAATCTTGGCTATCTATATGCAATTATCCCTGCCGGGTCAGGTGCAGTTATCATGCTTATTATCGCGCTTTTGATAAATAATATACCAAAAAGCCGTAAATACCCGGAATTCTGGTTTTGAGATTTTGGTTAAAATAAGTTTGTTCAGTATTTAAATACAGCAAGGTATATAAATGGTACAAAACAGGCTTAACTGCTGGGAGTTTTTGAAGTGCGGGAGAGAACCCGGGGGTGAGAAGGCGGATCGACTTGGGATATGCCCGGCAGCAGTGGATGCTTCTTTTGATGGCATAAATTCCGGCAAAAACGGAGGAAGGATCTGTTGGGCTGTGGCTGGTACATATTGTGACGGGAATATCCAGGGAACATTCGCCGAAAAACGGGACTCTTGTTTGGGTTGCGATTTTTTCAAACGGGTTCAGGCAGAAGAAGGAACTGCCAATCTGCGCACCAAGTTTTTAAAATTTGTTTCTCTGGATTCCAAACACCCTCTGTTCAACGATATGACCTACAAATATATTAAAAAGGGGGAAAGGTTTATTACCCAGGAAGAAGTCGGGAATGTCGCTTATATAATTCAACGTGGGTCGTGCCTGGTTATAGTGGAAAAAGACGGTGAACTGCATCCTGTCGGGCACAGAGGAGAAGGAGATCTCGTCGGCATGATGTCAATTCTTACCGGAGAACCCCGTAGCGCACATGTTGAAGCTGAAACCGACATGGAGTTGTGGTCTCTGAATAGGGCTCAGTTCAAAGATATTACCCAAAGAGATCCTGAGTTGCTCGAATTTTTAACTGAACTTGTGGCTGATCGATTTGATACCAAAAGACCGGTATCAGACAGGGTCATTGGGAAGTACATTGCTACTGATATTATCGGGCGCGGCGGGTACAGCCTTGTTTATAAAGGGGTGCATGCAGGCCTGAACATGCCTGTGGCCATTAAAATGATGCGGCATAATCTGGTTATGAATTCCGACTTTCTAATCAGTTTTCGAAACGAAGCTAAAATCATCGCGAGTTTTAATCATGAAAATATTATCAGGGTATTCGACATTGAAGAACGTTTTGGAACGGTCTTCATCATCATGGAGCACCTGGTCGGAGAATCTCTGAATGATATGCTTTTGCGTCTAAAAGCCATACCTGCGATGCTTACAGCCGACTTCCTGATCCAGATCTGCCTGGGGCTTGACTATGCTCACCGGAAGGGCATCATCCACCGGGATATAAATACACTGAACATATTAGTACAACCCAATGACCGAATAAAAATCATCGATTTCGGGCTGGCCGGCCCCGTCGGCGCTGACGACTGGCACATTGGCGGGGTACTCCCCTACATGGCACCGGAACTGTTTGATGGTGAGCCTGCGAACCAGCAAAGCGACATCTATGCCTTGGGGATTACAGCGTATGAGATGGTCACGGGAAAACGGCCCTATCCGGAAGACAATGCCGGTCTCCTGATGCAAATACACCGTACCCAGGACATCCCTGATCCGTCCGAAAAAAATCCGGATTTACCGGAAACCTTGCGAAGGTTTATCCTAAAGGCTTGCCGCCGCAACCCGGCGGAAAGATACCAGGATGTGAACCAGGCTTTGGAAGACCTGCAACCTCTATCCAAGACAATTGTCACGGGGCATCAGCACCAAGACTCGGCAAAAAAAAATATGACCACCCTTTTTCTAAACTACGACGATAACCATCAACAGGAGCTCAACCGCTTACTGGAAGAATTCAGCCTTAAAGTAAACGAATTGGGAGCCGATTTGAAGACGAAATATTTCCGGGATGAGTAAATTCAATTTCGGATTATTAATCATCCGGATTTGTTAAACAAAATCTGCCAGGAAATTTTTCAAAAAGCAGAAAAAATCGCAATGGAGCCAAAGAAACAAAATTGCTGGGAATACATGAAATGCGGAAGGGAGCCGGAAGGAAAAAAGATCGCTAAACTTGGCATATGTCCTGTGGCGGTCGACTCTACCTTTAACGGATTCAACCAGGGAACTAACGCCGGCAGGTTGTGCTGGCTGGTTGAGGGTACTTTCTGTGACGGAAAAGTACAGGGAACATTCGCCGAAAAACGGGATTCCTGCAGGGACTGTGATTTTTATAAACAGGTCCACACTGAAGAGGAAGTTACTGAGTTATTTACCGATACAATGAGTATCTTTGCACTTACTCATATGGGCTTGGTTATAAAGTCAAACGAAGATCGATATTTAATCAAGAAACTGACTGACGGCTCTGTGCTGCTGGCTATCGCCGACGGTCTGGGTGGTGAGGTCGCCGGAGATTATGCTGCCGAGATCATAATGGGGAAATTGGCTGGAATACACCATGTAACCATGGATAGTGAACAACAAGAGATAGAACTTCTGACGAAAGATATCGACCTGTCAATTAATAGCGAGGCCGAAAAAAATCCCGATCTGGAAGGAATGGGAAGCACTCTGGTCGGCGTTCTGCTGCGCGACGGGTTTGCACATTGGGTGCATGTAGGGGACAGCCGTCTGTATGTTCTACGTGAAAATCAGCTAATCCAAATAACCGAAGATCAGACGTTTGCCCGGTTTCTTTTGGAAGAAGGTGAAATCACTCCTGAACAGGCCCCCACCCATTACTCCCGTCACATTATGGATCAATGTGTGGGCTGCGGAATCTGTGAACCGGAAACAGGCTTGCTGGAAATTCAAAATAAAGATCTGCTGATCCTTTCTACTGACGGACTTCACAAAGAAATACCCCCTGAAACCATGGTGTCTCTTCTCAATGCCGAAACCAGTCTCAAAACCAAAGCCCAATCCATGGTTCAGGCGGCGCTGGATACCGGAGGAAAAGACAACATCACTATAGTGATTGCGAAATTATAGTCGCACATAAGGAAGGCACTAGGAAATTACCGGTAGTAAGCAAGTATAAGGATAGATTGGCGTTAAAAAGGCTAATTCTATAAAAAACTATATTTTTTGTAACACTTTAACTTTTTGAAAATATTACCGCTATGACAGATCATCCCCCCAAAGCGCGAATATAACTGTTCCCAATATACCACATGAAAACGCGACTATAAAATTGGTTGAGGGCCCAATCAGCCACAGGAAGGCACCACCAAAGGCCGCTACTGATACGACAATATCACGCATGAGGTAATAGAGGCCGAACATGGCCGCTTTACGGTCTTCCGGTGCAAGATCCATAATCAGTGCTTTTCGTGTCGGTTCACCGAACTCTTTAAAACCGCGTAAGATGAATGCGAGCACAAGCCACCCAAAAGACCGGCAAAAGAAAAGCGCCAGTGGAAAAAATGTAAAGAACATGAATGTTATCACAACGAAAGGCTTTTTGGTGCTCTTATCAGCTAAATAAGCCACCGGTATATAAACGAGCATGGCTGTTATCATTTCAATGCTTGTTAAAATACCGAACTGGAAAGCGGTAACCGGTTTTGCAATTGTTTTCATGCACCATACCACAACGAAAGCATAGGGAATCTGTTCGCAAAACCTGACTAGAATATCGGCAATTAGTAATCGTTTGAGCGACGGACTCATGTAGCGTAAAAGCTTTAACGGATTCTTTTCCGGTGCTGCAGATTGTTTGCCGTGAGATATTTGTGAAGAGTCATCTTCAATAAGAATTTGCTGCAGAACTGTTGCCACAAAAGATAACAGAAAGGCACAAACAAAGGCTATTCGGACCCCATTACGTTCACCCCACAGACCAATACATAGGCCTCCCAGAATCGGTCCAAGCGCCATAGGGATTCTTCGCACCAGAGAATGCATGGAAACTCCCATGGTTCGCTTGCTCACGGGCAAAACTCTGGCAATAAGACTCATGGTTGCGGGCAAGGAAATTGCCGTCCATGACAGAAAAAACACTGCACCTATTAAAACAGCCTGCCATGCAGGAATCAGTATGACCACAAGGAATCCGAACATGGCAACGATGTTGAAGACAAGCAGGGCTCGTTTGGTGCCGATGCGGTCTGAAAGGTAGCCTCCTGGAAAAGAATAGAGAGCTGACAGTAAATTATCGAGGCCGTTAAGGAGGCCGATTGACAGAGCGCCTCCACCAAGAGCGATTAAGTAAATCGGCAAAAATCGCTCTGCCATCCTCTCTCCCATACCGACAAGGATGACCATGCACAGAAGGCCGACCGTACTTTTTCGCAGACCAAGAAAGTCCGAAATATGCTTCAGACTGGCCATTGCAATAATCCCCTTTAAAAGAGTTGATACAGTACAGATCTTTAAATTGGCGGTGCAATAGTCACGAGCACGCGCATTTTGCTTTTTGCCCGTATGCCATGGGGTTCGCTGATATCAGAAATCAGGACATCCCCCGTATAAGCAGGTAGCTCAATGCTGTCTTTTCCCAAAAATGAACCCTCACCTTCAAGTACAACTATACTCAACTGACCTTCGATATCATGAGAATGGATAGGAAGTTCCTGACCGGCGCTGAAATTGAAGTTCAGAACCTTAAAATAGGGTGAGTCATGAACTAAAAGTCTTTTTAATGCTTTTTCATCGAAACTACTCTCCTTAAACACTTCAATTCGTTTCATCATGGCTGATTCTCCTTTCTATTGTTATTTTTTAAACCCTAAATTTGACGTTCTCGCAAAAAGCCACTAATTCAACCATAGATGGCTAAGTAAAAAGGTTCATATACAAGGCGTAGTATTTTTTCAGGAACGAGGCCATACAAGTAGTATGCCGAGTGTCTGCAAAAATACTACAACGCAGTAGATGGGACTTTTTACGACGCCATCAAATTTATTAATTACAATTTTTTATGTGCGTTTACATTGACTTAAATCAAGAACCGGCTCATTACAATAAAAGAATGATTTTCAAAAACATATATGATTTATTAGATTTTATCACCTTGTTCTTATTTCCTCCTGCAATATCTCTGGTGATGTCATTTCAGTAATGGATTTATCCTGTCCGGATAGAGTTTGCTTCCTGAAAAGAATGCTTGACAAATGATACCACATAGTATTACTTTATGTTATCACAATGTGGTTATAATTTGGATAATTTCTTTAGAACTTTCATCGAAAGCAACAGGGAATTCAGCTTGGACAGTAAAGAATTTAAACATTTCAGGTATAGACTGGACAGGACACAGCGGCAGATGGCACAGCTTCTAGGGATATCTCTTAAAGCTGTGCACAGTTACGAGCAGGGTTGGCGATCAGTACCGGGCCATGTGGAGCGGCAGGTTTTGTTTCTAATCTCCAGATTGAAAGAGAATAGCAAAAGCAGAAAGTCGTGCTGGGTTGTGAAAAAATGTCCTTCTGAAAAGAAAAAAGAGTGCCCGGCATGGGAGTTTCAAGCCGGAAAGCTTTGCTGGTTTATTAGCGGCACTATTTGTGATGGCACCGTTCATAAAAACTGGAAAGAAAAGATGAAATTGTGCAGATCTTGTGAAATTTTGAAATATGTTTTGAAAGGAAAGAGCGAATCATGAAGATTATATCGATTGCGGTAAGCAAGAAAAAAGGAACGCGCAAAGTACCGATAGAGGAGACATGCCTTATTGAGGATCACGGACTCGAAGGGGATGCTCACGCAGGTATGTGGCACAGGCAGGTGAGTTTTCTTGCTTCTGAGAGTATTGAAAAAGCCCGCAAACAGGGTCTTGATGTTACATTTGGGGATTTTGCTGAGAATATTGCCACGTCAGGCATTGATTGGAAAAATTTGTCTGTCGGCACCCGAGTAAAACTCGGGGAATCTGCTGAGGTTGAGATCTCACAGATCGGCAAGGAGTGTCACAATAAATGCGCTATCTACTATCAGGCCGGAGATTGCATTATGCCGAAAGAAGGGGTTTTTGCTCGCGTGCTTGAGGGTGGAAAGATCTGTTGCGGTGATAAGATTGCACTGATACTGTCAAAAAATATTTAAAATAAAAAATTTTGGGGCTATGCAAATGAAAGACGATACGAAAAATTTAGAATCAACTTGTAAGATTGATGCTGAATCTTTAACCAGATTCAAACAGCAGCTTCCCGACGTTGCCGAGAACATCATTAAGAGCTGCTATGACAAAGAATCCTATACACATATCGACTATGAACCGATTCCGTCCGAAGGTTATGTTGTCGATATTATCAATAAATTAAGAGAAATTCTCTTCCCGGGCTATTTTACACGGGAAAAGATCGATCCGGTTAACCTGAAATACTACATTGGGCAGGCCGTTTCGGTTTTGTTTGATATGCTTTCCGAACAGATTGCTCACAGCATCCGGCATGAGTGTTTCAGGTACGATCTCCCATGTACTGAATGTGAGGAGCAAGGGCAAAAGTTTGCGCTTGCCCTTCTTGAATCCATACCTTCCATTCGGAAAATACTGGCAACAGATGTGCAAGCGACATATATCGGTGATCCAGCGGCGAAAAGCCACGATGAGATCATTTTTAGTTATCCGGGAATCTTTGGCATAACCGTCTACAGGGTGGCCCACAAGCTTTTTGAATTTAAAGTACCATTACTTCCACGGATCATGACAGAATATGCCCACAGTTTAACCGGTATCGATATTCACCCCGGAGCCAATATCGGAGAAAGCTTTTGCATTGATCATGGGACAGGGATTGTTATTGGAGAAACCACAGTTATAGGAAAAAACGTTCGAATATATCAGGGGGTGACATTAGGTGCCCTTTCACTTCCCAAGAATGCCGGGGAGCACCTGAGAGGTAAAAAGCGACATCCTACCATAGAAGACGATGTTATTATCTATTCAGGCGCCACAATTCTGGGCGGAGATACCGTTATCGGAGCGCGCTCTGTGATCGGGGGAAATGTCTGGATCACAAAAACTGTTCCGCCGGATACCAAAGTGATTATGGAAACGCCCAAGCTGGTTTATAAGTAGTGCCCGAATGAATTCTGGCCGCTAAATTTTCTCCATCGCTCCGTAAGCGGCTTGTATTCTGTTGCGGAGTAAAAAACAAAGCCTTTCCATTATATTAAATCCAAGTTTTGTGTTGCCGACCATAATCCGCCTTAAATCCGAGCCCTTCATAGCCAAGATCGTTGTCGGTTTTTGACAGATGGCCGAGGCCATGAGAGTGTGTGGAAGATCCAGAAGCGTGGACCAGCAACCAAAAACCCTTCCCTTGCCAAGGGTTTCGATGACGATATTTCCCTTACGCGCCCCCAAATCCATGGACCTTTCCAGGTAGATATGGCCCTGGACAATAACATAAAGATGCTCTCCGTGATCACCTTGTTGAAAAACGTATTCACCGCTTTTATAAGCGTTTGCCTGACAGAGGCCGGCGATTTCAGCTATTTCACTTTCCCCGAGCAACTCGAAAAACTCACAACTTCCCAAAGCATATTCCATTTCAGCACGGTTCATATTGTACCTCTTTAATTCTGTTCCTCCATGATTAAATTATACTTAAAATCAACCACGAAAACACGAAATTTAAAATCGTTATAATAATTTAGTTCTTTGAAACAAATCGACTTCAAACGAGCTTCGGGTATGATTAAATTTTATGCTGAAAACTGTTTGAGTGGATTAGGGATCGTTATAAAAGAACCATAAGTGATTTGATTTAAAAAAGAAACACCCTCTTAAAATAAAAACCTTTATTAATAGTCCAGACGGGTTCTTTCATTACGAGCCGTTATCCACGAGTTTTATCCGCCTCGGGCGTGGTTTTTCAGTAAAAATTTAATTATATCTGAAGCGGCAATATTTTTAAAAAGCTAAAGTGTTACAAATCTTTTTATTCTCCGGGTTGTCCTAAGCTTAATAATGTCTTTTTTAGATCTTTCTATCCAGCTCCGTAGCTATGCAATCCGGGCAGATAATTCACCCCGAAATATGTGAAAATAACCGCCATAAAACCTATGATTGAAAGATAGGCGATCCGCTTGCCGTACCATCCACGCATCATCCTGGCGTGAAGCAGGGTTGCATAAATAAACCAGGTTATCAAAGACCAGGTCTCTTTGGGATCCCAGGACCAGTAACTGCCCCAGGCTGAATTGGCCCAGACTGCCCCGGTGATTATGCCGATAGACAAAAAAAGAAATCCGAACATTACCATCTGATGTGTCAGCTCGTCCAAAACACGAGGCTTTGGAAAATGAGCAAGTAAATTACTTTTACCCTCTACATCCCCTTGCTTAAAAAGATACATAAAACTTATCCCAAAAGCTATTGCAAAACCGGCATAACCTAAAAAACAGGTAATAACGTGTGCAATTAACCAGTTGCTTTTCAAGGCAGGAATCAGCGGCTGAATACGATCACTTACATTGGGAGACATGGAAGCATAAGCCATGGCCAGAAAGGCTAGTGGAGTGGCAAAGGCTCCAATAACGGCATTTTTATACTGTCGTTCGATTACAAGATAAATGATAACGATGGTCCAGGAAAAAAAGACCAAAGACTCATACATGTTGGAAAGCGGGGCATGGCCGATACCGAGACGGTAAGACTCTACCCATCGCATGATAATGCCTGCTGTGTTGCCGGCAATACCGATTAATGCAGCCCAAAAAGCCAGTCTGCCGGATAATGGCTTTTTAAAAACCCAGGATGCGATATACAAAATTGTCGCCAGACCGTAAATAAATGTTGTGATTGACAATAAAACTGAACTGTTCATTATTTGTCCCCTATCGCTTAGCAGAGTACTAAGCGCATTCAGTCTTTACGCCATGCTCTATGCACTTTGCTATATGTCAAAGCTTGACGGTTTTGTAAAAAGTCACGAATTCAACTATAGATGGCTAAGTAAAAAGGTTCATATACAAGGCGTAGTATTTTTTCAGAAACGAGGCCATACATGTAGTATGCCTAATGTCTGAAAAAATACTATAACGCAGTAGATGGGACTTTTTACGACGCCATCAAAGCTTGGCTAATTGGTCTGAAATTCTCTTTACTCTGTTTTGCATTGCCAGTCTGTTTTTGTTGGCCGTACCTGTAACCATGACTTTGCTTTTGTTCCCGCTTTTAACTATTTCAATACAAACCCTTTGATGGAACATAAAAAAAGTGATGAAAATCCCTATAATCATCATGATAAACCCCGTGTAAACAACCCATACACCGGGATCATTTGTTACCTGAAGACCGGTATAATAACGCTGGTCGGCCTTTTTATCTGGGTTAAAGGTTTTTGCCTTTTGATCCGCTACGGAGATGATTATAGAACCCCTTCTCATCTTGTCAAAATTCGGAAAATGCACAGGAAGCATAATGTTGACAGGATTTTTCCCTTTTGGCGTCAGTATTCCCATATAAGCATGGCCGATGTTTTGGCCGCCAAATTCGGCAGATTCTTTATATTCAACGATAACAAATTTGCCAAGACCTTCAGGAATATCCACAACCTTGCCGATAACGATCTTTATCCTGTATTTTTTACCGGAGTCCTTACTGGTAAAATTTAATGTGATTTCTCCCGAAGAATCTCTTGCCGGAACCTTGTCTTGGGAAAGAGCATCCGATGGCATCTTGCCATAGCTCGACTGAAATATGTTCACACCCTTATAGCGAAGAGGATCATTTACAATGATATCTTTCTTGTATACCGACTTTCCGTGTTCAATGATGGTTAAACTCGACCGGTACTCTTTGGGTGCTCCGTTATTATAAAAACTGATATCAAAATCATCACATAATATTTCAAAGTCCAAAGACCGGATCTGACCGGTATTTCTAATTCGGATGTTGTTAATCTTCTCACCTTCCGGAATGTTGACGAATCCTTCAAAACCAAAAAGTGAGCCTATCAGGCCGCCGATTAACAACAAGACTACACTCAGATGCACCGTGTAAACCCCGAAACGGGTCCAGCGCCATTTCTCCGCAAAAACGCACAATCCCTTGTCGGTCTCTTCAGTACGGGTATATCTAAAATGCTTGGAAATAAATGACTCATAGACTTTTATTAGCTCTTTGGGCTTCTGTTTGTTGTCAAAAACCTCCTTTTGAGAAAGTTTTCTGAACCTTGAAAGATTAAACTTGGGGTTTTTGACAAATACTATCTTCCATGTGACCGACAGTCGATCGATTGAACAAACAACAATATTTATTGTAAGCAAAAGAAGCAAAAACTGAAACCACCAGGAATGGTACATGTCAAAAATGCCAAGCAGATCAAAAAGCTTGTAAACAAACTCTCCGTATGCACGAAAATAGGCAGCCGGATTCTCGTTCTGCGGGATAATCGTTCCAACAATCGATGTGACTGCTAACGAAAGCAAAAGTATTACGGTCAGCTTCACAGATACAAATAATTTCCAAAACTTATTTGAATATCTCAGATGATACCTCCATTTATCTTTAAGCTACAAAGCTATATACATTCTTAACGAAAAAATCAGGTTAGATACTCCAGCCTATTAATGCCTTAATACGGACAAAAAAAAGAATTCAATAACTTAAATCAAAAAAAGAGCCCCCGCGCCAGGCGGGGACTCTTTTTCTCAAGAATAATACAGGAGGATTGTAAGATCGTTTTATTGAATTATTAATATGGCGCAGAACTCATTACCGTACTGAGCTCTTCAATCTTCTTGTTTTTTATACGGTAGTTGTAGATAGCTTCCATATCCTGGTAAACCTGGAATACCTGGAAAAAGCCGTGCCAGTGGGCATAATCCGGTGCATTCATAGCGGCACCCTGGCGAGCCCGCCTCCCTGTATGATGCCACAAGTAGTACATTAGCTCCTGGAAGCCGTCCTGCCATGGATCCTTGCCCAGCAAGCCTTTTCCTTTAAGTTCGGCCTTCATTTTTGCTGCACCGTCCCAGTACTTGTTGTACAGAGCCACCGAATAGTCCAAGGTGTCCCTCTGTGATGTGATATGTGACGGACCGTGACAGTTGGCGCAAACCTTTTTCATGTTCTGCTCACCCTTTACACCATCGCCACGTTCACCGCTGCGAACTACACTCTTTTTGTGCATCAGATCCCATTTTAACCGTTCCTGGACATTATGGGTGGTAGCCAGTTCTCCAATACCGCTCATATGGCAAACAGCACAGGTGGGCGCAGTGTAATCGCCCGGTTCCCAAGCGTCCGGCGGGCTGTCAAATTCCCACTCATTCCCGGCAGTCAGAAATTGTTGGCCGTGCTTGCTTTCCATATAAATTTCGATATTGGGATGATCCGGTCCCAGATGACAGGCGCCGCAAGCTTCGGGCTTGCGTGCATCGGCTTTAGAGAATGTGTGCC
>Ga0164318_10004053_pt1 | contig 13989 bp, 8 predicted proteins | sample GuaBasSedimGuay9_FD_113734 | JGI IMG/M metagenome (GOLD analysis project Ga0164318, IMG submission 113734) | Subseafloor sediment microbial communities from Guaymas Basin, Gulf of California, Mexico - Guay9, Core 4571-4, 0-3 cm | ecosystem: Environmental > Aquatic > Marine > Hydrothermal vents >...
AAACGATTGACGCGGTCTCAGCGTAAAATGCTGAAATATATCTCATTGTTTTTCGGTATCCTTTTTGTGTTTATAGGATCAGGAGAGATGATAACTGGCAGTGCAATTCAAGGAGTCGTTTTTGTTTTTCTGGGGGTTGCCCTGTTTCTATTTGGTTCTCTACTGAAGCTCCGGAGGTACTGAAAGACTACTATCGAATCTTACAGTGCTTCACATACCTGGAAACTTGTTCCTTCAGTTTCTCCAGTTCATCTTGCGCATACTCGCAAGGTTTTATTAGAGATGTGTTCAGTGTCTTCAAAGTATGCATTCTCTGGATAATGTACGTTTGGGCTCCCTCGATTATTTGGGCTATCGATATTATGTCGTCCGGGGTGAGAAACTGTTTTGCGTAGGTTGTTATGAACTCGTGTGGTGTGCGGGAGCTCATTATAAGTTTGATGCTCTGGAATATCCTTTCAAATTCTATCTTAACCCCGGATACTATCTCATATTTTTCGGGGGGCGCTTTGATATCCATAGCTATGTAGTCGAGAAGATTTTCTTGTATCAGTTTTTTCAGTAATTCCGGTTTGCTACCGTTGGTTTCGATTTTTATCAGAAAACCTTTCTTTTTTATTTTTGAGATAAAATGGTAGATGTCGGGGTGAATTAGCGGTTCTCCTCCGGTTATTACAACAGCATCAAGTTTTCCTCTACGCTTTTCCAGAAAGTCGAGAATCTGACTCTCAGTGTATTTCTCAGGAGGAGTCAACTCAGGGTTGACGAGCTCTGGATTATGACAATAATGACAACGGAAATTGCATCCCACGGTAAAAATTACGGCGCTAATTTTCCCGGGATACTCAACAAGTGATGACTTTAATAGCCCTCCGATTATCATGCCGGTATACGGAATGTTTTCCTCAGTTTGAATTCTTCTTTTTTCCCTTTATTCCATTGGTTTACAGGTCTTAGATATCCTACCACCCGGGAGTATACTTCACAGCCGTCTCCGCAGCTCGGGCATTTTTCATGTTCGCCGGGAATATACCCATGGGACGGGCAAATACTGAATGTCGGGGTAAAAGTGAAGTAAGGTAGTCTGTATTGATTGCAAATCTTCTTTGCGAGAACCTTTATAGCTTCGGGATCAGAGATTTTTTCACCTATAAAAATATGGAGCACAGTGCCTCCGGTATATTTCGTCTGGATTTCATCCTGTAGTTCAAGAGCTTCAAAAATGTCGTCGGTGTAGTTGACCGGCAACAAAGTAGAGTTGGTGTAAAAAGGTTCTGCTCCGTTTTTGTATTCTTCTTCATTAGCACAAATTATCAAAGGATATTTTTCTTTATCAATACGAGCCAATCTGTAAGAGGTGCCTTCAGCAGGCGTTGCTTCGAGATTATAGTTGTTTCCCGTTTCCTCTTGAAACTCAAGAAGTTTGTCTCTCATGAAGTCGAGGACTTTAAGGGTAAATTCCTTACCCTCGCTTGATGCTATGTCCTTATTCAAAAGGTTTAGACAGGCTTCGTTCATTCCAATGAGTCCAATTGTTGAAAAGTGGTTTTTCCAGTATTCACCAAATCGCTTCTTTATATCACGCAGGTAGTGCTTAGCATAAGGATAAAGATCTCCGGCGGTAAATCTTTCGAGGACTTTTCTTTTAATCTCAAGGCTTTCTTTCGCTAATACCATTAGCTTTTCAAGTCTTTCGAAGAATTCTCTTTCGTTGCGGGAAAGATAACCAAGCCTTGGCATGTTTATCGTTACCACGCCGATACTTCCCGTAAGTGGGTTGGCTCCAAAAAGCCCCCCGCCTCGTTTGTAAAGTACCCTTGTGTCAAGACGCAGGCGGCAACACATCGATCTTGCATCTTCAGGATTCATATCTGAATTGATGAAATTTGCGAAGTAAGGAATTCCATACTTTGCAGTCATTTCCCAAAGAGCTTCTAGATTTTCACTATCCCAATCGAAATCTTCTGTGATGTTGTATGTGGGAATAGGAAAAGTGAAAACTCGCCCTTTTGCGTCGCCTTCCATCATAATTTCAAAGAACGCTCTGTTGAAAATGTTCATTTCTTCTTGAAACTCTGAATAAGTTTCGTTTTGTAGTTCTCCGCCTATTACCACAGGCGTATTTGCGAGATTGGGAGGAACGGTTAAATCTATTGTGACATTGGTGAATGGGGTCTGAAAACCGACCCGGGTAGGAACGTTGACATTAAAGATAAATTCCTGGAGTGCCTGTTTTACTTCCTTATATGATAAATTGTCATAACGTATGAATGGAGCCAGAAGTGTATCAAAATTTGAAAAAGCCTGTGCACCTGCAGCCTCTCCCTGAAGGGTATAGAAAAAGTTTACAATTTGTCCAAGCGCGGATCTGAAATGTTTTGCAGGTTTGCTTTCTACTTTTCCTGGAGCACCTTTAAATCCTTCGAGCAATAGATCATACAGGTCCCAGCCAACACAATAGACAGAAAGTACTCCTAGATCGTGTATGTGGAAATCTCCCTCTATATGTGCTTTTCGTATTTCGGGAGGGTATATTTTATTTAACCAGTAAACCTTGCTTATTTCTGAGGAAATGTAATTATTGAGCCCCTGAAGAGAAAAGCTCATGTTGCTATTTTCGTTCACTTGCCAATCAATCTTTTCGAGATACTGATCAACGAGGTCGACATTTGCTTTGGCTGTAATTTCCCGAATCCTTGCATGTTGCTCACGGTAAATGATATATGCTTTTGCGGTTTTTTTATACGGAGAAGTTAAAAGTACTTCCTCAACAATATCCTGGATTTCTTCGACAGAAGGAATATCATCACTTATGGCTTGCTGCGCAAGATTGAGGACCCGAAGTGTTAGTTTTTTGGCAATGTCTCTGCCGAATTCACCTGTAGCCTGCCCCGCCTTCGAAATGGCATTTGTTATACGTTCGGGGTCAAACTTAACAATTCTGCCATCTCTCTTCCGTATTTTTTCAAACATGGTTTCACTCCCTTTGTTGTTTTCAGTGAGGGGGATAACAGTTTGCCATAAAAAAGCATTTCGATCGCAACATTAATTTCAACTACGTTTTATTTTAACTATGCAAATACATTTAGTCAATACTTTATTTGGGTGTATTGCCTGTCCGGGGTACAATATTATGTGTTTTTAGCAACATGGCAGAGGTGAGTAATTGGATTAGATGGTTTTAGTGTTTTGAAGAAGAGAGATTGTGTTGCAACTGAGGAGCCGAATTGCGAATTGATCAGGCTTAGTATTGTTCAGTTTTTTATATTAAATGATTAAAATGATTAAATGGATTGGGTAAGTTAAGGATAGACTGGGATATGTGAATTAACTGTTCGTTTTGAGGGCTCACATAACTTTTTGACATTTTACAGAAAAATTTTTATTATTTCTATCGAAATGAGAAAGGGAGGGGAAATGAAAAACCTGTTTGTGATCGCATTGATCATTGCAGTTATTACTCTCGTCATGGGTGTCATCACCCAAATCGTAGGGCATTCGCTGATAATTTCCGCTGCTGGGTGGAATGAGCTGACTCAGACTTTTCTGCTATTTTCTGCTGTTTTTGGGATATGGGATATTGTGAGGAAAAAGGAGTAACGTCCCGATTTCTCTCCTCACAAGAAAAAGGCCCTGAAACTTGGAAAGTTCAGGGCCTTTTGATTAGCTCCTGGTAAGAACCTGAAGCGTTATTCCTTCTTCATAAAGTTGAAAGCCAGAATGGAAGAAATAGAATAAAGAGCACAGATGCCACAAAATCTCAGATAGCTGATTGGCTTAAGGCCAAAAATCTCAAATCCGATTAACTTTGCCAAAATGCCAACAATAAGCACTACTATGCCCACATAGAAAAAAATCAGGAAAAGTGTTTTGAAACTCATCTTCCCCTCCCCTCTTTTGATAATTCCTGCACACGACTTAATTTACTAATTTCGAAACCATAAGCAAATCACTTCCTAATTTCCAATATAGTGCGCGAAATTGGCATGTTAAAGTTTATTCAAAGAGTTTTTGGGGTGAGGCAGTGTAAATTTAATTGTGTCTGTTGAGATAAATTATAAGAGCAACCTTCTGTGTAATTTGAATTTTAGGAGAGAGAAAGAAGATACTGAAGGTTATCTTATGTTTCTTTCTTTCTCTTGCACAACCTGCATTAAGGTATTTTTACGTATTTCTTATCCAGGTGCGATTGAATTTACACTACCTCTGATTGTAATTGTTGAAGCTTTTATCCCTGTTAAAAACTGCGTATTACAAACTTTGAGCAGTTATCGTTGAATCTGGAGTAAGAATGTGGGGTAGCTGGGATTATAAAAAGGCTTGTGGTTTTTTCTGTTTTTTGATATATTATTTCCAGATTATTGAAACGTTATAGTAGTGTTGATATGGCGACTATAAAAGAAGTGGCAAAAAAAAGTGGGGTGTCGGTAGGAACGGTTTCTGCTGTTTTAAGAGGGGAATCCTGGGTTACTGGGGATACCAGAAGGAAAGTTTTAAGGGTTGTTAGAGAGTTAAATTACAGGCCGAATCCACTTGCAAGGAGTTTGAGGACCCAGAAAACGGGGGTGATTGGACTTGTGGTTACAGATATCACTAACCCGTTTTTTTCTCTGATTGTGCGTGCTGTTGAGAATTATCTCAGAAAGTATAATTTTAACATTATTCTGTGTGATACGAACGAGGATTATGCTATAGGGGTGGATGTAGTGCGTGTGTTGATAGACAGAATGGTTGAGGGGATCATTCTCGTAGGTGATATATTACCGGAGGAAGAACTCGAGGAAGTTATAAATACTACCCATGTTCCTATTGTAGCTGTGGAAAGAGATTATGGTAATATATATGAGTTGTCTATGGTTCTTGTGGATTCTGTGAAGGGAGGATATATTGCTACCAGGCATCTCTTGAATCTTGGGTATAGGGATATTGCCATAGTAACAGGACCAATAGAGAGTGAGAGGAATTATTCGAGTATTGGTAGGCTGGAAGGGTATAAAAAAGCTTTAAGGGAAGAGGGAATAGAGCTTAAGCCTGAGTTCATAGTAAAAAGTGATTTTACTTTTAACGGGGGCTACACTTCTGTGAAAGCATTTCTCGAGAAAGGTTATAAACCGAGAGCTATTTTTGCATCCAACGATCTTATGGCAATAGGAGCTATGGTGGCGATTAAGGAGAAAGGTTTTAGGATTCCGGATGAGATAGCGGTTGTAGGATATGATGATACTCCTGAGGCATCGTTCACGGAGCCGCCGCTAACCACTGTTCACCTTTCTATGGAGGAGCTTGGGACGCAGGCGGCCAGATTTGTTGTGGAGAGTATTAAGGATAGAGATTTTGTTCCACGTAAGTATATATTGCCCGTTGACATAGTAATAAGAGAGTCCTGTGGGGCGTTCAAGATAAAGGGGAAGTAAGAGAGCTAAGGGTTTTGTGAGGATAGAGCGGTGTTGTCGAATGTTTTACTGAAACGATTCATAAATATAGATGTGGAGAATTTATGTTTAACGAAGAAAAAAATGGAGGGGGAGATAATGATGAGTAAGTTAGTTAAAGTTGCAGCGTTGAGTTTGTTTTTTGCATGTTTTGTAGCAGTTTCAGGGCAGGAGAATCTTGTTTTGAATCCAGGGTTTGAGGAGGGTACAGGTGAGTATCCGGATAATTGGAATACTTATATTCAGAGTGGAGATGCCAGTTATGTTAGCTTTAGCTGGGTAAGTGATGTAGTACACTCTGGCTCTAAATCGGTGTGTATTGTGCATACCGATAGTGCGATGTCTTCTTTTTATCAAAAAGTTCCGGTGAAACCGAATTATATCTATAAGGTTTCCGGGTATATTAAGACCCAGGGGGTGGAAGCTGGAGCAAACTGGTGGGAAGGCGGTGCTCAATTAAGGGTTGACGGAGATGTTACAGGTAATTGGTGGGATAATATGACCAGTAGGTTGTACGGAGATAATGACTGGACTTATGTAGAATTAGAGGTTACGACCACAGAGGATGCGGATACTATTGAGGTACACTGTAAGCTCGGAGAGGGTTTTGCGATAAAAGGTACTGCATGGTATGATGATATCTCGGTAACTGAGGTGAAAGCTGTTGGTCAGTGGTTTGAAAATGGGGATTTTGAAACGGGAGACCCTACTGATCCCTCTTTCCCTAAGGGGTGGTATGTATCATCCAATTCCGGTGATCTTGGTACGGCAACTCTTGATGAGACAGTTTTTCATGGGGGTAGCAAATCTTTAAAGCTTATCAGACCACTAAACAAGGACGGCGAGATTATGCTTCAGCAGGATAAAGGTCCGGAACCAGTCGGCCTCGTTGATGGGGCGAGATATAAGTTCAGTGGTTGGATCAAGACACAAGGAGTTCCAGATGGAGGAAGAGGCGCATGTTTCATAACGGCGTGGGATAACCATACCATAGGGAATACAGCGTTGCATGGAGATAATGATTGGACTTATATTGAAGAGATAGTCACTTACAAGGAAACTGGATGGGGTGCGTGGAGAATTTATCTTGGCATAGACAGCTCTGCTACGTCGGGAGAATGTTATGCGTGGTTTGATGATGTAAATATTGAATTTATAGGAATTCCTCCTGGTGCACCATCGAACGCTGATATTGAATATAGAGACGGACAGATTACCTTAACATGGGAACCTGCGCAGCAGAATACCAATCCAATTGCTTACTACATAATAGAGAAAATTGCGATTGATGATACCACGGGAAATATTATTAGTAATCCCGGCTTTGAGATTCCCAATTCAGACTTTTCTTTCCCTGATGGATGGTATACATGGGATTGGGGATCCAGTCCAGCAACCACATTTACCTGGGAAACAAGTGGTCAACATAGTGGAGACTTCTGTGTAAGTGCTGAGACCGATAGTAACGGTTGGGGTATGATTTATACCTCGATTTACCCAAGTGATCTTCCCTTGGGGAAACCGGGAGTTGTATTGCTGAGAGGTTTTGTTAAAACGCAGGATGTTTCTGGAGGGCATGGAGCATATATCGGATTTGGTTATGGTACAGAGATTACCGATGGGATTTTTGGTACAAATGACTACATTAAAGTATACGACTATGTATACGTTGACGCTCACAAATATTTATGCTGCTTATTGGGTAGATTAGGAGAAAGGGTAAAGGGAAAGGCGTGGTTTGATGATGTTACGGTTACTCCATTTAAGCAGATCGGTCAAACCTCTTCGAATAGCTTTGTCGATACAGACGTGATTTCTGACACTGTTTATGTTTATGCTATTAGAACGGTTGATACAAAAGGGCTGGTATCCGAACCTGTGATATTTGAAGCGGATCTAAGACTTCCAGAAAGAGTTACCTTGGTTTCACCTGAAGATGGTGTCCGTATTGCTGAACCTGTACTTGAGTGGGAAAGAGTACTGGGAGCAGATGGATATTACGTGGAAGTGAAAAAGTCTGGTAGTATTGTCTGGTCTGCGGATAATGTCACTGAAAACCATGTAGTAATACCAGAAGATGTTCTTCAAGATGATAGCACCTATACTTGGACTGTACAGTATGTTGTCAATGGGACATATTCTGATTTATCAGAGGAGAGAAGTTTCATTTATACAAAATGGCCTGAAGAGTTTCTCTACATATCCGATTCCACTGCCGTGTTCTGGAAAAATGGATGGGGTGATGGATATATTGACAAAAGCAATGATGGCAATCCTATTACGATTGGAGGAAAAGTTTTTGAGAAAGGTCTCGGATTGCATGCTCCTGCAAAGGTTGTTTATAATATCCCGGCTAATGTAAACTGTTTTATGGCGTACATAGGGCATGATGATGAGGCTGCTGGTGGCAATGGTGTAATCTTTAAGGTAGTTGTTAACGAAGATACGCTTTTTGTAAGCGAGCCGAAGTGTTGGGGTGATCCTGCAGAGCTTATAAGAGTCTATTTTGGTGAAATGCAGGCTGACTCATTGCAACTAATTGTTGATGAGATTGGCGGGGATATGGGATATGATCACGCTGATTGGGCCATGCCAATACTTTATAAGAAGGAAGAAGTAGGAATTGATGGGGACGGTATTTTTGTGCCTATGGAAACGAAATTGATAGGTAACTATCCGAACCCATTTAATCCGACGACCAAATTTGTATTTGATCTGGCTTCCAGGGAAAAGGTAACAATTTCAATCTATAATATTCTGGGACAGGAAGTTGCCAAGGTGGTAAATAAGGTCTTTCCTGCTGGTAGATATGAGGTAATATGGAATATAAATGAAACCAATCTAGGTAAAGAGCTGCCCTCGGGTGTTTATTTCTGTAGAATGAAAGCTGGAGATTATGTAAAGGTAAGGAAGATTATGATTTTGAAGTAGTGCGGAGCTGCGGAGCTGGGCTCCCTCTAAAAAGAGGGAGCCTGTGGCTCTCTCCTCAGGGTGGAATCTGCTTCTTGAAGCTTTAGAGAGGGGTTTATTTCTAAATGAATAAACAGGGTGGATGATGAAGTTTGAAAGATGTTTTTGGGTGGCATTAGCCACGTTAGCTATGGGGTTTTTTATAACTGGTGGAGTTGTTGCACAGGGAAAGATTTACGAAGGGCCTGATGATCCTGCTGGTGACATTGCGGCTATAAGGGAAGGGTATATGAATGGTAACAGGGTGTTACTTTACTTTAAGAATACCACGGAGCTTGCATATTGGCCTAACAATAGTACCTCCAGGTGGCCAAATGATAACACAGGTTTGGGAATGCTGGATGGTGTTGCACTGTACGTTGGAGCCAGAGTATATGTGAGGGTGATAGAAGGGCCACAACCTAAATATATTCCGGTATGTGATCCAGATAGTGTGGAATATTATGATGCAAAAGGTGAGCTGGATACTTTATACTTTATTCAAACGAATTTCAGGCAAGGAATGGATTCAAATGATGCAGGGACGGTTCTGTGGGGTTTGTATCCTGTCTTTGGCTATTTTAATGAGAATAGTGAATATCCTGCAATGAGCAACAAGCCTGAGTCATGGCCTCCCAATGGGTGGCCTTCCCGTGGGGATCAACTGAAGTGGCCTGGTGAATGGGATGGTAGATTTGGAAGAGGTGTAAAGTATGCTGACTTGGAGACTTATTTCGTTGTTAATGACGCCCAGGACCAGGAATATCTCGTACCCGATGCTCCTGTTAAGTATTATCCCCGGCCTGGTGTTAAAATAGGTGACAAGCGGCCCGATGTGACAATTCAGAAGGGTTTCCCCTGGGGAGGAATAGGTATCAGAGTTAAGGTAAGAGGTTATCAGTGGAATAATGTTCAGGCAAGAGATGCTATTTTCTGGGAATATGATATTTCTAACATTTCAGACTATGACCTTCTGGATGTGGCTTTTGGTTTTATGACTGATACGGGAATTGGGCATAAAGGTTATAGTTGTGATCAGGATGATCTGGGATATTTTGATGATTATGTGGATATGGCGTATTTCTGGGATACGGATGGTATAGGGACAGGTGGTATTAGAACGGGTATAATGGGTATTGCCTTTCTTGAGAGCCCGGGGAAATTTGATGATGGTATAGACAATGACGATGATGGTTTGATAGATGAACGGCGGGATAATCCTGCTGGAAATATAGTGGGACCTTATTACGGAATAGCTGATCTTGATAAGTTTTTGAAATGGTATGGCCTTGATGAGGAAGACCTTCGGGAACACTATGAGGGAGATGAGGATCAAGATTGGATAGATGGAAACGATGAAAATCATAATGGTGTGTATGATGAGGAAGAATTTCCTGGAGATGATGTTGGTCTTGATGGTGTAGGTCCTGGTGAACTGAATTATACCGGTCCTGATCCCGATGGGTCAGAGTGTAATCATAAACCGGATTTTTTAGAGGGGTATGGATGTGAGCCTAATTTTAATGCAACTGATATTTCAGAATCCGATATGATAGGTTTAACATGTTTCAGAATGTATGATGAACCGCCTTTTGATCAAGCTCCTTTTGCGGCACAAGACAAAGAAACCTTTGAGGTATTGAGTGCCCACGAGTTGATCGAGTGGACAGGCGTTGTGGGAAATCTTTATACATTGTTTGGGACAGGAACTTTTACTCTGTATAAGGGAAGGACAGAAAGAATTTCTATGGCTATCTTACACTCGTTTGATGATCTGAGTGGTTTGCAATCGGCAGAACATGCGGCTCCATCGCTATTCCAGAAGAAACAAATTGTTCAGGGAATCTACGAGAGCGATTACAGATTTGCGCAACCTCCGAAAATGCCGACTCTTACTGCCATACCGGGAGATGGTAAAGTTATTCTTACATGGGATGATGTAGCAGATAGACTTACAAGGGAGCCATTACTCAGAGGGGTCAACGATTTTGAAGGATACAAATTATATAAGGCTACTGATAAGCACTTTCAGGATGCAGAGCTTATAACTGATATGTATGGAAGTAAAATTGGGAAGAAGCCGATTTTTCAGTGTGATCTGAAGGATGGGAAGAAAGGTGCCGCTGATTTTGTTGTGTTCAATGGTGTCTGTTTCTACCTTGGTGATGACACTGGGATTCAGCACTACTTTGTTGATTACAATGTTGAAAATGGGAGAACTTACTACTATGGTTTGACAGCTTATGATTATGGTATAGATGGGGAAGAGGTGGATATTATGCCTTCGGAAAACAATCTTGTGATAGAGCTGGATGAAAGTGAAAATATTGTAGCTGTTGGGAGGAATGTACAGGTAGTCGTCCCGCGTAAGTCTGCAGCAGGTTATGTATCCCCATCGATTGACATAATTGAGGAAAAAACTTCTCTTGTTGGCACCGGGGAGATAATTCCGGAGGTGTTAAATGATGAGTTGGTTGACCCGGATGCTGAGTATGTTGTCAAGTTTCTGATTGATACTTTGGGATACCTGAAGCCTGTTGAGGCTTTTAGGTCGAAATATGATTTGTCTTATGTAAACTACGGTTATTATGTGAAAAAAGGGGATTCAGTTATTTATAAAGAGAGCCCTGAGAAATTTTTCTCTAATAATATTCAATATTCATCGGCGGGCAAGTATTATTATCTGAATAAGGAGGTTGTATCGGATCCTTTTGATGGGTTACAGCTTCGTATAAGAAGTGTTTTAGAACCTGAGTTTGATTTTGAAAGGACAGGATGGATAAAGGGGAGTGCCCCGATTGTCGTTATGCCCTCTATGGAGGAATCCAGGTACTACCCATGGACGTATGATATAGTTTTTACAGGTGATGATTCATATGTTTCTAAAGTTTCTGCTACGAGGGGAATAAAGAATTTAGAAGGGAAAGAGATTAATGAGAAGGCACTTCTTGGGCAAAAATTAAACTTTTATGTTCTTATAACAAGTTTCAAAAACGAAGAAGGTTTATATGATACACTTGACCTTGTGGTATATGATTTGAATGGTGACTCTGTGTACAGTGTAGAAGACGATGTAGTTCTTGCGGGGCATACAATTGCTTTTGGTTCTAACGTATACTGGGTTGGTACTGTATTCTCGATAGATTTAAGAGAAGCATATAAACAGGGGAAGATGCCTGTGAACGGGGATATATACCGGGTGGAGTTTAAAAGACCGTTTATTGAGGCTGATTCTTTAGTTTTTAGAGTAAAACCTGCTGTTAATGTTGATAAAAATAAGCTTAAAAATGATATGGAAAATATAAAAGTAGTTCCCAATCCTTATATTGCTACGAACGAAATGGAGCCTGCTGTATATAATCCATTTCTTAATCAGCCCAGGAGATTGATGTTTACCAATATTCCGGCTAACTGTGTTATCAAAATCTTTACATCAAGTGGCGTACTCATTGACGAAATAAATGTAGAGAATGAGCCCAGTAATGGTATTGTTCACTGGGATATGTTAACCAGGGAAGGGCTCGAAATCGCTTCTGGCGTCTATATCTATTATGTGAGGTCAAAGGTAACTGGAGAAGTTAAGATGGGGAAATTTGCGGTGGTAAAGTGAGGATGAGGTGGAAAAAATGATTAAAAGATTATCTTTTCTGCTGGTTTTGATTTTTATGTTTTGGGCTTTAGCTCGGGCTCAGGTAACAGGGAAAATTTCGGGTGTTGTTACTAACGCGGAGACTGGAGAGCCTTTAGTGGGCGCTCAGGTTATGATAACCTCAAAGTGGGTTGATGATAGGGAAGTGAAACTTAGCTACATAATGGGAGCTGTTGCAGATAGGAGTGGTCGCTTTTTTATAATAAATGTTCCCCCGGGTTTTTACACTGTTAAGGTGCAAATGATGGGTTTTGAGACCGTTGTATACAAAAAATTTCAGGTTTCTGTGAACAGAACTGCAGAGCTCAACGTGAAAATGAAACCTACGGTTATAAAGGGAAAAACTATTGTAGTTAAAGCAGAAAGAGTTGAGATTAAAAAGGATCAAACAAGTTCAATAAGGAATGTATCATCAAAGACCATAGAAAAGCTGCCTGTGGAAAGCGTAGATCAGGTGGTTTCGATGCAGCCAGGTGTTGTTGTGGGGCATTTTAGAGGTGGAAGAACAGGCGAAGTTCTTTATTTACTGGATGGGATACAGGTTAATGAGTCTTTTGGGTATGGTAAGGCACTTGATGTTAATCCGGATGTAGTTGAAGAGGTTGAGGTTATAACCGGGACTTTTAATGCGGAATATGGTCGGGCAATGAGCGGGGTGGTGAATGTTGTAACCAAGGAAGGAGGAAATAGTTTTAGAGGTATGCTCTCTTTGAATGCTGGTAATTACGTAACTACTCATGATAATATATTCATTGGATTAAAGCCACTTGAGATAAGGGCCAAAGATCTTTATTTCTCTTTATCAGGTCCACTACGCAGGAATAGATTATTTTTCTTTGTCAACGGTCAGCTACGCAGCAATCTTGGGCATTTGAATGGCATATATAGATTTAATGTTGATGATTATAGTGATTTTCATGGGGATTCTACGGAGTGGTACAGTGAACATACCGGTACAGGGGAATATGTTCCGATGGACTGGAGTGAAAATACGAGGATATTTGGGAAAATAAGTTGGAAAGCTGGTTCTCGAACAAAAATATCTCTAATATCAAATTATGGAAGGAGCAGGTATCAGTATTATGATCACTCTTTCAAATACAATCCCTATGGAAGGGCTACAGATCATAGCAATTCTCAGATGCTCGCATTGCTTTTAAACCAGTCTTTGAGTAGTTCAATGTTTCATGAATTTAAAGTATCGTGGATGAGAACTTATTTCGGTAGTTATGTTTATAAGGACCCAACGGATAAAAGGTATGTTCATGATGGGTACATGCGAAGTTTTGGGTGTGGATTTTACACTGGGGGACAGCAAAAACACCACGTAGAGAGAGTAACAAAAGATTTTAGTGTGAAGTATGATTTAACCAAACAGCTTAATATCAATCACTGTTTCAAAACGGGATTCCTCTATACTTCGCATTATCTATACAATAGCAGTAAAACGATAAGAAACAAGTATGAGGGTAGTGATATAGCGAATTACTTTTATTATGACTCTACAAAGGGTGAGGTAGTTTTCCCATATTACGAGCCAGTGATTCTCCCAGATTCCACTCTTTATTCGGATATCTACACAAAAAGACCCTTTGAATTTTCCTGGTATATTCAGGATAAGATGGAATTCGAAGAGATGGTTATAAATGCCGGAGTGAGGTTTGATTATTTTGATCCTAATACGGTTTATCCTTCTCAGTGGAGAAACCCTGCCAATCAGCTTTATTTTGAGGATCCTGAGAAAATGAGCAAGTTTATTAAGGCTGACCCTAAGTATCAGTTAAGCCCCCGTATTGGTATCTCATATAGGCTTGGGAGGGCTGCTCTTCTGCACTTTTCCTACGGGCATTTCTTCCAGATGCCGCCACTGTATTCTATGTATCAAAATCACGACTTTGTTGTTCCTCCCTACGACTTTGCTACGGTGATGGGTAATCCTCAGATAAGAGCCCAGAAGAC
>Ga0164318_10004054_pt1 | contig 13988 bp, 17 predicted proteins | sample GuaBasSedimGuay9_FD_113734 | JGI IMG/M metagenome (GOLD analysis project Ga0164318, IMG submission 113734) | Subseafloor sediment microbial communities from Guaymas Basin, Gulf of California, Mexico - Guay9, Core 4571-4, 0-3 cm | ecosystem: Environmental > Aquatic > Marine > Hydrothermal vents...
CATGTTTGTTTTTGACGGAATGCTTTATTGTGAAGCAGCCCCTGCAGATGGTGTAGTATGCGACGAAGAAGCAGCTATAAAGTTTCTTGATAACACACCATTTGAGATAGCATAATAGTTATACAGAATGGTGAACACCATTCCAAAACCCATTACTTAACAAGCCCACTAAATATACATAACAAGGATAGTTATCTATGACAGGTCGTGTAAAAGGGTTTAAGTGCTCAGAAAAAACAAAAGCTAGGATGCGCGAAATACAGCAAACGCAAACCCAGTACCATAGCCCAGAAGCTAGAGACGCGAAGCGAAAAGCTGTAAACACATATTACGCCAGAGTCTACAAAATAATGGAAGAGAATCCGGGAATGACGTTCTCCGAAGCAAGAGAAATTTACAAGGAAGAACAAGCACAATGGGAGTAACTAGGGGCGATAAAACATTTATAAGAAATCAAATCACTACCATACTGCATATAGAGCAATACTTTCAACTACCTTACAATGACCCAGCAGCTTTTGAGGATGCTATAATTCAGGTGTTTGAGAAAGCAGAACACTTTGAGTGCTTATGGTATTTTGAGAAATGGATTCCATTTGAATTACATCGCTACATTCTTAAAAGAGGCCCACGCAAATTATGTGAAGGTACTAAACCTGTACAACTAAAACATCTTAATAGGCGCCAACGAAAAGGTATTGCACTACCTCCCACCTTCTGTATAAGACCTAAGCATATGTATAATGCAGACACCGCTTACAACCCCTAAAACTGACGGTTTTTAACGTAAATTTACAACTAAAGAAAGAAATGGATAGTATGGCAGCGACCATAAATAAAAAGGAAATAAAACAATGATTTGGATAGTTATAGAGGCAGGAAGCCCTAGCTTATTCTCCTATTTACATCAAGTAAGTGAAGACCACAAGTTCTTTAATATGGGCAATAAGTACGAACAGGCCTTCCTAATTGAGAAAGAATTACTAATGGATATAACTATAAGGGATATGAATACAAGAGCTTATGAAGTTGATCCTTGGCTGTTAGTTGATTGTTCGGATATAGTTATGATACTTAATGAACTACTAGAAGATGGTAGATACAGAGCACTTAAGCACAGACGAGTAAGACTAGATAATGCTCTGTACCAACGGAGCAGTAATGGGCAATGAGGAATGGTTTACAGTTAGCACCGAAGACCATAACCTAAGAGTTTGGCTCAGGGCTGTAAGTAATGGAGTAATGTATGCAGGCGCTGATGGTTTTTACACACCAGCATATTTGTTAACAGGTGAACTACAAATGGCAGCTAAGTTAAAAGCTACATGTGATACAACCTTACACTTAGTACACCATAATAACTTAATAGAGGCACACGTAGTAATAGATAGACTTCAATCAATGGGTAATATTTTTGGAGGGTTAGGGCAATCCAAGTTTGCGCAACAACAACTACTCCAGCAAACAGCCTACAAGCAAGCCCAGCAACACTACCAGCAAGGAAGGAGCGCAGGATTGGCAAACAGCTTATTAGGAGCTAATCCTTTTAACTGATAAATACACTTATGAAAAGATCAACAAAGCGAAACCCAGTTTATCAGATTAACAATGATGATTTTTGGGGTATGAAAATAGGCGATAAGACCGCCGCACGTTACAAGTTTAGAGCTACAGGCAGAGACGAAATAGAAGGAATGTTATGCTTCTTACACCGAACTAAGAGACAAGCTATAGCTAAAGAAGCTAGGCGTATGCTCAAAAAGGATGTATCTGTACAAGAAGTGCGTGAATATATAGATAATGAAACCTATCAGTTAGAGCATACCCTCCTAAATCCGCTACACACGATGGTTTATTGTTCACACAAGTTTATGATGGCAGGCGACTGGAAAGAAGCGGCTGCAATTGCAAAGACACTTGCGGAATATACCCACTCAAAAGCACCGACAGAAATCGTTTCAGACATTACAGAACACACATACTCATCACAAGACTTAGACGCAAAATTGGCACAGCTCACATCCGACTTGTCACTAATACAAGACCAAGATTCAGAATAATCACACAAGGAAGTTACAAATGTTAAGATACAGATTTTATAAAGGAAGTAAAGGTTTCGAAGCCAATACAGTTGAAGAAGCAGCAGCAAAGCTCTGTATACTAGAATCTTCAGTACAGAATTTCTTCAGTCGCAATAAAAAAGGCAATCTTACGCTACAAGGTTATAAGTGCGAAGATCGAGGTGCGGCTATTGAAGAAGCCAAACTAGCAGCACTAGAAGAGAAGATTCGTAAAGAAGCTTATGAACAAGCTAAATCAGATTTAGCAGAAGCTGGTGCTGGAGTTGGACAGGTTAAGGCCCCAGTAAAGCGTAAACCAAAAGCTGTAGGTTCTTAATGGTTAAGTCGACCGTTTATAGTAACGGTGATCTTGAATATTATGATGAACAAAGCAAGTTACACAACTTAGAAGGCAAACCAGCAGTTGTGAACAAAACCGGCTTAAAGCAGTGGTATGAACACGGTGAACTTATAAACCAAACAACAAATGAAGAGGAATGGCTAAATTTAGGGACTTGGTTTCTCCGTTGATTGGTCATTTCAAAACCACGGCCTAGTAAACATGGGGGCTAGAGCACCGGTTTTAACCACGTTTTCCCAGAGAAAACAGGGGTCGCTACTACGGTAGCGGGTAGGTTTGTAAGGTGTTAAAAAGGCGCTAAACCGCCTTTTTTGAGCAGTCTCAAAACTAAAGTAAAAGGAATTAATGAGAATAGTACTACCTAAAACTATTGGCAACCTAATCCCAATAATTAACTCACTACCTTACGATAAGAAACTTGAGGTAGTTGAAGCACTTGACGAATACTACGAGCATAAACGCACCCATAAGTTATGGTATGCGGATTTCGACCCTGCCTTTATAGATTTCTTTACCAAAGGAAAGAAGGAAAGAGTTAGAGGTGTAGTGGCAGCAAACAGAGTAGGTAAGACTCTGAGCGCAACTTTTGAAGTGGCGTGTCACCTTACAGGCATCTATCCAACTAAAGAAACACACGGCTGGGACTGGACTGGACTTGAATACAAACAAGGTATAGACTGTTTTGTCTTAGGTGTAACTTCTGAATCAATTCATTCTCCGGGCAACTTAAAAGACTTACTATTTGGCGAAGCTAATGAACTAGGTACGGGATGGATTCCTTTGAATTGCATAGAATCAGTATCTTTTGTGAATGAAGGTAAAGGTATTATAAAAGAAGCTGTCATTAAGCACAAGTCAGGCAGTAAGTCCACTTTAGGTTTTCGAGTTTATAGTCAAGGGATGGCTGTACTAATGGGATCATCTTTAGATTTATTCCTAGTTGATGAAGCCCCACGCGATGAAACCATATTCCCCCAGCTTATGACACGTATCCAAAAGTGCAAAAGCAAACAAGGCCGTGCCATATTCGCCGCTACACCAGAAAATGGTCTTGATCCACTAGTATCCCAGTTTTATAATGAAGAAGGCCAATACCGTTCAGGCTTCTGCCCTATTACTGTTTACGATGTAAGTCATATAAGTGCAGCAGATATAGAACGGATGAAAGCCGATTATCCGATACATCAACACTCAATGAGACTACTAGGTCAACCTATTTTGGGCTCAGGAGCAATTTATCCGACTGTACAAGAAGAATACATTTATTCAGATATAGAACTAGAAGATCACTGGAAGGTAGTTACTGCACTTGACTTCGGTTGGTCGCATCCAGCAGCAGTTGTTTCAGTCGCTTGGAACCCTGATGATGATATGATCTATGTATTTAGAGCAAAGAAGAAATCGGAGTGGGAAATACCTTACATGGCTGCTTACATTAATACAATAGGCACCGGTTATACAGTTATATTCCCGCATGATGGTGCAAACAGCACACAAGCTGGTGGCGGTATAGAACTTGCTAAACAGTTTAGCGATGCGGGTTGTAATATGAATGGTGAGAGATTTCACAACCCTGTAAGCGATGATGGTAAGAAAGGCAATGGCGTCGAGGTTGGCTTATCAACTATAAGGGTCTTACTAAAAGGTGGTAGGCTTAAAGTACATAGCTCACTAACTGATTTATTAGGCGAAATGGCCACTTATCATTACGACCCCAAAACCCTAAAACCCCATAAAGTAAACGACGATGCTGTAGATGCAATGCGTTATGCTGTAATGAGTGTAAAGCAATACGGACAATCAAAGAACGACGTGGCACAAATAGGCACTGATGTGGATTGGCAATGTTACGTAGGCGATGATGACGATTATTAATAAATACAGTACTGAGACCTAGTTCAATAAAACCTAAAAGTAAGCAACAGGCCAGAATACAAGGATGTAATAAAATGGATAAGAATAAGTTAACCGATGAGGAAATAACCGCATCAATATCATCAGCAATCAGTATGTCAGACGACTGGCAGAACAGTCAGTTAAGTGGGCAAAGATCCGATGCTTATGATCTATACTTCGGTTCAACCCCGAAACAGTCAACTAGAGGTCGAAGTACTTACGTTAGTTTAGACGTAATGGACTCTACCGAATCACTAAAAGCTTCACTTTTAAATGTATTTGCAGGTGAACGCGCAGTAGTTAAGTTTGAACAACTACACTTACAGGACAAAGAACAAGTAGACCAAGCAAACCAAGCCCTTGACTTTGTTATAAATGCCCAAAACGACCAGTACAAAATACACCATGACACAATACACGACGGCTTACTAAGCAAGTTAGGTGTTACAAAAACCTATTATCAAGTAGACCGAACATCATTTGATATGCCTTTTGAAGGTAGCAGAGATCAACTTGATATGATGCTTGCTGAAGACGAAGACTTAGAAGTTAAAGAAGAAATAGAGTCGGAAGAAATTACACAAGTGCAGCCTATTCCCGGCACTGAGTTCGGGATACAACAAGATTTGGAAATGGTTAAGGCTACACTAACAAAGTACTACGATGACCACCAAATTAAAATAGACCCACTACCTCCAGAAGAATTCCTTATAGATGAACGTGCCACCACTTGCGAAGATGCAGTATTTACATGCCATCAACGTGAAGTTACATTGAGTGAGTTACGCGAAATGGGATTTGATGAAGATAAAGTTGAAGAAGCAGGAGTTGGGCAGTCAGATACTAAAATGAGTACTGATTATGAACGTATATCCAGAAATCAATACGATAGTAAAGGCACGTTCAGCACAACTACACCTATTGCAGACGAGTCCATGGCTTATTTGACCTTATATGAAGCTTACTTACAAGCAGATTATGAAGGTACAGGTATTGCTACAATGCGTCAGGTGTTTGTAGTAAATGATGTTATATTAGAAATGACCGATGTTGACCGTAATCCGTTTCATGGGTTCGTTCCTTATCCGCTAAGTCACAAGTTACATGGTCAAAGTGTAGCTGATAGATTAGGTCCTGTTCAGGTCAATAAGACCAAACTTACTAGAGCTATTCTTGATAATGCTGAGCTTAATAACAACACTAGATTTATTGCTAATGTATCACAACTGCTAAACCCGCGAGAACTTACAGACACTAGATTTGGTGGCGTTGTAAGAGCAAAAGGCAACCCAGCTAGTGTAGTTGGTGAACTAGCTAAACCACAACTATCACAGCAAACCTTCCCAACTTTACAACTACTTGATACTGAAAAAGAAAGTAGAGTGGGAATGAATAGGTTAAGTCAAGGACTTAACGAAGATGCCCTAAAGCCCGGCAATGCAGCACGTAAAGTAGATCAAATGCTTAGTGTAAGCCAGCAACGCCAGAAAGTTATGGCAAGGCAGTACGGAAACTACTGGAAGAAGGTAGTTGAACATACCTATGAACTTGTTGTCGCGAATTATCCTTACTTAGAGATTCCTAATCCAACAGGCCAGCCTATTATGCTTGACCCACAAAATTGGAAGAGTAACCGTATTGCAGTTATTTCAGAGAGTTTGGCGTTTGGTGAGTCAGAAGCAAAAGCACAACAACTATTACAGTTTAACTCCATGTTAAGTGCAGACCCTGACGCTAAAGAGATGTACACACCCCAGAACAAGTATGATTTGTTCGAAGAAGCTTTTGATCTATTAGGGTTTGTGTCTCCTTACTTAACAGAAGTTGATCCGAATAAACCTAGTCCAACACAACAAGCACAATTACAGATGCAACAACAAGCACAACAACAAGAAGCTCAAAGGTTACAGTTGCAAATGCAACAACTCCAACTTGCACAAAGCGAACTCCAACTTAAGAGTAAGAAGATTGATAATGATCTAGCACTTGCTCAAGAGAAACTCAAGTTAGAGTCTATGGATAATGCGGATACGCAAGAACTTAATGAAGAAAAGGCTAGACTTGACTCATTGTATAAAGCCGATCAAATAGAACTAGACCGTGCAAGACTTGCACTTGACAGACAAATGGCTGAAGTGGAATCAATAATAGAACTACAACAAGGAAGAGCGGCAACTATAGGCAACTAAGCCTTTTAGCGGCTGTTAGGGTCGCTAATTGCTAAATATACATATGCAAGATAAACCATCTATTAGATTAGCTAAGTTAACGGTACAGAGAAAGCACATAGATATACGTATTGCTCAATTGCAGCAAATAGTATATGTAAGTAACCACCCAGAGCAGTTTTCAGGGGCACTAGTCCAAACTGCTTTGTGTGACGATTTGAACATGGATTATAATAGGTGGGATGGTTTATGGAAACAGGAGATGGATAGGCGAGGGTTAAACTCTGACACCTATTTAAACGGAGTATGGAACAGAATTGAAAAGAAATCTTAAATGGAGTTACGAAAATGAACAACCAATTTGACAGAGAAACACAAGCTATTGTAAAAGGCGAGAACTTTGGTGCCTTGCTTACAAGTGACTTGTTTCAAGACGGAATAGAAGAAGCTAAGCAGAGATTGTTTAACTTGTTTGGTGAGACTTGCGAAGATCAAACACTAGAGCGTGAGAATATTTATTGGGTTATGAAGGCTTTAGACGCGATTAGAAATAGCTTAGAAGCTGCATCTAGCGAAAGCGAAATGTTGGCAGACTACCGCGAGAATGAGGTAAATCGGTAATGGCAGACACAACTAACACAGAAGCGCCAGTAGTCGACTGGTCAGATCCAGCATCGGTTGCTACTGCACTAACAGAAGCAGAACTTGCCCTAGATACAGAAGAGGAGTCTGTTGAAGATGAGGAAGAAGTCGAGACCAAAGAGGCCAACGATGTCAGCGACGAGGATACTTCAGATGATGCAGATGCAGATGAAGAGGAAGCGGACAATATCGAAGAGGAAGACTTGGAGGATAATGACTCGGAAACAGAAGACGATGATTTATTCGAGCAAGAAGAAACCAAAGCCGAACTCAGCGATGACACCTTATTAACTGTAAACGATCAAGAAATGACAATACATGAGCTTAAAGAAGGCTTTAAACGTCAAGCAGACTACACCAAAGATAAGCAAGAACTTGCAACATATAAAGAACAAGTGAAAGGTCTTGAACAAGAAGCTATGGTTTACATGACAAAAGGTATTGACAAGTACCAAGCTATGTTAAATGAAGCAAGTAAGATAGATATGGTTAAGCTTGCAGATACAGATCCGCGCAAGTACAGTAGAGTACGTGCCAGCATTGATCAAATTAATGATAAAATTGCAGAAGAAAGCAAAGTGGTACAGGAATGGCACGAGACTTATCAAAAAGAGCTATCAGAACAAACTGAACGCGAAGTAAAAGCGGCAATGCCTATTATTGAAGAAGCTATCCCAGGTTTCAACGAAAAGAAAGGTGGTGAAGTGCTTGCTTATGCATCAAAAATAGGTATGGCGGAAGATAAAGCCAAAGCTATTACAGACCCACACTTTATTATCGCACTTGAGAAAGCTATGCGGTATGATAAAGCTAAGTCGGCAGCTAGTTTGCGTAGACAACCTAAGAAGCAAGGCAAAACAATAAAAGCTAAGTCAACTGCTGATGTAGCACACGTAGAAAGTAAGAAAACTAGAGCTTTACGCGAAGAAATGTCTAATACTAGCAACCCAGAACGTATTGCAGCTATCCTTACTGAGTTACAATTTCAGGGTAAGAAATGAAAGACACTAAAATAGTTTATCATGCTCATAAAAACAATGCCACTTATCGAGGGGCAGAATATTTGCTTACTTTTGAAGAGTGGTATGGGTTATGGGAAAGCTCAGGCAAGTGGGAGCAGAAAGGCGTACGAGGCCATCAGTATGTGTTAGGTAGAAAAGACCCCACTAAACCTTTTGTAGTGGATAATTGTGTTATCCGCACTCAATCAGAGAATATGCAAAGAGCTTCTAAGGGCAAACCTAAGTCTGTTAATACTAAAAGGCTTATGTCTCAAGCAAAACAAGGCAAAGAGAAAACAGAACTACATAAACAGCATATGTCTGAAGGCCAGGCTAAGGCTGCACTTGTTAAAGTTACTTGCGAAAACTGTGGCAAAGTAGTTACGCGACAATGTTATGGTCGCGCACATGGTGACAAATGTAAAAGTTTTTAAGTATAGCTAAATTCCTCCTCCTTTTCTTATAAATAGTACTTGTAAGTTGCGCACATGAATAATCGGCATTCGTCGGACTCGTAATCTCTGCAAAGCTTACAAGTAACAAAGCTTACGCGAACTCGCTCACCCCAGACGAATAATCGCTATCATGGCCCTTCTTAGATCAAGGCGCAATTGGACTCGTCGTTCAGACGAATAACCGCACTCGCGTTATCGGGATATTGATCGCAAAAACCAAACTCATTCAAACAAAACAAACATGGCCTAACAACGGCCAATAAATCTAATATCCCTTGGAGGGAAATAAACATGGCTAAGTATAGCACCTATGAAGTCAAAGGTGAGAAAGAATCCTTTGAGTCCCTAATTTCAAACATCAGCCCGACTGATACCCCATTTTCTGCAATAACATCAGAGAAAACAATTAAAAACAAAACGCACCAATGGCAGGAAGATAGTATTGCCGCAGTTGTATCCGATCCTAAAGTAGAAGGTTGGACAGCCGCAGACACCACTAAAACCCCTACTGTATTGCGTAGTAATATCACTCAGATATTTGGTAAGGATGGTATGGTTACTGATAGTAACGATGCCCAAGACAAATATGGTAGAGCTGAAGAACTAAATTATCAAAAGACACTCGATGTTATGGCTGTAAAGCGTGATATTGAATATGCTTATGTTGGCACAGGCCAAACACAAGTGGTAGGTGATGCATCTACGGCGCGTGAAATGGACGGTATGCAGGCACAGATTGATGTTGGCAACGTAGACTCAGTAGCCGCAGTATTGACAGAAGAAAGAGTACAAGCGCTTGCTGGTATAGTATATGCTGAAGGTGGTGAAATCAACTGCTTAATGGCTAACCCTGTACACGCTAACGTGATTGCTGGTTTCTCAGGCAAAGCTACAGCAACAAACCCTACCAACCAAATTGATAACTTATCAACTAAAACAAATGGTTGGGTAGAAACATACGTAACTCAGCTAGGCCAGGTGCTTAGTGTTAAGTACAACCGATTTATGAAAGCGGACGAGATCCTATTACTGGATACTGCTAAGATTAAGCGATTGAACTTCAGAGCACTAAGAACTGTGGATCTTGCTAAAACTGGTTCTTCAAGCCATTACATGGTTGAAGCAGAATGTTCTCTAATGAACATGAACCAGAAAGCTCATGGTCTTATCACAGGTATCACGTAAAAGAATCTCCTTGAAACTTCGTAACTTCAAAAAGAGACTAAAATGGGGCTGTAAAAGGCCCTATTTTTACAAAGGAGATAGAACATGAATTTCAGTTCAGGCGACATAAGCCGACAAATAAAGAACATGAACGGTCAAGTAGTTGTTGAGCGAACAGAAGACTTTAGCGAAGAAATAGCAGCAGTAAAACAAAAACGCCTTACAGCAACCTTGAAGACAGATGACTCTGCACTAATAGGTCCTTGTGCGTGGATACTACCAAACTCTCTTGCTGAATACTTAACAGCACACGGCATAAACGGGTTCTCTCCTAGCAAAGAAGAATACAACTTTATACATGACTGGCTTAAAGTGAACTTCATTGACTTAATGGTGTTCCCTAATAAGAACTTAAAGCTCGGTAATGGCAAAAAGGCCGTACCAACTAAACTAATGGTAGGGTTTTAATAATGGCCATAACAGATTATAATACACTTGCTCAGAAAGTAGGTGAATACTTAAACAGAACAGACACTGCAACATTGAGTCAAATACCTTTGTTTATAGCAGTGGCAGAATCAAATATATACAGAGACTTACGTGTACCCACTATGGAAGCAAGAGCTACATATGTAATAGGTGACGATACAGACTCAATTCGAGTACCCCACAACTTCTTAAGTTTAAGAAGTATAACAATTCCTGAACAAAACCAAGTAGTTCGCCCTAAAGCATGGAGCGAGTTTACAAGAGAACGGTGCGTGGTGCCAGGTACTCCAGAAGTGTACGCAAGGGATGGCGATACATTCTTCTTTAACCCAGTACCAGCAGCAAATACAGAAATACAAGTGCTCTATTATAGAGTATTTGATGATTTAGACCCGTCAAATGTAGTTGATGATAACGACCCTAGGCCGTTTTTATCTGTGTCTTATGATGCATGGCTTTATGGAGCTTTAGCAGAAGGCGCTACGTTCTTAGGCGATGATAGACTGTCTTTCTTTTTACAAAGATATGAAGGGGCTATACAGTCTATGAATGCAAGCGCAAGCGACCTCGAAATGTCCGGTGCTATGCTTGAAGTCTCAATAAATTCAGATTAGGAGGTAGAACATGGCTAATGGATTTTTCCCGCTTGAAATACAAGTGGAAGTGGACAACACCGAAACGGATGCCGCCACATCAAACAACTCATTCTTTATAAATGGAGGTACCGATTACAAGTATACCACCTATCAAGAAGAGTTGCTAGAAGAATGTAAAGAAGAAGCAGATCGGGCAGAAGATGAAGCAGATCGAGCTAAAGAAGAAGCAGACCGAGCAGAACAAGTAGCTTTAGATTTTGAAGTGGTAACTGACACCACTCCGCAGTTAGGCGGCTTTTTAGATGTAAATGGCTTTGATATAACTAACAGCCAGGCCCTACCTATTGTTATAACTTCTTATGCTGGGCAAAACTTAGTAATAGATGGTTTAAAATATCCAAATGCAGACGGTATAGCAGAACAGGTATTAACTACAGACGGTGCAGGAAACCTTACGTTTGCTAACGTAGTGGCTTCATTCATTGACTTAACAGACACCCCAGTATTTTACGGACTTGATAAAGACTTTGTAACAGTGAATGCTACAAGTGACGCACTCGAGTACAGGGCTTTAAGTGATTATAGTATAACTGAATTGGGTGATGTAGATACTACAGGTATTGCACAAGGCCAAGTACTTATTTGGGATCAAACAAACTCAGTATTTGTGGCTGGAGATGGTGGAGCCGGAGCAGGTAGCAAATACCTATCTCTTAATGTATTAACTGCCGACTTTCCCCCAGTTACAACAGATGGGCAGCTTATAGTTGGTAACAACAACACTATTGCAGATAACGATAAACAAGTAATTGTTGGACAAGATAACGACCTTTATGGTTTTACTTCAGATCATTCTATTGTAATAGGAAATACTAACAAACAAGTGACCACTGGTGTAACAATAGGTACCGGTAACGATGTTGCTGGCGGTGTTACAATTGGGCGGTACAGCAAATTACACCCCGATTTATTAGCCACTAGTAACAACCAGAATGGTAAAATCTTAATTGGTAACAACTTCGATGGCGCTATATCAAACGGTATAACTCGACCTGGCATGCAAGTACTAATAGGGCAATCAGACCAAGACGACCGTTCTGATGTAATGATTAGAACTGATAACAGCTTCTTAGAATTAAATTCGGACCGAGAGTTTAGCACGCCGGGTGGTGTGATCAAGTTGAGTTCCGGTTTTGGGATAGGCGAAGGTGGTGTTCTTGTTGAATTAAACAGGAATAACGGTCGCTTCCGTATGGCTGCAACTAAGGATGATGCTACCGACTTTACTACAATAGGTATTCCTAGCCATGCAGATACAACTGATTTAGATACAACCGAAGGCAACTTATTTTACAACTCCACTAGTAAAGGCCTTTCTTACTACAACGGAACAAGCTGGGATGAGATCACTGTACCCCCAACTGCAACTAAGTGGCTTGCAGCAAATCCATCCACTACTAACGAACCAGTAGAATTAGGTGAAGGTAGTTTTATATTCGGAACGGCTGTCACAACTCCAGACAATACAACACCGGATGTTATAAGTATCGGTGAAAACAACCAAGTTTATCTTGGAGAAGAAGGAGAACACGGGAAGAATATATTTGTAGGTAATGGTAATACCATTAGAGGTGAAGATAGCATTGTTATAGGTAACAATAATGATGCAGGAATTAATGGCGTCTCCACTGATGCCATTATAATCGGCAATAACCTTTATAGAGCAGACGAAAATCAAGTATCTGTTTGGGCTGGTACGGAAACCGGTAATACCATTAGAAGCTCGACTTTCGGAAGCCAAGACGACCACTTGCGACTCGCATACAGCGATATAATGATAAAATCGGGGGGCAGCTATGATGGAATGTCCACAGCGATGGAACCCGGTGTGGCTATTAGTTTTACTAACTATGGTAGTGGAAGTCCTGGAACTATTTCCGGTGGTTTTCAGATAATAAGTCATGACTCAGTAGGGCCCGCGAACGCTAGAATTCAAAACGGCCACTATATTCTACCTTCTTATACACAACAAGAGTTGGAAGATAGCAATGATTTAGGGGAAGTGCTAGTTGTTTGGGGTACAACAGAAGGTAGTTTTGCTTACAACAATACAACACACCGACCAGTGTATAGAGACAACACCTCAACTTTTGTTGATCTAGCAACCATGAACGATGTGAGTAGTGCTGAACCTGGCAGAATATCTAATTTAGATAGCGATTGCTTTGTTAGTGTAGTAGACGTAGAAGATCGAGTTAATATACAAGCAGGACCGAACGATGGTAATATATTCCTATCTCCTAATACGTTTACTAGTTCAACAGCCGGTGTCAATATACAGAACAAAGATGGTGTTGTGCAAGATGCGTTAATTACAACCACTCAATCCATGCAGTTGACTGCCGACTTAGGTCTAACTATACAAGGGTTACAATACCCTGATACGGACGGAACTAATGGCCAGATTTTAACTACAGATGGCGCTGGTGTACTAGTATTTGCTAATGCAAGTGGCGTAACTGAGTTCTCTGCACTAACAGACACCCCTGCAGATTATGTAGGTCACGCAGGTAAAGTGGCTGCGGTTAATGCAACAGAAGATGGAATAGAATACTTAGATATGCTAGACGGAGGCGTTTACTAAGCAACACAATTAGTATAAATACACTATAGATTAGGAGTCATATATATGACACAAAGAATAGTTTTAAAAAGATCAAACGTACCTGGAAAAGTACCCCTTACTACAGATTTAGAATTTGGTGAGATTGCTGTAAATACAGCGGACGGTAGGATGTACGTTAAATACAACGACGGTCCTGACCAGATTGCAGAATTCAAAAATGCCTTAGAGTTACAGAACCTACTAGATGGTAAAGCAGACTTAGTTTCAGGTGCAATAGCTGATAACTTTGCTGCTCTTGACGTAGACGGAAACTTAACAGATTCAGGCTTTAAAGCAAGTGACTTCGCTACCATTGTACACACCCATTTAGAAGTGGATATTACTGACTTAGACAAGTATACACAAGTCGAAGTTGATACCTTATTAAGCGATAAGGCAGAGTTGGTACACACCCATTTAGAAGTAGATATTACTGACTTAGACAAGTATACACAAGTCGAAGTTGACACTAACATTGGTGCAGCTATAAC
>Ga0164318_10004055_pt1 | contig 13983 bp, 15 predicted proteins | sample GuaBasSedimGuay9_FD_113734 | JGI IMG/M metagenome (GOLD analysis project Ga0164318, IMG submission 113734) | Subseafloor sediment microbial communities from Guaymas Basin, Gulf of California, Mexico - Guay9, Core 4571-4, 0-3 cm | ecosystem: Environmental > Aquatic > Marine > Hydrothermal vents...
ACAAGTTTTTTACAGAGTGCTCTGATATCCGGTGATAGTCTTGTCATAGGCATCACCGGATATATATTTTTGTTGAACTCATTGAAATAGAAAATTGTCAAGTTGGAAAGTTTACTTTACAGAGTATTTCTCCCTGTAAATCCTTACTATCCATTCATACTCCTTCAAAACTTTATTCAGATGTTTTTGTGATATCCTTGCCATAATTAAATGTATATAAATATTTTATGAGGGAGATAAAGGCTGTTAAGGGAGATAAATTGGTAATCAAGGATGGTAAAGTATTGATGATTTACGAAAAAAGAATAACAAAGTTTGGAAATGGAGCCAAAATAGATGCTCCGAAGAAATATTTGTGGAAAAAAGCTTACGCGATAATTGTTGATTTGGTAACGAGAGGATTAAGTTAATGTCCCACGGTCAATTTTAGCTGAATATGTATAAATTTCTTCCAGCAATATATAATCATGGATAAATCACTCATACTACTAAAGATTGGCGGGTCTGTAATTACTTATAAGAACAGGCCCTTTACAGCCAACAGAAAGGCATTGGAAAGAATAGCAGAGGAGGTTGCTAAAGCATACAAAAGCAAGAGGTTTAGGCTCGTTCTCATTCATGGTGCTGGTTCTTTTGGACATTATATAGCTAAAAAGACAGGTATACATAAAGGTGTAAAGAGCAGGAAGCAATTGATTGGGTTTGCAATAACCCAACGCTGGCAAAATTACTTTAATGTTATAGTTACGGGGTATTTAAATGAAGCGGGTTTACCTGCTATGCCTATGCAGGCATCTGCTATGGCTATAATGAAAAAAGGAAAGCTAAGCTGTATGTATACCAAAGCCATAGAGGGTATGCTAAACTTGGGGTTAGTACCTGTACTTTATGGTGTGCCTGCATACGATGAAGGGCAGGGCTGTTCCATACTTTCTGGCGATCAGATAATATCTTATTTGGCAATAAAATTAAAAGCAAGCAGGGTTTTGCATGCAACAGATGTGGATGGTATTTACACAAAGGATCCGAAAAAGCACAGGGATGCTAAACTAATAAGAGAAATAAATGCCGATAACTTCAAAGATGTTGTTAAGATGCTTTCTGGATCAAGCGCAGTAGACGTAACGGGAGGTATGGCCTTAAAGGTAAGTGAATTAGTAGGACTTGCAAAAAGGGGCATAGAAGCGGTAATATTTAATGGAAAGATCAAAGGTAATATAAAAAATGCCCTGGAAGGCAGGTATGTGGGGACTGTGATTAAAGTTTAATCTATATACTACTAAGTTGTAAATATTAAAAACTTTATTTCAACCGTGTATATATGTGGTAATTTATGAAAGAAATCGATGATAGTAAATGGGATAAAGAGAGTATCGAAAGGTTGTATGAGTTTGAACATATAAGAAATTATGTCATAAGGGCTACAAGGCTTGCGCTTAAAGAGTTTTATGATGAAAACCTTAGAGGGGATGAAAAGGTTCTAGAAATTGGAAGCGGGACTGGTTTTTTAAGAAGAACCTTACGGTGTGCTGTGGACAGATTCGAAGGTGAGTGGGTACAGCTGGACCCACAAATTGCTTTTCTGGAAGAAGCAGAAAAAATGCTTCCTGAGCAATATGTTTGCGGATCGGTTTACGAACTCCCATTTAAAGATGAAACTTTTGATATTGTTATTGGGCTTTCATCTTTTGATGTTTTTTATGAATTTGGAAAAAGCGGTAGAAGAAACATACAGAGTGCTAAAACATGATGGGTTATTTGTTCATATGCTTGATTTAGGCCCGTCTACCAAGCCTATAATACAAGATCTGAGTGAAAAGGGCGTTCCTTTACAAATAGACGCGTATGAAACACCTACAGGGTACTTGCAAATAAACTCGATAAAGTATGTCCCAGAGGAAAGGTTAGAAGAATTCAACAGAGAGGTAGCAGAGCTACCAAAAGATATTGATGGAAAGGATCTTGATGAATCGAAAAGGCTCATAAAAAAGGAGAACAAGATCTGGAGAAAGTATAGTCAAGAGGTGCCAACCCGTGATTACTTTACGACCAAGTTAATAAGATCGCTGTCACCTTATTTTAAAGAGATCGAAAGTGGAGAGCTCGTAGCGGGGTTTAAAGGAAAGAGAACGAGACAACAGCAAGATGATGGGGAGTATTTTTTATATTTTAATGATGCTGGCCAGTTTTGTAAATATTTAAACTCTCTCCAGTACTGTGCATTTAATTTAAAATTTCTAGGAATATCAGATATACTGCATGGGTTCCATGAAGCTGCCTATAGAGCATTAAAGCCCATTTCTCCATCGCTAGCTAACAAGATAGAACCCCCGTGTATAGAGATATCTGTTATCAAATACGTAAAAGCAAGAATTCAGGCAAATTAAAGAATATAAGCCAGAGAGACAAAAACAGACAGGGAGCTGTATATCTTTTATGGGCTTAATTTAGAATTTTATTTTTTTATTCTCTTTTTATTAAATAATCTGCACCCTGCATCAATCCATCATTTTATACTCTTCATTTGAGTTTTTACTACAGATTGCTACGCTTAATGCTAAACTTCCTGCCAAAATAAATCCCATTAAACCCTTAATAATGTCCCTAACCACTCCTTAGAAAGGGGAGCTCCACTAAGATTAAAAAGGTTAAATCCTTGAAGGGATAATAATAAAAATATGAAGATAGAGCGAGTAGTGATGCAAGGGTTTAAATCATTTAAAAGGAATGTAAGTTTGCCATTTAATGCTGGCTTTACCGTAATAACAGGGCCAAATGGTAGTGGTAAGAGTAATATAGCAGATGCCATAACATTTGTTCTTGGCACCATGTCATCGCGCTATTTAAGGGCAAAAAAGGCCGGGGATTTAATATTCCACGGATCAAAAACAAAACCTCCAGCTGAGTACGCAAAGGTCACGCTGGTGTTTGATAACAAAGACAGAAGCCTGCCCGTGGATGAAGACAGGGTATCTATATCAAGAAGAATAAACAAGAGCGGTGTAAGTACATACAGAATAAATGGGAAGATTGTTACGAGGCAAAACGTTATGGAATTGCTTAGCCAGGTCAATCTTTATTCAGATGGTCATAATATAATACATCAGGGTGATGTTACGAAGATAATAGAAATGAACCCTATAGAAAGAAGACGGATAATTGATGAGATTTCTGGGATAATGGAGTACGATGAGAAGAAAGAAAAGGCATTGAAGCAGCTTGAGAAGGTTGGAGAAAAGATAAGGGAAGCTGAAATAATACTTGAGCAAAAAGAGGAGATATTTCAAAAGATCAAGGAGGAGAGGGATGCCGCCCTGAGATACAAAATGCTTGCTGATGAATTGGAAATAATCAGGGCTGCGATTTTATTCAAGAACTACAAAAAGATTGAAGAGAATGCAAGCAATATTGATAAAAGGATAGCTGAGATGGAAAAGAGCTCGGTAGAAATAGAGCGCGAAATAAAAGATCTTGACAAGAGGATAGCAGAGAAAGAGGGAAAATTTGAAGAATTTATGAAGGATGTGCTCAATCTTTCTGACCAAATAGAGGTCAGTAAGACTATTGCTAAGCTTGAGGCAGATATAGAAAGAAAGAAAGCTGGTATAGAGTCCAGAATGAGGGAGATAGAAAGGATAAATAAGATGATAGAGAGTATGAGAAAGGTTGAAATGAAACCAGATCTAAAACCACTTATGGAATTTAAAGGGGTTCACGGAATGGTTAGAGACCTTATAATAGTACCTGAGGAATACAGAATAGCGGTAGATGCGGCTGCTGGTCCAAGACTTAATGATATAGTTGTTGATACACTTGATACGGCAGTAAAATGTATAAAGTATCTTAAAGAAAACAAAATAGGAATAGCAAGGTTTCTGCCTTTGGACAGAATAGTAGCAAGAGAGAAGAAAAAGCTTCCCGAAGGAGCTATTGCATGGTTATCTGAAGTGATACATCATGATATAGAGTATACACCCATAGTGGAGTATCTATTCGGTGGGGTAGCATGCGTCAAAGATATTGATATGGCAAAGGAAATAGCGAAAGATAAAAGGGTAAAGATAGTTACATTGGATGGCGATGTTATTGAGACAAGTGGTGCTGTTACTGGCGGTTACTATGTAAAGAAATTCTTAGGTAATGAACAAAAAAATTTGATCAAGGAAAGAGGGAAGCTGGAAGAGGAGATTGTTGTATTGAATATGGAATTGGAGGAGCTTAAAAAGGAATACAAAGAAATGAAAAAGAAGGAAAGAAGAGCTGAAAGTGCAAACCTTGAAAAGATAAGGTTGCAGCTTAAAGATGAAATAGAGAGATTGAAAGAGAAGAGGCGCATGTTATATGAGAAAAGATTGAACATACAGCAAGAACTTAATACGCTAAGGATAGAAAAGGCAAAATTGGATGCAAGCCATGAAAATTTACAAGAGCAATGGAAAGCGTTTGAAGAAAAATGGCAAGCCTGTGAGTTCAGGGAGGAGCTTGAAAATAAAAGTATAAGCAGCTTAAAGGCAAGAGAAAAGGAAATATTGAAGATGATAATGGATATAGGTCCTGTAAATCTTAAGTCAATAGAGGAGTTTGAAACAATAAAAGAGGAGTTTGAGGAATTCAAGGAAAGATTAGACAAAATAATAGAGGAAAAGAGAAGTATAGAAAGTACTATAGAAAAGATAGAGGCAAGAAAGAGGGAAGTGTTTATAAAAACGCTAACTGGCGTAGCGAAGCACTTTAAGGATATATTCCTCGAACTAACTGGCGGTGAGGCTGAACTATCGCTAGAGGAACCAGGAAATATAGGATCGGGACTTTTAATCTCCGCCACTCCACATGGAAAAAAGCTATTGTACATAGATGCTATGTCGGGCGGTGAAAAGGTTCTAACAGCTCTGGCATTTCTCTTTGCCATTCAACGCTTTAAGCCTTCTCCGTTCTATATTTTGGACGAGGTTGATGCAGCCCTCGATAAGGTTAATACGCAAAGGGTAGCAAAAATGATTAAAAAACATTCCAAAGATACACAATTCATTATTATATCGCACAACAACGAGCTCATAAAGGAAGCAGATCAAATCTATGGAGTAAGCATGGACGGGGGCGAGTCAAAAATACTAGCAATAAAGATGCCCGATGAAAAAATAGACGAGGATAAGATTAAAAATATAAATAAATAGCTCATTGACTTGTATCAAACTCACTTACCAAAGAACCTCCTTACGGCTGGGTGCATGTCCTCAAGATGTTGCATACCTATTTGCTCATACATTTGGTATATGATCATTACCGCGAGCAATATACCTGTTCCTGTACCCAAGGCATTCGTAAAGTCTGCAAACGCTGCAAGGAAACCAACAGCAGCACCACCAAGTACAGCTAAGGGTGGAATGTAACGCTCTAGCACGCGTTCAATTATCCTTATATCCCTTCTAAATCCAGGTATCTGCATGCCTATCGAATCTATTTGCTGGGCAACACTTTTTGGATCCATGCCAGATGTACTCACCCAGAAAATGGAGAAGATGACAGCACCAATGATCATGAAAGAGGAATACGTTACCAATCTTAATATATCCTCGCTGCTAATTGCTATTAAAGATGTAAGCCCAAGCATGTATGAAATAGAATACCATAAAACAGCACCCAGCATACCCATCAAAACGATGAATTTTAATCCATACCTCTTTTTTGTGAAATAAATAAAAAGAGCGCCGATGAGTGCAAAAGCCCCTATGAATATCATAAAGCCGGATATAGCCTGGCTATTGGGTGGCATAAGGTAGTAAACAAGCCCACCAATAGGTCTGCCATTGGCATCAAACGTACCAAGTATTTTCATCCCCTTATCGGAGAGTATCTTTGCCATAACCCTTATGTTTGCTAGCAGGGCAGCAGTAAGTATCACAGGTATATTTGAAGTATACAGCAATTTAAGGGGCCATCTTCTACCAAATCCTCTTATGGTGGAAAAGGCAAGGGGTATCTCTATCCTTATTGCTTGTGCGTATATAACGAGGAAAAATACTATCAGCGTTGCTATTACTGGCATTAAAGAAAGCAAAGCCTCTAATGGTTGACCCGCAGAAAGTGAAAGGATGGAGTATGGTATTAGACCAGCAGGTGGGTTTGCCATATCCGGCAGACCACCGCCCTGTGTAAGCGGGTTTAAGGCTTTTATAAATATCTGTTTTGATACTCCAGCAACAATAAATAAACCCACACCAGAGCCAAATCCCCATTTGGATATAACCTCATCCATGAAAAGCACTAATATACTGCCTATTGCAAGCTGCAATACAACAAGAGGTACAAAATCTGGTGATCTTGCAGGCACAGCACCAAACACAACATAAGCAAATGCCTCAATAAATGAGAATAATATTGCGAGCAATTTTTGTGTACCTTGAAATAGAGCCTTTCCTCTTTCTGTTGTCAAATCCCATGGTATAAGTTTTGAACCCACAAGAAGCTGTAAAATGATTGATGCCGTGACTATTGGTCCTATACCAAGTGTCATCAATGAACCAAAGCTCGAACCCAATAAAATTTCAAGTGTTCTAAAGTATTCATACCCGGTCTCTGCAATACCATAAACATGTACCTGTGTCATCAAGTAATATATAATCAATATTGCTCCAGTCCATTTCAATTTGTCCTTAAATGTAAGTCTTTTTACAGGCTCAGCTACTCCAGGCAATCTTCCCAGGAAGTTCAAATACGCGTTTTCTAGACTCATTTATCTCCCTTACCCAAGATTATAGCGCTTCCGCCTCTTTCCTCTATCTTTTCAATCGCATGCTTAGAAAAATAGAATGCCTTTATTGTTAATGGAGCCCTTATTTCCCCCCTTCCAAGGACCTTTTGATAGCCCATCTTTGTTACATCAATCTCTTTGCCTTGCGCTATTTTTTCTATTTCATAAAGATTTATGCATTTTATCTCTTTCTTTCTTTTTGGCCCTGTTGTGCCTTTCTTCCTCTTTATTCTTTCAGGCTCATACTTAAGCATCATCATCTTTTTATGTTTAAAGCTGCCTGCATAGCCCTTTCCGCCCTTTGAACCCTTGCCCCTGTGCTTTTTCTTAGCCCCATAGCCGTGTGTTTTACTGCCTCTCATCTTCACAACTTTCTTTCTTTTTCTCATAGGCGCACCTATATCATTCTTAAAATGAGTTCTTTTATTTTCTCTCCTCTATACCCGAGATCACCTTTTGGAAACGCCAGCTTTATGGACTTGAATCCCTTTCTTGGCGAGTTTAATCTTAACACAGGCTTAACACCGCTCACGCTCCTCACAGATTTACCATTCTCCAAAGCCTTGATAATCTCTTCTATCTTTTCTTCGGTCAATTTTTTATTTCCAATCATCCTTCCTCTGCTTTTTAAAACAGCTTTTATAGTCTCTTTATCCAGCTCTCCCCATGTTACATAGTCCTTTACCTTCTTGAGCATACCCTCTATTGATTTATTCTTGGGGAGAAGGACACAATGGTTTCGTCTTTTGAGCATTAACATATTCATTGTATCCTCTATCTCCCTTCTTACATCAACCCTACCCCTTATCCTTATAGCGGCATATATTTTCATAGATCTCCCTTTGTCTCATTCAGTTTATTTAGAGCATCAAAAACAGCTAAAGCAAGGTTTATTCTTGTCCGTGTTTGGCCGAATGTTTTTACCCATATATCCTTTATTCCAGCAAGCCTTAATATCTTCTTTATTTCATTACCCGCAACTATCCCAACACCCTTTGGTGTGGGATAGAATTTAACAACAACAGAGCCACACTTCCCTTTTGTTGCAAATGGAATACTATGATTTCCACCACAATTGCATTCCCATGAACCGCAACCACGCCTAACGCTTATTACATTCAGCTTTGCTTGGTTCAATGCCTTTTCTATAGCTATCCTGTTTTCATTTGCTACGGCCCTTCCTATCCCTACTATACCATCCTTATTACCAACTACAACCATGGCAGATAGCTTGAACCTCTTGCCCGATTTATGCATTCTTGCTGTCATTCTAGTAGCCGTTCTCCTTATACCCCCTCCCTTTCCCGGTGTTCCACCTATATATATGAGCTCATGCTCTAAATTTGGTACTAAATAATCAACAATCTCAGGCTCCAGTATAATCTCTCCTGCATTAAGTAAATCCTCTATACTCTTGTATTTACCCTCTAAAACCTCCCTACCAAGCCTTGTTTTTGGTATCCATTCCACACTACTTTCTGTTTTTTCCTCTCCCGCTTCCCTTGCTCTTTCTTCCTCAGCCATTTTATCACTATTTGTATCTTCTACGCCTCTTTATTATTTCAAATCTTTTAATCACATCACAAGCATTTGAATAATTTTGTGTGTAAATATTTAAAATGTTTTTCCAACACAGATCAAAAATACGAAAGTGTGTTGATCTCAGCGCCTCGTAAAGCAAAAATAGATCGGTTGCGAAATCTTCCACCCTGTTTGTTACTTTTGCCAAACCAAAATCTATAAGATAGATCTTATCGCCAGCTAATATCATGTTTGAGGTTGTTATATCACCATGCATTATTTTATTTTCATGCAACAGCGCTACAATCTTGCCTATTTTTTTGCATATCTCTACCACTTCCTTCTTATCCATGCTATTAAGTATATCTCTAAGCCTTTCACCATCAATATATTCCATAACTATACTAAAGTTCTCTGTGCTGTATATGGTTGGAACATCCACCCCTGCTCTCCTTGCCCTTTCTATCATTCTTGCTTCAATCCTAGTTCTTTGCATTCTTATCTTTTTATCAAGCTCCTCTATCCTGTATCCCTTTTTAATCCGTTCCTTTACGATCTTCCCATTTACCCTTTTTATTATAGCCTCCGCTCCTCTTTGAAGAATTCTTTCCATAAAAAAGCTTTGCAATTTAAGAATAAAAATGATTTTTGAGAAATTTAAATTATGATAAAAATAACGCTAGATAGTGTTTTATTCAATGTTGGTGAGAAGCACCCTGTCATTAAATACCTTAAAGAGCTTGAAAAAGAAGGCAAGGTCAAGCTGTACAGCATTATGGATATAAATAGCAAGGAGATCTTGGAAAGTATAGACCTCGATACCTATGATGAGTTTTTCGATATATGCTTCCCCGGAGCAAAAAGAAGGGATATTAGCGTTTATGACCATGCAGACCTGTTCCTTCTTGTAAACCATCTGCAAGCTGAAAGACACTTCTTCCTTACAGCGCAAAAAGATAAGCTTGTGAGTTTCGGAAAGGCTAAAATGCTTGAAAAAGCTGGTGTGAAAGTAAGGGTTGCGAATGAAAGATTCTTGAAAGAGTTAAGGGCTGCTATTAATAATTATGATAAAATTTAAACTTGCCCTGTATATCGCCTCCTTCTCCAATTACCCGTAGTGTTATGTTCAAGGGTGGTTCTGAAGGATACTTATTATCCCATTTTGTACAATCCACGGTATACTCAAAGGCTACGGAAAACAGGGGATAGTTTTTCTCAATGTGATAGCTTATATCCTCCAACCTTTTCTTCAAATTATCCCTCCCAGTCTCGCAGGAGTCCGTTGCCTTTATAGTTTTATTGACAAGCCTTATTATATCGGTAAAAATCAAGAAGTTATTTCTGTCAAAAGGTTTTACCATATCGATTGCAGAGTATTGAATAAGAAGGTTGTATATAATGCTAAGAAGCATAACAATAAATATGATCGTTACCAAAAACATTTGACCTTTCATAAAAGATTATTTGGATTAGAAATTAAAATATGAGCCTTGCACAGGTTTGATAAGTTTGGGTTAGCCACTGAGCGATGTAATTTTCACCTACTAGCCATATATTCTCACGGCGATACCTTTATATCTTCTAATACCTTCATCACCCCCCTTGCCAATTTATTATTGGCAAAGGATGTTTAAGAAGAAGTGTTTTCATGTTATTAGACACGCTCTGCTGCTTTCTAAAATTTATATATGTTACAAATAATTCATATATATGCAAAATTATGTTCATAATTAATGGTGGTTGAAAATGAAAGGTAAAACCATAGGAACGGTAACTGCGATTCAAATCCTGAAATCTGCAATCGGAAACCCGGTTACGAGGGAACTGATTTCTTCCATTTCTAAATGGTGCGAGAAAGATAAAAAGAATAGATTAGAGGTAGCGCTGGAATTGTGGACCAAACGAAGGAAGGATGCGTGCTGGAAATGCAAAGCAGCAGAGAAAGCATTGGCTGGAATTTTGAAAAGTGGGGGGAGGGTCTTTGGCGTTTCTGAGGAAGAAATGCGCAAAAAATTCAGCGACCCCTGGTGGAGAAAGGGATTGGCGAATGTTTTGCGAGGCATAGCAAAATTTGGAATTCAGCGACCATTTGTTGCAGGAGCTCCCTTTTTAGTTGTGTGGGACATCACCTATGCCTGCAATCTGAAGTGCAAGCACTGCTATGCCACGGCCGGAAAACCGCTGCCAGACGAACTCACCACCGAAGAAGCGAAACGGGCGATAGATAAGCTGGATAGAGCGGGTGTGCCGATAATCGCTTTCTCCGGAGGAGAACCTCTGGTCAGACCAGATATATTTGAATTATCCAGATATGCAGCAGATAAAGGGATTTACGTAGCGATGGCTACAAACGGAACTTTAATAACAAAGAAAACAGCAGAGAAAATGAAAAAATTTGGCATCCGGTTTGTTCAGATTTCTTTAGATGGCGCTGATGCAAAAACCCACGATGGATTCCGAGGAATCCCTGGGGCATTTGAGAGAACGGTTAAAGGGATAAAAAACTGTGTGGAACAGGGCTTTTTTGTGAACATTTCGACAACAGTCACGCATTACAATTATAAACAAATCCCCAGAATAATCAACCTTTGCGAGGAATTGGGAGTAAACTGGTTTATGGCGTATAATTTTGTTCCGGTTGGAAGGGGAGATTCCATCAAAAAAACTGATTTAACACCGGAAGAAAGAGAAGAACTGCTGAACATGTTATGGGAGAAGCTGAAAACAAGCAGGGTTAATGTTTTAACAACTGCACCACAATTCTCCAGGGTTGCTCTGCAAAGAGAATTCGGAGACGAGAAAACCATTCCAACGCATTTTTATACGCTAAAACTGAAGGGGAAACTAATAAATTTGGCAGAGTTCATTGGGGGATGCGGTGCTGGAAGATTCTACTGCGCGATAAGGCCGCAGGGAAATATTGAGCCTTGCGTCTTTTTCCCTTTAACCGTCGGGAACATCAAAAATGATGATTTTGAAGAACTTTGGAACAACAATAAAATTTTCAAGGACTTGAGAAATAAAGATTTGCTAAAGCCGAACTGTGGGAAATGCGATTATCGCTATTACTGCGGAGGCTGCAGGGCAAGGGCTTACAATTATTTTGGAGATTACATGGCTCCAGACCCGGGATGCATAAATAATAGATAAGAAGTCGGTTAGAATGACAGATATAATTTTGACTGCTGACAAAACTCTAATGTCAAATCATCATCGTAAAGAATTTCTGGGATTTGGGACATCTGCACCGCCAAATTGGTTACCAGAGTGGTTCTTTCGGTTTCTATTTTTTCCAAAAATAAAGACAATCAGTGGCTTGCCAATGGAAGCTCCATATGGGTTAAGAAAAATAGAGGCAAAGTTGATCGATTCGGGTTTTGATGTGAAAACAGTTTATCCAGATTATATCGATAGATTCAATCCAAAAGTCATTGGAATCTATGTCATGGACCCATTTGGATGGGGACCATCTTCAACGACTTTTGCAGGTATCTTAAAAACTGGAGAGCCTTATCTGGCAAAATATTTCAGGTTACTGTTCGAAAGTAGCTCATACAAAAAAGCCAAGCAAGGAGGGGCGAAAACCATTGTTGGTGGTCCTGGAGTATGGCAGTTTAAATTGAATCAGGAATTCATGGATAAATATGGAATAGACTGTGTTATCGATGGAGAAGGAGAATATGGAAAGGTTCTTGAGATTTTTGTTGATGCTTTGAAAGGAGAGGAATTGCCAAGATTTGTTAATTTAAAACCGTGGGAATGTCCAAAACTAGAGGAAATTTCTGAAATAAAGAATCCTTCGATAAATGGATTGATTGAAGTTGGAAGGGGTTGCCCTCGCGGATGCAAGTTTTGTTCAGTTACGTTGCGTCCATTAAGATGGTATTCCTATGAAAAAATTGAAAAAGAGCTTAAAATTAATGCAAGTGCTGGAATCACTAGCGGAGTCATTCATGCTGAGGATATTCTTCTATATGGGCAAAAAGGTATCATACCCAATGAAGAAAAAGTTTTGAAATTGAACAGATTGGCAAAAATGTATTACAAAACCTTAAGCTGGAGCCATGCATCTTTTGCAGCTGTTGCAGCAAAACCAAAGTTAATTGAGGAATGTTCTGAAACCATCTGCGATGAAAATCAATCTTGGTGGGGAGCCGAGATGGGAATAGAAACTGGTTCAGTTAGATTGGCAAAGAAAATAATGCCAGCTAAGGCAAGACCGTTTAAGGCTGAGGAATGGCCTGAAGTCGTTGTCCAGGGAGCAGGAATCATGAAAGATAACCATCTAATTCCTGCCTGCACATTGATTACAGGACTTCCAGAAGAAACAGATAATGACGTAATAAAAACAATCGAATTGATGGATGAATTGAAAGATTTTCCATCATTGATCGTTCCATTATTTTTTGTCCCCATGGGTAAATTAAAAGAGAGAGATTGGTTTAAAAAAGAACAAATGAATGATTTGCAAAAAGAATTATTAATAAAATGTTTGCAGCATGATATTCGTTGGGCGAAGGAGATTGGAAAAATTTACTTCAGCGAAGGTTTGAGAGACCAATTCATAAAGCCTCTTTATTTCTTATTTATAAAAATTATCGAATGGCAAGGAAAAAGGCAAAAAGTTTTGGTAAACTAAAAAACCGCAGCTTTTCTCTCCAGGATTTTTGTGATTTCTTCTAAAATTTTCTGTATTTTATTTCTAACATTTTTCCATGCTTCCTGAATCGGGACAGCGTTATAAACATACTTGAGCCTTTTGTCCTGTTTAACCCTCTTGTTTATGAATCCTTCCTGTTCCAGTCTTTTAATATACTTCCGTATTGTCCGCTCTGAAAGGTTTAGCTGCTTTTCCATCTGTTTTATGGTCAGGGAAGATTTCAGCAAGATGTTGTAAATTTTGATTTCTATTGGTTTGAAGCTGAGAAATCCAAAAATAACATTAAGCAACTCTATGGGCTTTTTTCTTTCTTTAAGTATTTTTTCTATATCCGTAGCGCAGCTTCTCCCAACCATAATTATGATATGAATATACAATATATAAAATTTTCATACGTATGAACATTACAGAGACATAACAACTCTCTCCCTTCACAAAATGAGGGTGAGATGTATTTCTGGTTGTATAGGAGTTATATTATGGGTGAAATAATTACCTATGAAAACACTTCTCTATCCTATCTTCTTTTTATCCTTTGTATTTAAATTCTTCACCCCTTGTTAACATGTGCCAAATTATTGTTAACATCTTCCTTGATGCAGCAACTTGGAACAAGTCCCGCATAGCTACACAATTTCTTTGGATTCGGAAACCTCTTTACATTTCCAATCTCCGACACTATAACCATTGCACTGTAGTAGCTTATACCTTTAATGCTTGTTAAAAGCATTGCATTTTCATCCATCTTGCATAACTGTGAAATCTTGTTGTCTGCTCTTTGCTTCTCTTCCATAAGAGATTCAAGAATCCTCAGATAACTTTGAAGCTTGTATTTGTCAGAACCTTTAAGCTCAAGGTTTCTGAGGAATTCCATGCCTTTCCTTCCAAACAGGTCTGAATATTCATGTTTTATCCCGTTCCTCAACAATATTGAATGCAGCTTGTTCTTGAACCTTGCTATTTCCTTTCTTAGGGATAACCTGTGCCTGACAATGTTCCTGAGTTCTCTTGTTTTCCTCGGAGGAATCCATGATTCTGCTATGAATCCTGT
>Ga0164318_10004056_pt1 | contig 13979 bp, 12 predicted proteins | sample GuaBasSedimGuay9_FD_113734 | JGI IMG/M metagenome (GOLD analysis project Ga0164318, IMG submission 113734) | Subseafloor sediment microbial communities from Guaymas Basin, Gulf of California, Mexico - Guay9, Core 4571-4, 0-3 cm | ecosystem: Environmental > Aquatic > Marine > Hydrothermal vents...
ATTTGTTTTATTCATTAACGGTTCTCCCTTATGGAAATATTATCCATTATGACCAGTTTATTTTGCCATTTCCAGTGATTATTTGGATTATCAGTAAACTTTTTTATTTTCTATGTAGTTTATCCGATGGAATTGATTAAAACTGAAATTAATAAAAGAGATTATTCAGGAAACGAGTCCTCTCGTTTGTTTCATGGTCGTGGCCATTGTTTCCCCGGGTATGAGGATCTTGTGATTGACTGGTTTAAACCCGTCGTTTTAATAACGCTATATTCTCCAAGGGATGACGGGTGGTTTGCACAGCTGATTACGTTGTTGTGCTCGCAAATTACTGCGGTTGAGGCAATCATTCTACAAGAACGTTATTTACGGGATTCTCCCAGCCGTCTCCTGTTTGGTGAACTGCCAGATAATGTCAATGCGGTTGAGGCCGGGTTGAAATATCGTTTGCGCTTGAGTGGAGCACAAAATATTGGGTTTTTCCCCGATATGGGTCAGGGGCGGAGATTGGTGTCTGAAATAGCGGCGGGCAAAAAAGTTCTTAACCTTTTTGCTTACAGCTGTAGTTTTTCCGTTGTCGCTATATCTTCCGGGGCAGATCAGGTTGTCAATCTTGATATGAACAAAAGGGCTCTTCAGTTGGGTCGTTTCAACCATCAACTTAATAATCTGGATTTGCGGAAAGCCAGTTTTTTGCCGCTGGAAGTATTTCGCAGTTTCAGTAAATTACGCAGACTGGCACCATTTGAGCTGATTATTTGTGACCCTCCAGCTACGCAGGGGGATAGTTTTCAACCACAGCGGGATTGGCCTAAATTAGTTCAAAAATTACCTCTATTGCTGAAGCCAGGGGGAGAAATTCTGTTTTGTCTGAGTAGCCCATACTTGGCCCCCGATTCTCTCCGTGAGTTGGTTAAGAGATTTTGTCAAAAAGCTCAATTGTTGCAGATTTGCTATTCAGATGACCGCTTCCCTGAAAATAGTTTGGATAAAGGCTTGAATATACTGCATTATAAGGTTAATTAAACAGTTCAGGTATGTATGGGAATGCTGCGTTGACCTCGTCCTTTGAAAAAACGTCAGCTTGGTAAAAAAACGAAGAATCGGTATGTTGCAGCGAATTAAGAATAATTTGACTATTGCTTTTTCTATTATCGGGCTATACTTACATAATTCTGTTTGCAAAATGTGTTGAAAGGAGGCTGGAAAATGCCGGTCGTGACTGTACGTGCACTTGAAGGGATCAGTGCTGAGAAAAAAGAAGAACTAATGGAACGGATTACTGTCGTTATGAAGGAGGTTTTAAGTAAAAACCCTGAAGCGACTCACGTTATTATTGAGGAGGTTGCCGCGGAAAATTGGGGAATCCGTGGAAAAACCGTAGCGACAATACGTTCCGGGAAGTAGATATTTTTAAATTCAACAAAAAACGGCCGTCTATTATAGACGGCCGTTTTTTGTTGATTCAACTAGTGACAAGTAAAGGAATCACCAAAAATAGCATCGACAATCCGAATCGCTTCAGGTGATGTGACCTGGTAGTAAACCTCAACTCCTTCACGTCGCCCGGTAATAATGTTTTTGTTTTTCAGGAGTGCAAGGTGTTGGGAAACAGTAGCTTGGGGAAGTGAGAGACATTCCCATATTTTTTTGACATTACATGATTGTGACATCAACCCTGCAACGATCTTCAGGCGAATTGGATGACCAAGAACTTTCAGGATTTCTGATTCCCGATCACAGCTATGATCAGATTCAAACGGTTGTTTTTCAGTTGCTTCGGTCATAGTAAACTCCTTAGTATATTTTGAATATATGGATATTAATAGCAAGACTCTTTTTCGTCAAGAGATGATTGTTTTCAGCGAGATAATTACCACCGTTACCAGTTTTAATAACGTTCTCAATCTGGAAACAGATCAGCCAAATTTCAAACCTTGCCATGAACCGTGAAAGGGCTGCTATGCAGGAAGCTGATAAAGTTTTTGTGGTTGGTCATCGAAACCCCGATTCAGACTCGATTTGCAGCGCGATCGCCTATGCAGAGTTGCGCCGACAACAGGGGCTGACGGGGGTCACGGCGGCCAGGGCAGGAACAATCAATTATCAGACCCAATATGTACTGGACCATCTTGGAGTTGACGTTCCCAAATTACTCAGCGATGTCCATCCCCGGATCAAAGATGTTGTGACCGAAAAGGTGATCTCAATTCACCAATCGGAGCCAATGTCGAAAGCGATGGAACTCTATCATCGGCATCGTATCCGGATACTTCCTGTGGTTGATGACACCGGGAAAGCAAAGGGGCTGTTGCTGCTCAAACAAGCTACGGAGTTTTTTCTGGTGCCAACTGAACCGGAAAAAATGCGGCGTATCCGTGCCTCGATCAGCTCTATTCAGTGTTGCCTTGGTGCGACAGCACAACATTTGTCAAATTCTGAGCAGTTAGAAGAGCTTGATCTGCATGTGGGTGCCAGGCGTGAAGCAAGTTTCAGTCGCTGGGTCGAAGGAATAATCCCCGAAAAAACAATTCTTATTACCGGTGATCGTCCCGGGATTCAACGTCTTGCTGTTGCCGCCGGGATACGTTTATTGATTATTTCAGGGGGGGCATCCGTTGATGAAGAACTGCTCGCTCTTGCATCTGAAAATAATGTCTCCATTCTGGTAAGTCACTACGATACGGCCAACTGTGTCTGGTTGACGCGGATGGCAACCCCGGTTGGCCTTCTGGCTGAAGCCGATTTTTTGGTGGTTAAGCCGAATGACTTACTTGAAGATCTCCGTTTGAAATTAATTCATGGAAAACAATCGGGGGCCATTGTCTGTTCTGCTGACGGTCGGGTTGAAGGTATCGCAACCAAGAGCCACTTATTAAAAAAATCACCGGTCAAACTGATTCTTGTTGATCATAATGAATTGGCACAAGCAGTTCCTGGAGCCGAAAAGGTTGAAATTATAGAGGTTATTGATCACCACCGTCTCGGCAACTTTCATACTGATTTGCCGATCAAGTTCATAAATCAGCCCCTTGGAAGTACCTGTTCTCTGGTGTCAACTCTCTATCAACAGGCCGGGATTGAACCTGAGAAGAAAATTGCCGGCTTGCTGCTGGCTGGATTACTTTCTGATACCGTTATCTTGAAATCTCCCACCACCACAGAAATTGATCGTAAATTGGTTCCCTGGTTGGAAGAGATATCCGGTTTGGATCACCAGGAGTTTGGCTCTCAGTTGTTTGCTGCCGGAAGTCCCATGGCCAGTGGTACTCCAGTAAGGAAATTGATTTTTACCGATTTCAAAGAGTATGGAGTTGGTGACTATCTGCTTGGTTTAGGGCAGGTTGAGGTGGTTAATTTTCATTCCTTCTACCAACGCCAGAATGAATTAATGGCTGAATTGCTGAAAATTCAGAAAGAAAAGAATTATGAGCTGGCAGCGCTATTGGTCACCGATATAGTGCTGGAAAATAGCTTATTATTGACAGCCGGACCAAGTGAGTTGCCGTTGATTATCGGTTATCCTCAGGAGTCAGAGAATATCTACCGCTTGAAAGGGGTGCTTTCACGTAAAAAACAATTGGTTCCTCATCTGCTGAAGGTATTCAAGGGTCTGTGATCTGGATTTGTCAGCCAATGTGTCCCTGTTCGTTATTGGTAGTTTATCAATAAAATAGCAGGGCAGGGTGGTAAGAACGAGTCGAAGTGGGGGGATGGGTAAAAAATAGCCCCGCGTCAGGAGGGTGAACACGGGGCAAAAGTCTTTCTTGAGAGAGATCTTTCTTACCTTTGTCTCTATTATAACCAGTTCAACATTAGTGTCAACTAAAAAATAAAAATAAATTAATAAAAATAATTAAAGATATCTGTTATGCAGTAAACCGACATACAAAAGGATCAATTCTACTTCAGAATCGATCCTTTTGTGGAACCGTGAAATTTCTAGTACCCTGTATACCCTAAACCTTCACATCTTGCTGGTTATTTTACGTGTCAACTGCGTTCTGACTTCCGCTGTATAGCTCTGGCTATGCAGCGAAAATCAGACCTTGTAGACCCGCAAAATTCCAGCGCAATATTGTGATAGTTTAAGCTATACAGAGCACTGGGTCACTATTTGATATGACATTCCTTACATTTTGTCGGCCCTTTTTCCCGTTCTTTGTGACAGTCTTTACAACTCTGATGATAGGCGTTTTTAGCTTTAGGTGCATTTGGATCGACACCATGACAACTTTTACACTGAGCATAATCTCCGGTGTGGTGGCAGGTTACGCAATCAGCTTGATTTTGGTGTGCACTGTGGTTGAAAGTAACTGTCCCCATTTTCGGTGTATATTTGATTTCTTCGGGACCAGTTGTAACCGCAACAACGATTGTTGCAATGGATGAAACTAAAATTGTGGCAGTTAACAGAATCAAAAGTTTTTTCATCGCTTTCCTCCTTTTTAAGTGGTTGGTTCCTGTCATTGATAATTTCATATCTTTTGTCTGATTTCATTCGACATCGATTGAAATATCGTCAGATGTCGGGTTGTATTTACGTAATATCAGTTAGTTATGTTATGAGATCAGAGTCGAATCGTTATTGCTAAACTATCTATATTCCGTTGTTTACAGCGCTGGAAATTCTCTGTTAGACTCCCGGAAACTTATTTCCAATCCTTCTGGATACCTGCATGGAACCATTAAATCCCCCCTCTGTTGCCATCGATGGCAACGTCATTCGTCGAATTCGTGAAGAGAAGCGACTGACACAGCTTTATGTTGCAAAAGTTGTCGGGGTGACAACTGACACTGTTTCGCGTTGGGAAAATAACAGCTATCCAACCATCAAGTGGGATAATGCTCTGAAGTTAGCCGAGGGTTTGGAAGTTGATTTAACAGAGATACTTAAAAAAGAGGACGTGGCAGATAATCCTGATGCTAATGTGTCAATAAAACCAAAAAAACAGAATTGGATCTATCTTCTGCTCCTTTTCGGTGTGACTCTGACAGCGCTTATTTTTCTGTTGTGGCCGCCTGATCCCCCTTCGGCTGTTCCCGTTTTACAGGCGAAAAGATTTCTGCCCCCCTTTGCTGCCCCCGGTAGCCAGATTCTGATTCAAGTTAAACTCTCCGCTGAAAAACCATTAAGAGGGATGATTCTTAAGGAAACATTCCCACCGGGGTGGCATTTAGTCGCAGCAGAACCTGTCGTTTCGCATCTTGATGCGGATAGGGGAGTTGCGCGTTGGATTTTCAGAAAACCCCTATTGAAAACAGGTGTTTATTATATTCTTGAGGTGCCTGAAGGTGTTGAGCCTGATTCTGATCTGACAATCTCAGGTGAATTGATAGCCAATCCCGAGGGACAACGTTCTTCTGCTTTGGTCCAATCGGTAGGAACCATGCAGCTGGAGCCGTTTCATTGGAGCGATAAAAATGGTGATTGGATCATTGATGATCTGGAAATTCTTGAATTATCCGATTTGACCGAAGAAGCACAGTCTTTAAATCTGGACTGGGATTTAATTGAAATGATCTGGGAGACTGGTGCTTATCGTTGGGATAGTGGTACAAAGAAGTTTACCCCGGTACAACCAGTTTCTGAATAAATGAATGATCACTGATTGTGGTAAAAAGGTTTTGACAATGGTTTGGCTAATTTCTAGAATCACGTTTCGTCAACCGTTTGCTGCCAAGTTGGTTTTTGCCATTATTTAAGGAAATGTCAAGCTTATGGAAACAGTTATTGCTCTCTTAAAAGATGAAATGCAGGCAGTTGAAAGCCAGTTTAAAAAGAATCTGGCTTCAGACGTCCAGCTAGTGAGCCAGGTTGGGGAATATGTCCTTTCCAGTGGCGGGAAACGGATGCGCCCGATGTTGTTATTGCTCTGTGCTCGCCTCTGTTCCTATCAGGGTGATAAGCATATTGACCTGGCCGGGGTGATTGAATTTATTCACACCTCAACCTTGTTGCATGACGATGTTGTTGATAGTGCCAACTTGCGCCGGGGAAATCGGTCGGCGAATTCGGTCTGGGGTAACCAGGCATCGGTATTAGTTGGTGATTTTTTGTTTGCCAAATCTTTTTCTATCATGGTTGGTTCAGAGAGTTTGCAAATTTTGAAGATTCTGTCTGATACAACCACGCAACTGGCTGAGGGTGAAATCAGGCAGTTGCTCAATACCTGTGATCTCGAAGTTGATGAAAAACGTTATCTGCAGGTGGTTCGTGATAAAACCGCAATTTTAATTGCCGCTGCATGTCAGGTTGGTGGCGTTCTTGCCGGGGTTGATAATCAGCAAGAGCTGGCATTGCGTGAATTCGGTTTGGAAATAGGTACCGCTTTTCAGTTGATGGATGATGCTCTTGATTATGTTGCAGATCAAGAGGATTTCGGTAAGGAAAAAGGGCACGATCTTTTTGAGGGGAAAATGACCTTGCCGTTGATTCATGCCTATTCTAAAGCTACCGAGTTGGAACGTCAGGAAGTTTCCAGAATTATTGAAGCCGAAGAACTCAATCAGGAGGATCTCGATTACGTGTGTGCTCTGATCGATGATAAAAAAGGGATCGATTACACTCGCTCTAAAGCCACAGAGAGGGTTGAACGAGCGAAACAGCAACTGACTGTTTTCCCCGATTGTGAAGCGCGTCAGGCCCTTTTTATCCTTGCTGATTATGTTGTTTCACGCAATAAGTAAAATTTTGATGATCTGTATCGGGCGCGGTCCCAAACTTTTTTTCGCTGATCTCAGCTCTATCCTCTGTATTCACTTTTCTAAAATTCATCTATAATCTGCCCCATGTTTCACTTTAAATTACACACCAAGGTTCTTGGGGCTTTCCTGTTACTCTCTCTGGTACCATTGGGTTTTTTATTATTCAATTCTCAGCATAGTTTACGTCTGGTCGAAGATTTATTACGGCAGCGGACCACGGAAGTCCTGGATGATCAGGCGGCCAAAGCTCTTGAAAGTCGGGCGCAGATGGTTGCGCAGCAGGTCTCTGCCTTTCTACAGGAGGTTGAAGGTGATCTGCTTGACTTGTCACTCTTACCGACAACCGAGTCGGATTATCTCAATTTCAGTCGTAGTCACCAGCGCGAGCTCTGGTATCGCCGTGGAACCAATGATAAACCGATAGAAGTTCGGGAAAAAGCTTTGCTCTACAGTGAGCTGGCCTATATTGACCCTCATGGGTCTGAATTGATACGGATTGTTGCCGGACACCCTTCAGGCGATTATCGAAATGTTTCTGATCCTGCCCAGACAACCTATAAGAGTGAAAATTATTTCAATCAGGCGGTTCAATTAGAGACTGGTCAGCTTTGGGTTTCGCGCCTGCATGGCTGGTATGTGAGTCGTAATGATCAGTTGCAAGGGGCAAAAACACCTCTGGAGGCGGTGCAGGGAGCTTTGTACCAGGGGGTAATCCGCTTTTCCACTTCAATCTGGGAGAATGGCGACCTTCAGGGAGTTGTCGTCTTATCTCTCGATCACCGTCATTTGATGGAATATACCCAGCATATTTCCTCGATTGAGGATAAGAAAGTTGTCTTTCCTTCCTATTCCAGTGGTAATTACGCCTTTATGTTTGACGATCAGGGCTGGATGATTGCCCATCCGAAATATTGGGATATTCGTGGTTATGACCCGTCCGGGCAACTGGTGCCGGCTTATAGTGCTGAAACTTCAAAGCAGGATATCCTCTCAGGCCGAATCCCTTTCAATCTTTTTGCCGCTGATTTTATCCATCCTAACTATCCACAAGTTGCCGCTGCGGTCCTCCGTGGCGAGTCCGGGGTTGTTGAAACGGTTAATGTTGGTGGCTCCAATAAAATTATGGCCTATGCTCCGATCGAGTATAACCGTGGGGTCTACCGCAATTATAATGTCTTCGGTGGTGTCACTATCGGTGCTGAAATTGACCAGTTTCATCAGCCGGCAGAAGCAACTTCACACCTGATTCAACGTGAGATCAGTAATTATCTGATTCAGTCATGGGTGGTTATCTCTTTGACCATCTTGTTTATTATTGCCACCGCATATTTTCTTTCCAACAGTATTGTCCGTCCGGTTCTTTTATTGACAGAAGGAACCCGGCGAATGATTCGTGGCAATCTGTCTGCTGAAGTCAAGGTCAGCTCAAATGATGAGGTTGGCGTGTTGGCTGATTCTTTCAATACCATGGTGGCAGAACTGAACGGCCGACGGCAGCGGTTACTGCATACGCTGCAGGCATTGCGGCGGTCGCGTAAAGAGATCCTGCGGGAGAGAAACTTTAAAGATACCGTTTTTGAAAATATTGAAATCGGGTTGCTTACTTTTGATGCTGATAGCATGGTCACTTCAGCTAATGGACATGCTTGTCACATATTGAATATTGAGCGGCCGGGTAAAGACTGTCCCCTGGAAAAATTGTTGGTTGAGTGGCCCGAATTACATGAAGTCCTGCGTAAGTGGTTTCTGGCAAGTCAAGCGGGAGAAAGCAGCTCCTTTCGTGAATATGTGCCGCTGGATAGAAAAGGTCGAACGCTGACTTATCTGATGACGATGTTTCCTTTGAGTTTTCGCCAGCAGGAAGGCTGGTTGCTAACCATTGAGGATTTGACCGAGCGGGTTGATATGCGGCAGAAGATGGCACGGATGGATCGTTTGGCTTCGTTGGGAAGAATGTCAGCCGGGATAGCCCATGAGGTACGTAACCCGCTGACCGGAGTCAGCCTGCTTCTGGATGATCTGCACGATCGTCTGATCGGCAAGGAAGATCAACAACAACTGATTCGGCGGGCCTTGGGGGAGATAGAACGGCTGGAATCGCTGGTCAATGAAATGTTACATTTTTCGTCATTACCCACCCCTAAACTGGCCTATGGAAAGGTTGAAAATATCCTTCAGGAGTCTCTATTTTTGATCCGTAAGCAGTGCCAGCAGCAAGGTGTGAAGCTGCTTGAAGAGATGGCGGACAACCTCCCGGAGATTATGCTGGATGCCGATCGTTTAAAACAGGTTTTCCTGAATTTACTGAACAATGCTCTGGATGCCATGCCGGATGGGGGAGTCCTCAGGGTCGAAGTTAAAACGCGCATGGATAAAATGATGATTCGTATCAGTGATAGCGGAGTTGGAATCTCTGCAGAAAAGCTGCCACTTATTTTTGAACCTTTTTTTACCAGTAAAGGGCAGGGGACAGGGTTGGGATTAGCTATCAGCTATAATATTATTTCTGATCATGGTGGCGATATTCAGGTAGAAAGCAGCCTGGGAGAAGGGTCAACGGTAACAATTTTACTACCGCTGACGCAGATGGGCTGATCTAGCCCTCTACACCTGGGTGACAACCTGCCGGGGAATGTTAGAATCCTGGTGATAAACGACCTCTAACGTGGTTTTGACACCAACTGAGAGTAGAAAATATTTCCTCTACCGAAATCAAAAGGAACGCTCTTCCATGGAAAAAATTTTAATAGTAGATGATGAAGCCTTTATCCGGGAAAATCTGGAGCGGATAATTTCTGAAGATGGTTACCGGCCGATTTCGACCGAATCACCAGAAGAGGCTATCCAGATTGTGACCGAAGAAGAGATCAGTCTGGTGTTGCTCGACTTAAATCTGGGCAGCAGCAGTGGTCTGGATGTACTCCGGGCAATGCGTGAAGTTGATCCTGAGATTCTGGTCATTATTATCACTGGTTATGGAACCGTTGAAAGTGCGGTTGAAGCCTTGAAGATTGGTGCTTATGATTATATTAAAAAACCGTTTAAGGCCGATGCGATCCATTTGATTGTTAAGTTGGCATTGGAAACTCAAAACCTGCGACGTCAAGTCAAGCGTCTTTCCCGTGATGCTGATGGTATCAATATGGTGGGTCAGAGTCCGTCATTATTACATATTTTTCAACAAATTCGAGAAGTGGCCAAGCATGAAAAGGCAACGGTTCTGATTACCGGAGATAGTGGCACCGGAAAAGAATTGGTTGCTCAGGCAATCCATAATTTATCACCACGCAGCGAGCAACCTTTTGTTGAGATAAATTGTGGCTCGCTGCCGTTCAATCTGCTTGAAACAGAACTTTTTGGACATGAACGAGGTGCATTTACCGATGCAAAAAACCGTAAAATAGGCTTATTCGAAGAAGCTGATGGTGGTTCCATTTTTCTTGATGAGATCGGTGAGATGGACATGAGCCTCCAGGTCAAACTGTTGCGGGTTCTTGAAGATCTTAAAATTCGGCGCTTGGGAGGTAATCGCAACATTGATATCAACGTACGAATTATTGCCGCCACTAATGCCAATTTGAAGGGGGCGATTGAACACAAAGAATTTCGTGAAGATCTCTACTATCGTTTGAATGTTTTTCCAATTCACATTCCACCGTTACGAGAACGGCGTGAGGATATCCCCCTGTTACTCGAGTATTTTTTGCAGCGTTTCAGTAAAGGATTCAACCAGTCAATGCGGGGATTCAGCCGTGATGCTCTTGATCTGGTGATGCGCTATCATTGGCCGGGAAATGTCCGGGAGTTTCGTAACGTGGTTGAACGCATCTGTATTATGCACAATGTTGGTGAAATTTTACCGGTTCACCTGCCGCGTGAAATCTGGGGGGAGGTGCCCCAGAGTAAAATGCCTTTCAATTATGAAATACCGCCGGAAGGTATTGTTCTGGATGTCGTTGTCGGAGAGGTTGAAAAGGAATTGGTTGAAAAAGCTTTCCGGATTACCGGAGGGAATGTGGCTAAAACGGCTCGTATTCTGAATGTGCCGCGCGGAACGCTGCGTTATAAATTGGAAAAGTATCAATTGACCAGTGAATGATGTTTCAGTCTGATAGCGTGGCTGATTATTTCTTGATCAGGGTGTCCAGCTTTTGTAATGAACAGCTTGAACAGCATCCGGAACAGCCTTTTGAGGCGTTTTTTGCGGTTTTATAGATACTCTGTACAACATAATATGCTGCAGCTGCGACGATGAACATCGTGATTGTAAAATCCCAGGAAAACATCACTATCCTTTCTCAAGTGATCGATAGTTCAAAGGGACTGACCTTAGGTCTGTCCCGAACGACGCTAGGTTAAGGTAGTTATCTGGGGACATGGTCGCAGTTACGTGTCCCCAGATAACGGGTTAATAACTTACAAGGTCGCGGGGTTGCGCCCCCGCCCGTCGCCATACTCTTTTGTACACCACAAAAGAGTATGCAGAAAAAGGTGCCCGACCTCCTTGCCCGCCGTTGGCGGGTCCCCTCCATTACACTGCACTTTGCAGCGAAGAAAAAAACTCGCTTTCAGCTCAAACATTTTTCTTCGAATTCCTGCAAAGTTCCGTTTCTTTCCGGCTGCGTCACACGGGAGCGGGTCATTCAAGAATACAATCAAAACCATTAATTCATTCGGGAAAATTGCTTAAACTAGCGCCATTCGGGACAGTCCCCAATTATCCAGATAACCAATCAAGTAAATAAAGTTGTCCCTATCTGATAGATGGCAACCGCCATCCCGAATCCAAGCGCTGTATTGAAAACTGTTGCAAAGATTGCCCAGCGCCAGGTTGATTCCTTTGCTATGGCGACCACAGTGACAACACAAGGGGCGTAGAGCAGGACAAAGACAATCATTGCCAGAGCGGTAAACTTGTTCCAACTGGGATCAGCGGCAATTCGGCTGGAAAGAGTATCTGCTGCTTCAGGATCAACATCACCCAGAGAATATGCCGTGCCGAAGGTGGAGACAATCACCTCCTTTGCCGCAAATCCACCCACCAGCGCAATGTTGGTCCGCCAATCAAAACCGGCCCATTGACTGATTGGTTCCAATGATGTGCCGATTTTTCCGGCCAGCGAATAACGCAATGCGGTTTGTCCTTCATGGTTGTTGATGTTGATCAAAGCTTGTTTGCGTTCTGCATCACTCTGGATTGTGTTGAGAATAACTATCCGTTCCGTTTCAAACTGACTCACTTGTTGTTCCGGTAAACCTGGAAAAGTCATTGCCGCCCAGAGCAGAATTGAAACAGCCAGAATCACGGTTCCCGCTTTTTTAATATACTGCCAGGTTCGTTCCCAGGTATGGATAAAGATTCCCTGTAATGTTGGCAAGCGATAGGGGGGGAGCTCCATAATAAATGGGGTAGATTCACCCTTGATGATTGTTGACCGCACCAGTTTGGCGACCAGTAAAGCCATAACCCAGGCAAACAGCGTAATTGAAAACATCATCTGCGCTTTATATTCAGTGAAAAAAGCAGCAACCAGTAACATAAAAACCGGTAATTTAGCACCACAGGGCATAAATGGTGCGGTCAACAGGGTTGCCAGTTTTTCTTTGGGGCTGCGCAAAGTCCGGGTTGCCATGACCCCCGGGACAGCACACCCCCCGGCAATTCCACCTGAGATAATAAATGGCATAGCGGAATATCCATGCAAGCCGAAAATTCGCAGAACACGATCCAGCATATAGGCAACCCGCGCCATGTAGCCAGAGTCTTCAAGAAAAGAAATCATCAGAAACATGATGGCAATCAGTGGGACAAATCCCATAACGCCGCCGACACCATCGATAATTCCAGAGACGACGAGGGATTGTAGCAAGCCTTCTGGAATGAACCGGGTTGCTGTCGTGGAGATCCAACCAAAAAAACTTTCCAGCCAGTTCATCGGAATTTCACCCACAGTGAAGGTGATTTGAAACATGCCGTAAAGGATAGCAATCATCAATATCGGACCGATAAAGCGGTTCACCAATAAACCATCCAGCTTGGTGGTGAAGTCGATCCTTTCCTGACGGGTTTTTTCTTGTATAATTATATTCTGCTTCAGGATTGAGTTGATCAAGCCATAACGGTAGTCAGCAATGATTGCCTCAGGTGGAACTTTCAGAGTTCTCAGGCAGTGTTCTTTTGTCTTCTCGGCAATCGACTCCAATTTTTCTGCAACTTTGCCGTTTAATTTGCCATAGCGGATAATTTCTGCATCATTTTCCAGATATTTTAAAGCAATCCAGCGCGCCGGGTAGCGATCAACCATAAACTGCTGTTCCTGAATGATTTCCGTCATTTCATCCAGAACCAGATCAAGTTCAGCTCCGTAGGTGATCTCCAGAGGGGTCCATGTTTTTAGATTGTCTTCGGTGTGCTTGACTGCTGTTTGAAGTAAATTATTTTTACCTTGACCGGTTCGTGCAACGGTCTCTACAACTGGACAGTTGAGGAGTCTGGAGAGTTTGCCTGTGTCGATTCTTAACCCCTGTTTTCTGGCATCGTCCATCATATTGAGCGCCAGAACCACGGGGATGCCGAGTTCAAAAAACTGGATAGTCAGATAGAGATGGCGTTCCAACATGGTTGCATCAACAATATCTATAACAATATCCGGCTTTTCATTCACCAGAAAATTACGTGCGACCAGTTCTTCCTGCGAATAGGCAGAGAGTGAATAGGTTCCGGGCAGGTCAACCAGTTTGACATTGACACCTTTCAGGTTGATGGTTCCCTCTTTTCGCTCCACGGTAATCCCGGGATAGTTCCCAACATGCTGGCGGGCTCCGGTAATAGCATTGAAAAGAGTGGTTTTTCCGGAGTTCGGGTTGCCTGCCAGGGCAATCGTTGTTGATGGATTTGGTTTGATCTTCCACTTGATTGCAGTAGCCACTCTTTAACCTACTTTCTTGACCATGATAAAATCTGCTTCGCTATTTCGCAATGTCAGGGTGTAATTTCTGAGACGTATAGAAACGGGGTCTTTCAGAGGTGCTCGCCCAAGAATTTTAATTTCCGTTCCCGGCGATAAACCCATATCCCGTAACCGCCGACCAACTTCTCCTTCTGCAGTGACCGCGGTGACGATTGCTCTCTCTCCTGAACCAATCCGACGCAATGATTTTGGCATTTTAGATATCCCTTGGTGGTTGAGGCTCAATGCCCTTTAGAATGGCCAACTGACTCCAGTTTTTTTGTGGAAAACGATTATGAAATACATTATCAAGATAGGGCG
>Ga0164318_10004057_pt1 | contig 13978 bp, 8 predicted proteins | sample GuaBasSedimGuay9_FD_113734 | JGI IMG/M metagenome (GOLD analysis project Ga0164318, IMG submission 113734) | Subseafloor sediment microbial communities from Guaymas Basin, Gulf of California, Mexico - Guay9, Core 4571-4, 0-3 cm | ecosystem: Environmental > Aquatic > Marine > Hydrothermal vents >...
ACCGGATCCTCTTCCAGCGAATCCATCACGTTAGGTTCGATTGTGTTAACAGGAAGTGATTACGATAAAATTATTACTGCCAGATACGATACCGACGGCAACGTAATATGGGCAAAAGTTTTTAGTGGAGATAACAACGATGAAGTAATTGATTTAACCATCGACAACCAGGGAAACCCGTTTATTGTGGGAGAATTTGGCAGCAGTAATATATTTTTCGGATCTACCGAACTCGTTAATACCAGTTTGGATTATTCCGATCTTTATATCACCAAAATAGACCCGGATGGTAATGTAATATGGGCAAAATCGGCTGAAGGAAACGATGATGATGAAGCTTCCGCCGTGGCTATCGACCCTGATGGAAACGCATACATTACCGGTGATTTTTACAGCAGCACTATCACTTTTGGAACCACTACCCTGGCCAACACTGATAACACGGGAAACAGCAGCAATCTTTTTATTGCCAAATTGGGTAACTCTTCAGGGGTTAACGAGCAGGCATCATCCAATGCCCTGTCCGTTTTTCCAAATCCGGCATCCGGCATCATCCAAATCAAGGGAGCCCAAAACGCTTCTATTGAGTTATTCGACATCAACGGAAGGCTTGTTACTTCACAAGAGGCAACGCCAACAACTCCCCAACTCAACGTATCGGCTCTGTTACCGGGTATCTATATTGTTAAAACAATAAAACAGAACAATACATCGTTTACAAGATTTATAAAGGAATAGATTTTTGCAAGTTGAAAAAATGAAGTTGTTTAAAGTTAACCCGTTAATAAATTATGAAACACTTTTGAAAATCAGAAAATAAATTCCAAATATTTCCCTCTTTGGAGGGAAAACAAGGAAGGAATAATAAAAAAGATATTTGTTTTCTGATTTTCAAAATTTTGTTGCTAAAAAGGTATTTCAACTTTAAATAACTTCGATGATTAATTAGCTTAATGTATCCCTTATACTATAATTTTTTTTTCAAAAAATATATTATGGCAAAAAGTAATACAAAATTGTTTTACCTTTGCTCCTCAAAATAATTAATTAAAACTATGAAAGCAGTAATTCAATTTGTTCTGTTTATTATTATTGTAGCTCTTGGTTATATGGTTTATGACTCAATTATGGAGCCTGTCAGATTAAACCAGGAAAAAAACAAAAGAGAAAAAGAAGTCGTTCAGCGCATGAAGGATATCAGAAGCGCTGAAATTATTTACAAACAACTTAACGATAAATACATCGACAATTGGGATTCGTTGATAAGATTTGTTGACACTGCCCAAATTCCGGTAGTAAAAATCATTCCTGACCCAACCGATACTACTTTTACCTTAACTATTAACGATACTGTTGGTTATGTACGGGTGTACGACTCATTATTTCACCACAAAAACACTATTGACATAAGTCAGTTTATGATTGTTCAATTTTCGGGAGGAGACACCATTGAACTGCATTCCGGCGAAATGGATCGAGGTGGTGTTACGGTGCAGGTTTTCGAAGCCAAAGCTCCTTATTCATCTTATCTAAAAGGGATGGATGAACAATACATTATTAACCTTACCGCCGGCAAGAAGGATATTGATTTATACCCCGGAATAAAAGTGGGCTCCATGACCGAGCCATCCACCAGCGGTAACTGGGAGTAACCAAGATCTATCCCATGTCCTCACGGATTAAACCATACCTCTCTCTTTGGGATAAATCTTTTAAAGAAACACATACACGATCGTATTATATGACCATGCAGTTAAGTCTGCATGGTCTTTCGTTTGCTGTTTACAATCCTGATAAAAATAAGTATCTGGGATTGGAGGCGTATCATTTTGGCGACATTAAAGATGTAAAAGAAATTCCGGCCAAATTTGATTTAATTCTAAACCGGATTGAGTGGTTTGCCTACCCGTTTAAAAAGTTCAAACTGCTCTATCAAAACACCTACTCAACCTTGGTGCCGGCACCCTTATTTGACGCGGAACAGAAAAGTCTCTATCTAGGGTTTAATCAACCGTTTGTTGAAAACCGAAGGATTATTTACGACACATTAAAAACAAGTGAAGCGGTAAATGTTTACTACATTCCTAATCCTGTAGTAGAGAAAGTACGCGATTTTTGGCCTAACGCTGTTATAAGCCACTTTGCATCTGCGCTCATCGAATGCCTCTCGCTCAATTATAAAAACAAAATAGAAAACGACACCCTCTTTTTGCATGTAAACGATGGCAACTATCACTTAACGAGCTTTAAAAACAACAAGCTGTTGTATTACAACATGTTTTCGTATAACACCAAGGAGGATTTTATTTTCTTTTTATTGGCCACCATGGAACAATTGGGCTATAACCCTGAAACTGTCGATTTAATATTGATGGGAAAGATTGAAAAAAGTGACGAAGTATTCCAGATGCTCCATCAATATACCGGCTCACACAGGTACATCGAGGCGAACCCTGCCATTAAGCTCTCCTACGTATTAGAAGAAACAAGGCAATATCAGTATTACATTTTATTTAACGCATTACAATGCGAATTATAGGAGGAACTTTCAAGCGGCGGTTTATACACCCGCCAAAAAGCTTGCCGGTACGGCCTACTACCGATTTGGCACGCGAAAGCCTGTTTAATATTTTAAATAATACCATCGAATGGGAAGGTAAAAGTGTACTGGATCTTTTTTCGGGAACCGGAGCCGTTTCGTATGAATTTCTGTCGCGGGGATGTGAAAAAGTGCTGGCAATAGATACCAACTATCAGTGTACTTCTTTTATTAAAAAAACTGCCGCAGAATTTGAAATGGATGGCTTAAGGGTGATGCGTGCCGATGGTTTCCGTTTTATAAAAAGCGCTAAAACTTCGTTTGATATCATTTTTGCCGACCCACCCTACAGTTTGGAAGGTATTGACCTGCTTCCGGGATTGGTGTTCGATAACAACCTGTTAAGCCCGGAAGGAATTTTTGTTTTAGAACACCCCATAGCCTACGACTTTTCGGAACATCCCCACTTTCGGGAGCACCGAAAATATGGCAAGGTAAATTTCACTTTCTTTTCGTAATTACATTGAAAAACAATTATTCACATAGAATTGTAATTGCCGCCAAACTGCTATTAGTACTGATCGTCGTTTTTCTGCTATCGCGTCTCTTTTTTTATAGCTACAACTATTTCATCTTTGCCGATATTCCACTGCCTCGTTTAGCAGGACTTTTTGTGGCGGGCATCCGGTTCGACCTGTCCGTCATTTTCTACTTCAACCTTATTTATCTCGCAATATTTCTATTTCCGGTATCTAACCCCCTTAAAATAAGCTGGATTCGATTATTTCTACACCTCTATTTTGTTGTAATAAACGGTTTATTAGTGTTAATTGACATGTCGGATGCCATATTTTTTCACTTCACCCAAAAACGCTCCACGGCCGACATCATCCGTTTTATCTTTTTGAGTGACGACATCAAGGTACTGCTTCCTAAATTTATAGTCGATTATTGGTTTGTGCCGCTATTCACTATTTTGGGACTCATTATTTTGTGGAAAATCTATTCTGCTATCGTAACTGATAAAAAGGCAGACGTTGTCAACAAGCCAACCATCGCCACCGCCGGCATACAATCGTTTCTGTTTCTTGTTATTTTAGGACTGGCAATTCTTGGAGGAAGAGGAGGATGGCAACTCAAACCGATTTCAATTATTGCTGCTTCCAAGTACGCCACAGCCGAAAGTATCCCACTAGTACTAAACACTCCCTTTTCAATTATGACCACTGTGATGCACCGTGGCGTTGAACCGAGACATTACTTTTCGGAAAAAGAAGCGGAGAATCTATACCCCGTTATGCATCAATACATTAATAAAGGTAAACCAACCGGGAAAAATGTAGTGGTGTTGTTACTGGAAAGTTTTAGCAAGGAGTACGTTGGCTATTTTAACGGGTACAAAGGCTACACACCATTTTTAGATTCGTTGATTCCTCATGCTTTGGTTTTCGACAACGCCTATTCAAATGCACTTCGCTCAATTGATGCCATACCTGCTATTATTTCGGGCGTACCTGCCTTGATGAATGAAGCTTTTATTACCTCGCCATACAGCACCAACAAGTCCATCAGTCTTGCGCAAATATTAAAATCGAAAGGATACTATACCGCATTTTTTCATGGGGGAAATAACGGAACCATGAACTTTGACGGTTATGCTTCCTATGCCGGTTTCGACAAGTATTATGGTCGTAAAGAATACAATAACGATAAGGATTACGATGGAACATGGGGTATTTACGATGAACCCTTTTTACAGTATGTTGCCCGCACGTTAAACAACACGAAACAGCCTTTTTTCGCCTTCGAGTTCACCATCAGCTCACACTATCCATACGCACTACCCGACAAGTATAAAACTCGTTTTAAAGAAGGTCCATTGAAAATTCACAAGGTTATCAGCTATTCCGATTATGCATTGAAACGATTTTTTGAAACGGCTGCCACCATGCCCTGGTATAACAACACCTTGTTTATTTTGTGTGCCGACCATCCTGCCCAGTCAGTCATTCCTAGTGATAACGGTACGTATGATAAAAATAACGAAAATCTTCCACTCAACAAAATGGCCTTTTACAACAATCTCACAGGAAAATATGCCATTCCCATCATTCTATATGAACCGGGGGACAGCACCATGAGAGGGGTAATTCATCAAACAGCACAACAGTCAGATATTTCTCCGTTTATTCTCGATTATCTGCATATTTCCACCCCCATGGTGGCCTTCGGACAAAGTTTTAACGACACCCTCAACCCCCAGGTTGCTTTCCAGTTTTACAATGGCGTTTATCAAATTATCTCCGGAAAATGGTCGCTGGAATTTGATGGCAAAAAAGCCCTGGCACTCTACAACAACCAAACCGATTTAGAACACAAGCACAACCTGATAACCAAAAAACCTTACATCGCTCGCCGTAACGAATTAATCATCAAAGCTGTCTTACAGCAATATACTACCCGTTTACGCACCAATCGGTTGTCTGATACCATTGTCTCAGAAAATTAATGCCCGCCTAACGGCGAGACAATCTTTTATTGCTTTATTAAGTCTTGTTTTTTATTCTTTCCAGTATTTGGCAATCATTTTTATTACTATCGGGTTCATTTTCAAGCCAAATCAATTTTTATTAACAATTGGCCTCCTTTCAGTTTCTATTTGTATTTTTGAACTATGGAAGAAGCAGAAAAAAAACGGATAAAGAAACCGGTTACTTCAAAAAGTAACTTACTGAATGAAGCATTATTAGAGCACGGGAAAGTACCTCCACAGGCACTTGATCTGGAAGAAGCGGTACTGGGTGCTATGATGCTTGAAAAGGATGCTGTTACAGCCGTCATTGATATTTTAACCCCGGCAGTTTTTTACAAAGATACCCACCAAAAAATATTTTCTGCTATCCACAGGCTGTTCGAGAAATCGGAGCCTGTCGATATTTTATCGGTAACACAGGAGCTTAAAAGTGTTGGTGAGCTTGACATGATTGGCGGCCCTTACTACATAACCATGCTTACCAGCCGTATTGCCTCGGCTGCCAACGTGGAGTATCACGCCCGCATCATTCAACAAAAATTTATCCAGCGCGAGCTGATAAAAATCTCATCCGATATCATTCGTGATGCCTACGAAGACACCACCGATGTTTTTAACCTTTTGGATAAAGCTGAGCAAAATCTCTTCAGCGTTTCGGAAACCAACCTTCGCAGAAATTACGAAGATATGCCCTCGCTGATAAAGCAGGCCATTGAAGATATTGAAAGTGCCCGAAATGCCGACAACCACTTCCGGGGCGTTCCCTCGGGTTATACCGAGCTGGATCGAATCACTTCAGGATGGCAACGATCGGATTTGATTATTCTTGCTGCACGTCCTTCTATGGGGAAAACTGCCTTTGCACTCTCGATTGCTAAAAACATCGCAGTTGACCACGATATGCCGGTGGCTGTATTTTCGCTGGAGATGTCAGCCGTACAGTTGGTAATTCGTTTGATATCTGCTGAAACAGAAATCCCGTCAGGAAAGCTCAAACAGGGAGAACTTGCCGATCACGAATGGCAACAGCTGAACAGCAAAATAAACAACCTCGTGGATGCCAAAATTTTTATTGACGACACTCCTGCCCTATCCATTTTTGAACTTCGTGCCAAGTGCCGTCGGTTAAAACAGCAGCACGATATCCAGATGGTGTTTATCGATTACTTACAGCTGATGAGCGGCGGCCCCGAAAGCAAAGGAAACAGAGAGCAGGAGATTAGTAAAATATCGAGGTCGCTAAAAGCGCTGGCCAAAGAGTTAGATATTCCGGTTTTGGCACTCTCGCAACTTAGCCGTAACGTGGAAAACCGACCGGGACAAAGTAAACGGCCTATTCTTTCTGACCTTCGTGAGTCAGGTGCCATTGAGCAGGATGCCGACCTGGTAATGTTTATTTACCGACCCGAATATTATAAAATCGACGAATTTGAAGACAACACACCCACCGATGGACTGGCAGAAATTATCATTGCCAAGCATCGTAACGGCGCGGTGGGCGATGTACGGTTAAAATTCATCAAGCATCTCGCTAAGTTCGAAGATTACCTGTCGAACCCCCTTCTTGATGGTTACACAGGCTCCGATGTAAGTGCAGGACTGGTAACCCGCCCCTCCAAACTCAATGATATTGATGATTTTAATGATGACCATTCCGGTAACGCCACCAACTTTGAAGGAGAACCTTTTTAACACTCTATAATTTGGAATCATTAACACCATGAACAGAACAATCTTAGTAACAGGCTCAACCGATGGCATTGGCAAAGAGGCAGCCCTGGAACTGGCATCCATGGGACATCGTGTTATTATGCACGGCAAACGCCGACAGGCCGGACAAAAACTGACTGAAGAGTTTAAAGCCAAAACCGGCAACCCCGAAATTTACTACTACAACGCCGATTTAACCGACCTGCAACAAATCAAGACTTTGGCAGAATCGATTAAAAGGAATTTTTCGCAGCTTGATGTACTGCTCAACAACGCGGGGGTATTTATGAATGATAAGGTTATTCTTCCTAACGGTTTTGAGATGACCCAGATGGTAAATCATCTGGCCGTTTTTGCTTTAACGCTTCAGCTTTTGGATTTGGTAAAACAATCGCCATCCGGAAGGATTATTGTAACCAGCTCGATGGCTCACTCGTCAAGCATCGATTTCAGTAATCTGAATGGCGAAAAACATTGGGATTCGTACAATGCTTACGCGGTATCAAAACTGGAAAATATTCTGTTTACCTACAAACTGCACCAGAATCTGACAGCTGAAAACAGCCATGTAACGGCAAACTGCCTGCATCCCGGAGTAATCAGCACCAAACTGCTTCACGCGGGTTGGGGCATGGGCGGAGGAAGCGTGCAGCAAGGAGCCTCCACCTCGGTTTATTTGGCTGCCTCTGAAGAGGTGAAAGAGGTAAGTGGAAAGTACTTTGTTAACAAACGTTCTCAAAAATCAGCAGCATTTTCGTACGACCATAAAGCCCAGAACAAGCTGTGGCAAATCAGCAGTAAAATATTGTAAAGTGCTTTGGGCAAACTACCAAATCTGCGTTACACAGATAGACTCCATTAAAAGCACACCTCTTTAATAAACCCTAAATCTCAAATCTCCATTCTTAAATCAAGGGGGGCTCAAGGCTCAACAATCGTGTTGCCAATCTGCTTTTGGGTAGGAATATCGTTATGGTAAGATGACGGAATTAGAATATTGATTCCAAAGTGGAAGCCCATGTATTTTTGACCTGTGGGTTTAATGGCAGCGGCAAGATTATCAGTAGTAAAGTAAATTTGAAAAGGCTTAAAATTAAAGTAAAAGCCAAGGCCGACATTAAGAGGAGCATATTTTAGATAACTGTAATTCAGTTTGATGGCAAACTTTTCGGATGGGGCAAAGGTGTAACCAAACGAAAGCGCATACTCGAACGACTCTTCCAGAAACCTGCCTGCAAAAAGCAGGTTAAAACTATTTTTCCGGTTTAAAGTAAAATACTGTCCATTCACAAACAGCTTGGTTCGTAGGGTAGTAGCGTATATATTCCTATTTTCATTTACATGCAACAAACTGCTCAGACTATCCAAATACACCTCTGAAGGCGTATTTTCATTATCCGTTGTAAAATCGTACTCAACCCCGGTAAAGGAAACTTCATCAGCACTACTGCTATAGGTTCGAGGGCTTCCATACCAGTAAATTTTTCCGAAATCAATCACCGAAGCCTGCACGGCAAACTGATCACCCAACCGGGCATCAATCCCTACATCCAGCGAAAAGCCAATATTGTTAAATGCTAAAAAGTAATCGACAGGAGAAAAAGAAGAACTATCAGTCAGCAATCCGGTAAGGCCTGAAGTATGAACCTGAAAATCAGTTTGTGCTATCAGCTCATATCCCAATTGCTGATTGGTGCGTGTCAACAATGCTAACTGTGGAGTTTGCGTTTCCAGATTGGAAAGTCCCTGTAAAAAGTTCACCCGAACCCCCATGTCAATGCCATAAGTTACCGGAAATGAAAGTCCCAGATAATAATCGTTGAGGTGTTCCTGATAAACACCACTTCCCGTAAGGTTAAGCTGCTGATCGACATAATCAGCATTTCCCTGCCAAACAAATTTCATCAAATCGTTGGTATAATATACTCTGGAAGTTAACCGGTTGCGTACGCCCATGGTCAGAAAGGTATTGTTAATTTTAAACCCGAGCATCAGCAAATCAATCGCAACGTTTTCACTAAAGTAATTAATATCAGTTTTGCTACTAATGGGTCGGGTAAGATCCAGATGCAGTGAATCGTCGCCAGGCTTTGGAACAAAAATATCGTCAAACGAAAAAGCGGTGTTATAAACTCCCGCCGACACCGACGACATGGCAGGCAACCCGATGATTAGAGAGGCATGGGGTCTGAAAGCAGGATTTTGAACCGAGGCCTGCGGAATACCACTCATGCCATATTCGGTTAATCCTGATTGAGCCAGAGAAAACGCAGGTAAAATCAGTATTAGCCAAACAAGGCTTCTTACTATATTACTGTCGGCTCTCATGGTTGCAATTTTGCTTCAAACGAAATAGCCACTGACAATTTATAATCGGAATAAAGCCCCACGGGAATGGAACCACCCTCTGCTGTTACGGTTTTTGCCCGCAGCTGAAGTGTGTTGGCTCTCGACATATTTTGAATAAACGATTGGTTAAAAACAGCTGTTACATCCGATTGGGTAGGCGATAACACGTTTCCACCGGCGTCAACCACGGCAGATTTTATCATGTCGAAGTCAACATGGTCAATAATTTCACCGGTAACCGAATCGGGAACCAAAAGACTAATTTCCAAATCGAATGGCAGACCGTTATCAACATTCAAGTGTAATGCCCCGCTGCCTACCGGAATATCAGCCTGTCCGTTCAAAAAATCTACAGTATCAGTAAATACCAAAGAAGTGGTACTAAACACAAGGGGAACCCGTATTTCGGTGTTCGCCTTTAATAAAGAAGTACGTGTAATAAAGTTTACCGTATCGTTGTTCCAGTTGGTTTGATAATCGCCGGAGAATATCAACTTATCAGGCCGCTCTGCCAAGAAATCGACAATATTTGAATTATTTTTATCAAAAATTAAAGAGTCGGAAATCACCTCCCCTTCCGTCGATGGATAATTGAATACAATCGAATCAATACCAAAATCGAGATAATCGCCAGTAATGGGATTCACCCCGTAAAGATTGGTGTGAGCCACTATCGGAACGCCAAAACCATTTTGATAGCTAAACGTCAAGACCGGATTATCAAAAATTATTTGTCCGGTGATGTTATCAAAAAAGCTTAAATCAAGCTGAAGAGTATCCTCATCAATAAGGTAAAGATGCTTACCCAGATTTCCGTTTACCGATTCGGCTGTCATCTCCTTGGCAACAAAGGTAGCCTTTACCTTATCCGATGAGTCAAACGCGACCATATTTACCGTGGGTTGAACCACCAGTTCGAGGTAAATAGGCATTCTGTTAAAAGGCTGGTTCGTATCTCGTGTCAGATCGATATCCATATTCGCCAAACCCCAACTACTTTCGTAAAAACTGTTGGCGGGCAAATCAAAATTGTTTTCCGGAACCACGCCATCCACGCTGGCCGATGAAAGTTGCAACAGTATATTTAATGTCAGGTTCAGGTAGCTTTGCATTTGGTATTGCAGTTCACCCCCGGCAAACAAAATTTCCCATAATCTTGCATCACCAAAGTCTAGATTCACCCATTCGTGGGTAGAATAAATTATTTGATTTTCAATTTTAGCAACTCCACTCACCACGTACATATCACGGGCATTCATCTGAAGGCTAAGTCCTTTCGACAGGTCAATCAACACACTATCGGGGTAACTGCCTTCCGATTCAACGGAGTGAATTACATAGGAAAAAGTGTTCGATAAAGTCTTCCCCTTCAGGAACACCGTATCATGAGCCACCTCTCCGGCAAAAAGCTGTTCAAGAACCACCGACTGCACAACCGAATTATTCACAACATCCATAATATCGAACCGGATATTCGTAAGTGTTACAGGAAGCTGGTTGGTAATTTGAATATCAAAATAGCCTGCTGAAAAGGTGAGTGTTTCATACTGTTCGTAGGGAGACAAATCAACCGTAACCGGCGATTGAAGCTGAAACGGCGGAAAGATAGTTGTGTTGCCATCGTTGGCTGATAGCGTATCGGCAACGGCTGGGTCAACATAGGGAAGTAAATCGTTTAATGTAACCGATGCCGCTTGCATGATGTCGCCAATCGTTAAATCACCCAACGAAAACTCGTAATAACTGGTAACCGTATCAGGAATCTCCACCAGATTATCTGCTGTGATGTTAAGAATTGAATCGCGCTGATAGTAAAAAACCATCAAGCTATCATCGCCGATTTGCAGCGACGAATCAACCCCCATCAGGTTACGAAGGGTTAATTCCGTTTGAATAAACGGAGCTACCACATTTGGGTTCCAGTCAGATGCAGTAATTTTGCTAAAATCCTTTTTGCAGGAAGAGAGCAGCATTAATGCTGAAAAAAATAATATTACGGGCAACCTTTTCATTGATTCAAAGATACGAAAAGAATTAAATGGAGTCAATCTTTATTTATTTTGTTCAAAACTTCTTTCGGAAAGTTGCAAAAAACTACTTTTTATCAAGCGCTATTTACCTAACTTTGCCCTAGACAAGGCAGGTTTTTTAGATTGCTTTGTCTCAACAAAATACATTTTTTAGCAACTCTTTTTGATTATGTTTTTAATTTTTGATACCGAAACCACGGGGCTGCCTCGTAATTATAATGCTCCGTTAACCGATTTTGATAACTGGCCCCGAGTCATACAACTGGCGTGGCAGGTTCACGATGAACAAGGTGATTTAGTGGAAGTTCAAAATTTTATTATCAAGCCCGATGGGTTTGAAATACCGAGGGGCTCCGAAAAAATTCATGGCATTTCCACCGAGCGGGCTTTAAAAGAGGGGCTGCCACTTGCAGAGGTTCTTCAACTATTTAACAAGTCACTTTCAACTGTCAAGAGTATTGCCGGACACAACGTAGAGTTTGACATCAGCGTTACCGGTGCTGAGTTTCTGCGTGCCGGCATCGAAACCAACTTTCACCGTTTAAACGTAATCGACACCAAAAGTTTATCAACCCAATATTGCGCCTTACCTGGCGGAAGAGGTGGTAAATATAAATGGCCAACCCTGGGAGAGCTGCACCATAAGCTCTTTGGCGAAGATTTCGATGCGGCACATAATGCTTCAGCCGACGTGCAGGCCACGGCTCGCTGTTTTCTCGAGCTCATCCGTTTGGGCATTATCCAGTCGCAACATTTAAAGGTTGACCCATCAGTTGTAGAACGTTTTCAACAATTGCACGACAATCCTATCGAGCCCATCGGGCTTGAGGTTGAGGCTTATCACGAAAAGGAAGCTGAACCCGAGGTAGCCGAGCCCATAGCACCATCGGCTAATCTGACGGAAGCCACCTTTACTCATCTTCATAACCATACTCAATTTTCGGTTTTAGACGGGCTGTCCGACATTCCCAGCCTCGTTGCCAAAGCTAAAAACGATGGCATGAAAGCAGTAGCCATCACTGATCATGGCAACATGTTTGGCGTCAAAAAATTCCATGAAGTTTGTTTAATGGAGAAGATAAAACCCATTCTTGGTTGCGAAATGTATGTAGCTCGCCGTGGAATGCACCACAAAGAGAATAATAAGATGGATAAGTCGGGATGGCATTTGGTGCTGTTAGCCAAAAACCGAACCGGCTACGAAAACCTGATGAAACTAGTTTCGGCAGCCTGGACAGAAGGCTACTATTACAAGCCCCGCATCGACAAGGAACTGTTACGAAAACATAGTGAAGGATTAATGGCTCTGACAGCCTGCCTTGGAGGAGAAGTCCCTGATAAACTGGTACACGAGGGCATTGAAAAAGGAGAAGAGGCTTTGTTGGAATACAAGGATATTTTCGGTAATGACTTTTACCTCGAGCTGCAAAAACACCCATCGGGAAACCCTGAAATGGACAGGAAAGTGTACGAAGACCAGCTTTTTGTAAACAAGGAATTGATTAAACTGGCTGAAAAACATCACCTAAAAGTAGTAGCAACCAATGATGCGCACTTTATTAATAAGGAGGATGCCGATGCCCACGACCGGTTGATATGTATTGGTACAGCCAGCGATATTGACGACCCCAAACGGTTACAGTACACGAGGCAGGAATGGTTTAAAACACAGGATGAGATGAAGCAGTTGTTTGCCGACATCCCGGAAGCCATTGCGAATACCAACGAGGTTGTGGATAAAGTGGAAGTGTACAAGTTGAACCACGATCCCATCATGCCCATCTTCGAAATTCCGAAGCCTTTTGAAAGTGCCGACAGCTACCTGAAACACATCAGCTATGAAGGAGCAAAAATCCGATATGGAGAGATTACCACGGAAATAAAAGATCGTATTGATTTTGAGCTGGAAACCATCAAAAAGATGGGATTCCCCGACTACTTTCTTATCGTATGGGACTTTTTAAATGCTGCCCGAAACATGGAGGTGGTGGTTGGCCCGGGGCGTGGTAGTGCTGCAGGATCGGTAGTAGCTTACTGTTTGCGAATTACCGAAATCGACCCCATCAAATATCATCTTCTTTTTGAACGTTTCTTAAACCCTGACCGAATTTCCATGCCTGACATCGACATTGATTTTGATGATGACGGCAGAGAAAAAATTCTGGAATGGGTAGCCAACAAATATGGTTCCAAGCGGGTAGCACATCTGATAACCTTTGGCACCATGGCCGCCAAGATGGCCATTCGTGATGTGGCCAGGGTACAAAAGTTACCCTTGAGTGAAGCTGACAAGCTGGCCAAGCTGGTGCCTGACACGCCGGGCATTTCACTACAAAAAGCCATTGACGAAATACCGGAACTAAAAAAACAATTAAAAGAAGGAACACCGGAAATTCAGTCAACACTTAAAAATGCCCTCACCCTGGAAGGCTCAGTAAGAAATACCGGAACGCATGCTTGCGGTATCATCATCGCGCGTGATGACCTGGAAAATTATGTACCTGTTTCAACGGTCAAAGAGTCGGTACTTGAAATAGCCACTCAATACGATGGTAAGTTTATCGAATCCATCGGACTGTTAAAAATGGACTTTCTGGGGCTTAAAACCCTCTCCATCATAAAAGATGCCGTTGAAAACGTTAAACGGTCGAAAGGTATTGAAATTGACATCAGCACCATTCCGCTGGATGACAAGGAAACTTATGAGCTTTACAGCAAAGGCGAAACCACGGCTCTTTTCCAGTTTGAATCGGACGGCATGAAAAAGCACCTCAAAGAGCTTAAACCTACCCGTTTTGAGGATCTTATTGCCATGAA
>Ga0164318_10004060_pt1 | contig 13975 bp, 12 predicted proteins | sample GuaBasSedimGuay9_FD_113734 | JGI IMG/M metagenome (GOLD analysis project Ga0164318, IMG submission 113734) | Subseafloor sediment microbial communities from Guaymas Basin, Gulf of California, Mexico - Guay9, Core 4571-4, 0-3 cm | ecosystem: Environmental > Aquatic > Marine > Hydrothermal vents...
CGGTTTCTAAAAGGTGTGGGAGACGATGAAACCGCACAGGCCGGAAGAAACGGACTGCAAACATCCTGTCATAGGAGTTTCTTCCAGGTCAAATCCCGGCGGGAGCACCAACTTACTTACGTCAATTATTTTCTGTTCCCGTAATTTGGCGCTCCAGGACCTCTCTCATAAGACGGTGAAAGACTGAATGTGTGCCTATAGCTTTCACCTGACTTGTGAGGAGGGATTGTCGTCAATGAGAGTCCTCCTCACAAATCCCGGCGGGAGCACTTACATTATTGTCCCAGCAACTCTCTACAACGACCGGGATTTGAACCGTAGGTCTTGTGCGTTTTCTGGGCAGAGGGTGATTTTTATCGCTATAAAATGTCAAGGAAAGTTTTTTCTTATCCTCTTCGGTTATCTATCCTGATGCTGTTTGAACTGAAGGGGATCTGGAAGAGCTTCGGATCAAAGACCGTGCTTGAAGACCTCTCACTTTCGGTGGATAGCGGAGAGGTCGTAGGACTTTTAGGTCCCAACGGTGCTGGGAAGACAACAGCACTTAGAATTGCGGTGCATCTTCTCAGGCCTGAGAGGGGAGAAGTTCTGTTCAGAGGTAAGAATACCAGGGAGGCCCCAGCAGAGTATCTTGCAAAAGTGGGCTATGTTCCAGAGGACCCCCTCTTCTATGAACACCTGACAGGTTGGGAGCTTATAGAGCTCGTTAATTCCCTGAGAGGGCATGGCCCCCGGGGAGGATCACAGCGGCTTCTAAAAGCCTTTGACCTCCTGGATTCTCTATCAAGCCCCGTCGGTGAGCTGTCCAAGGGGCAGAGAAGAGGATTATCCATAGCCATAGCCATGCTGCACAGACCGGACCTTCTGCTTTTAGATGAACCCACCTCTGGCCTTGATCCCGGACACGTCCATACCTTCAAAAGACTCCTTAAGAATGCGGTGAAAAATGGGGCGGGGGCGCTTCTATCTACCCACATAACCGCCCTGGCGGAGGAGGTTTGCCAGAGAATAGCCATAATAAAGGAGGGAAGGATTGTGGAGGGACCGGCTGATGTTGAAGACCTCCTTGAAAGGAACGACTCTCAGAACGTTGAAGAGCTGTTTCTGAGGGTGGTGGGTAAGGTATGAGAGGAGCCCTCCACGTTCTTTCAATTGACCTTCTACGGTCCTTAAGAAGACTCCTTAAAAGTATCAAGAGGTCTCCTCTGGCCACAGTTTGGTTTACCCTCTTGCTCCTCATAGGAGAGGGCATGGTCCTTTTGGGTTCCATCTATCCGGGGGAGGTCTCAACTCCGGTGAAGATCACCCCGGGGAGAGCCGTAATTCTGCTTTCTCTCTTCTTTCTAGCCAAGACAACCTTTCATTTCAGGAGGGAAGTCACTCCTTCCGGGGAGTTCCAGATACTTTTCACAACCCCCGGGGGCATCTCATATTTGAAATGGGAGAAACTCCTCTATATCCTCATCACAAACCTCTACCTCTACACCCTCTTCCTCCTTCCCTTCACCCTACTCTCCCTTATTATGGGGGTACAGTTCGGTGTGGACCCCCCAGGGGTTCTTCTGATGGTCTTCACCCCCCTGCTTCCTACCCTGACCGGTTGCACAATGGCCTCGGGGAGATACCTTCTAGACAGACGCTCAGGTGCGCCTCTTTATGCGCTTCTTTCAACACCCCTTGCCGTTTACCTCTATCTTCTCGAGTGGCAGAATCCCACCAGGGCCCTCACTGTCCTTCCCTTCCTCCTTGTGCTACAGCTTCTCCTCTTCAGGTCGGTTTTCAGGCCCTGGGGGGTGGAGAGAACTACAAGAACAGAAAGCAGAGGTTATCCTCTTATTCCCCTCAGGTTCCGCTGGGAGGGGAAGGGGTCGGTGCCAGCCATAGCAGGGGCCTACTGGACAATAAGAAAGAGGAGGCACGACATCGCCGGATCGCTGGTCACCTTCGCCTTCATTGCATCTGCTGAGGTCTACTCCGCCCTGCGCTCCCCGGGCGCTGCGTTATTGGGCGGTGAGGGCAGCTCCTTCGCCCTGAGGCTGGCCCCACCTGCCATGGCGGCATTTCTAATCTTCATCGCATCGTCTGTTGAGGTCCTTCTGCCGGTCATGCTCTTCTTCGGCGTGGACTCTCCCCGCCTCTGGCTTCTTAGGACAACACCCGTGGGGACAGAGGATCTTTTAAGGGGCAAGATGAGGTCTGTCCTTCTACTCACCCCTCTCATAATACCCTCCGCAGCTCTGCCCATGGCAATTGTGCGCAGCTTCCCCCTCCTGGTGACCGTCTACCTCATCCTTGCAGCGGTGGCCGCTATATACCTCTCGGCGTCTATAGGCATATATGCAGGTATAAAATACTTCGAGGAGGTCAGAGAGGGCAAGGGCTATCCGCCGGTGGTACCTCTCTATTCAACACTTGTAGCCTCGCTTGCCATATACTCCCTGGAGGTGGGGGTGGGAGCAGCGATCTACCTAAAGAACCACACCCTCGGAATCCTAACGCTTCTTGTTCTCTGCGGGATGAACTACTCTTTCTACTCATTCTGTCTTAAGTGGGGGGCCAGAGAGTTCGAGAAAAGAGACCTTTAAGGCTCAGTCCCCCATGGAGAGAAGCTTCTTTGCCTCGTCGGAAAGCATGGCCGGTGTCCAGGGCGGGTCGAACACCAGATTGACAATAGCATCCTTAACCCCCGGAACAGAGAGTATTGTCCTCTCCACATCCGCCACAATCCTTGCGGCGAGGGGGCATCCTGGGAACGTCAGGGTCATGTCAACCTCAACGATGTTGTCCTCCTTGACCTCAAGTCTGTATATAAGCCCCAAATCCACAACGCTGAGGCCGAGCTCGGGGTCTATGACGGACTTGAGCGCCTCTCTGACGGCTTCCTCCGTGACTTCCATTTTCACCACTTTGGAGGTTATCCTTCTGTGTACTTTAAACCTTTTCCCTCAAAACTACCGTATAGTTCCTCAAGAGCCTCACCCAGTCTATCAGCGGCCGCAGCTGACCTCTCTGGAGGAAGATTGCCGAAGGAGACCCTGAGGTATCCTCCAGCCCCAAATGGCTCTCCGGGAACCGTAAGCACTCCCCACCTTCTTGCCAGCTCCTTCGCCGCCTCCCAGCCAGTGACCCCCGGGGGGCACTTCACCAGCAAGTAAAACGCACCCTCTCCCCCCACCCACCTCACCCCCACCCTGTCAAGCGCCCGGGTGAAGCCCTCAAGGCTCCGCTCAAGCTTCGGCACCATGGATCGTGGGTAGTGGGGGGAGTGCTCCCTCAGTAATATCTCAGCCAGGCGCTGGGAGGGGTTGGGAGAGCATATCCCCACAGTGTCTTGGGCTTTGAGGAGGTCGCCCTCAATCCCCTGGGGGTAGTGCAGGTAACCCACCCGCCAGCCGCCCATCCCGAAGGACTTTGACATAGAGAATATGGAGACTACACCGTTGCCCCCAGAGAGGGCGGCGGGGGATGTGTGCTTTCGGCCGGAGAAGGTGAAGTGCTCATAGGTCTCATCGGAGAGGAGGTAGGCCCCTCTCTGCTCTGTGAGCTCAAGAAGAGCTTTCACCTCCTGCCGGGTGAATGTGAGGCCTGTAGGGTTCGACGGGTTCACCAAAACCACCGCCTCCGCCCCCTTATCCAGTGCCTCCTCGACACCCTCAAGGTTCAGCCTGCCGCCTCCCCATGGGACTATATGGGGTACCCCGCCGAGAATCTGAACGGCCATGAGGTGATTGAAGTAGTAGGGGGCCAGAAGTGCCACCCTTCCGCCTCTCCTAACAGTTGCAGAGAGCGCTATGAAGAAGGCATAGTTGGCCCCGGGGGTTATCATGACCTCTCCCTCCGCAGCATGAATGCCGTTCTCAGACCGGAGCTTTTCAGCCACCGCCTCTCTGAGGGAGGGCAGGCCCTCGTCCGGGGTGTAGCGGGAGAGCGCGTGAAGGTCCTCCTTGAAGAGGGCTTCCAGGGCCTCCTTGGGAGGAGAGAAGAAGGGGACGCCCTGGCTCAGGTCCACTTCTATCCTCTCTCCACCGAGCTCCCTTTTCAGCTTCACAATGGGCGGGGGCATCACATCCTCCATCAGACCCATCATACCTCCTCCATAACTGCAACCAGATATACCCCGGACACCTTGAATATTGTGGCCTTCTCTCTGCCCTCAGGCAGGCCCTCCTCCAGGCTCCTTCTGACTCGCCAGTACTCCTCCGGGCTTATCCTAAAGCGAAGGGAGGCCTTTGAGAATCCCTCCTCCTTAAGCGCCTCCCTGACCTCAGGGAGGGTCCTCACCCTCCTAAGGACCCTGTAACGTCTGCGGAAGACGGGGGAGGAGATTGGCTGTGGGGAGGTCAGAAGGGTCCTGCGCCCCCTCTCAAGCAGATAGAACTCCCTGGGGAGCTCCGCTACGGCCTCGCCCAGGAGGGAGGCCCTGGCAACTGCGGGATCCACCTCATACAGGTAAGGGCCGAACTCCCTGGAGAAGGGGTCCGTGGGGGAGGGGGGGGCACGGTAGGGTGGGTCGGCCTCTATCCGGAAGCCCCCGGGAAGTATAAGCACGCTCTTGGAGCACCTCCTGAGCTCACCGGTGTAGACGTTGAGTCTGTTGTACTCTCCCCCAAAAGAGACGTACTCTAGCTCAGCATCAAAAGGTATCCTCTCCTCCCTTATCTGAGGGGGGAGTTCAAAGACGAAGCCTGCCCTCTCAACCCTCCCGTAGAGCTTCATGACCTCCAGAGGATTGGGCTCGAGTTCTTCAAGTGTTCTGGAAGTAGATGTAGGGCCCCGATAGGGGTCGGAGAATATCACCTCAAAAGGGTCAAACCTCCTAGCGAGGCTCTCGTCCAGTGCATCCCCCACAACGATCTCAGCTTCGGCGGAGTATACCTCCACGTTCCTCAGGGCCAGTGAAGCGTTGAGGGGGTCTATCTCCACCGCGACGGTCTCCTCACTCTCCTGTCGATGTATCACCTGTCCTCCCTGTCCGGCACCCAGATCAGCCATGGAGTAGCCCTTCAGCCTCTCCTGCAAGGCTGCGCCCACATCCTCAGGTGTGGCCCATCTCAGGCCCGCAGGGGTGAAGAAGACCTCCCTCCAGCGGCTGAACTTCACCTTCGCCTTGAACCTCGTCCTGGCGACGTCCACTACAAACCGGGCCTTCTCCCCCGTGAGCCCCATCTTATCCAGCCTCTCCCTGACCACCTTCAGGGGTGTTGAAGCGCTGAGCCAGTCGAACACCCTATCCACCGCCTCGGCGAATTCCTCCTCCGAGATCCACCGGGGTTCAACACCGTAGTTCTCCTCTTTCATCTTTTCAGCTCCTTTCCTTGGCTCATCCTTTCAGGTTAAAAAAACTTTTTAAACAATGCCCTAATTAGGGAGCCCTCGCTTGTGGTTGGAAGGCCAACAGGCGATGTCGGAGGAGTCAGATATGAAAAGGATAAAAAAGACGGACCCTCAGACACTGAGGCTGATTGAGGGTCTTAAGAAGGCCTCCCGGGAGAAGGAGGCACCCATCTGGCGAGACATCGCAAAGCGGCTGGAGAAGCCCAGACGTTCCTGGGCAGAGGTCAATATCTCCAGAATCTCCCGCTATGCGAAGAAGGGTGAGCAGGTCATCGTGCCGGGTAAGCTGCTCGGGTCGGGCGAGATAGACTTCCCCGTGGTTGTGGCAGCGGTTAAGGCCTCACGGCAGGCAGAGATAAAAATAAAAGAGGCCGGGGGCGATGTCATAACCATTGAAGAGCTCATGAAAAGGAACCCCCGGGGAGAGAGAGTGAGGATTCTAGGATAGGGGGGAACAAAATGGTAACTGTAATTGATGCCACCGGTCTTATTCTAGGACGCCTCTCCTCTGATGTGGCCAAGAGGCTGCTTAAGGGGGAGGAGATTGTTATTGTGAACGCCGAGAAGGCTATAATCTCCGGGCCCTACCACAGGGTTCTTCAGACCTACAAGAAGAAGAGGGAGCTGACGCATCACAGAAAGGGACCCTACTTCCCCAAGAGGCCCGATGGGATCCTCAAAAGGACAGTGAGGGGAATGCTTCCCTATCAGCAGCCCCGGGGGAGGCAGGCGTTGAAGAGGCTCAAGGTTTATATCGGTGTACCCGATGAGTACCGTGGTGCCACCTTTGAGACCGTAGAGAAGGCCAAAGGAGACCATCTGGTGGAGTTCGTTGAGCTGGGAAGGATTTCCCGGGCCATAGGAGGGAAGTTCTGAAGGGGGATGAGAGATGAAGAAAGTGGTCAACGTCAGCGGTAAGAGAAAGAGCGCAATCGCAAGAGCTACTGTTAGGGAGGGTAGGGGGAGGGTCAGAATCAACCGCTACCCCCTTGAGATCTACGAGCCTGAGCTTGCTAGGCTCATCATGCAGGAACCCCTTCTTCTGGCGGGGGAGAGAGCAAAGAAGGTAGACATTGACATCAGAGTTAGAGGGGGAGGGTACATGGGCCAAGCCGAGGCTGCCCGGACCGCCATTGCAAGGGGTCTTGTGAAGTTCTTCGGCGATGAGGAGCTCAAAAACCACTTCCTCAGCTATGACAGAAGCCTTCTGGTAAACGACCCCCGGAGGAAGCTTCCAAAGAAGCCTTTGGGGAGGGGTGCCAGAAAGAAGAGGCAGAAGTCGTACAGGTGAGCAAAAAAATATATACAGGGGGAGTCTCCTCCCCCTTCAGACGGAGGTGCAAGACTTGATAATACCGGTCAGATGTTTCACCTGCGGCAAGGTGATAGGTCATCTCTGGGAGGAGTTTGACAGAAGGGTCAAGGAGGGTGAGGAGCCCGGGGCAGTGCTGGATGACCTGGGGGTGGAGAGAATCTGCTGCCGCAGGATGCTCTTAACACACGTTGAGCTGATAGATGAGGTAATGCCTTACACCAATTAGACGTGGGGCCGTAGGGTAGCTTGGACCATCCTAGCGGCTTGGGGTGCCGTTGACCTGAGTTCAAATCTCAGCGGCCCCACCACCCCTTTTTAAAGCACCACCTCTCTCACTTCGCTGGGATCTGAGATAAAGATCCAGAACTGTGTGAATAAGAGGAGCCCTCTGGCAGTCCTGAGCACCTCTATGAGAGGCCACTCAACCCCCTTATAAAGTGTTCCGCTAGAGGGATGATAGAAGGGCAGGAAATATCTCATGATTGGGCCGATGGATGTTATCACCGCCTCCTCGACTCCTACGGTGCGGAAGGCCTCTCGCACCTGGACCCCACCCCCTGTGATATTTAACCAGAGGCAGGTCTGGTTCGCCTCTTCACCGGTGAAAAAGTACATTGTCCGACCATAGGGAGATATCAGCGGGTGGCCTCCGAGAATGAGGACCATCTCCCCCTCCGAAAAAGCAGCGGTGAGAGGACAGCGGGGTAAGATGTAAGACCAGCTTATATTGAACTCGGTTGTGTTCTCCACCCGGGCGCCCTCAAGGTAGTAGCCAGAGGCATCCCAGCCGATCATTACGAACTCCTCCCCAACCCTTCCAAAAGGGATAGCCGAAAGGTTCCCCTCGCTGTACTGGAGTGATGAGAGGTTCACTGCCGCAAAATATGTGGTCAGGTAATCATATGAGGGCAAAAAGAGATAGAGGTTATCCCCGAACAGGGTTACCACGGAGTCATAATAAAACAAACCGTTGAGGCTTATGTTGCAAAGCCATTTGAATCCGCCACCCTCGGTAAGCTCGAGAGTGTAAAGACCTAGGATGAAGGAGGACGTTGTTGTGAGTATGACATAGCTTTTCTCGCTCCTTCTGATCACATCCAGAAGGTAAGTGTCCTGAGAGATATGCAGCGCCCGGGGGGCGCTTATGACCACATCAAGACCAGTACAGCATGGTGCAATCCTGAAGAAGCTTACGTTCCCCCCCCACTCCCAAACCCCACCGCTGTCCTCCTTTGATTCCACAAACACATCAAGATATCCCACTCCTTTCACAAAGCGCACACGCAAAATACCCCTTCCAACTCCTTCTATAAGGGTGAGTTCTTCCTCCGGCGGGGTGGTTCCATCCCATTCAGCGGGGTAATACCTGAGGACCACGCGGCCTGTCTCCTGGTAGTAGCCCGCCACGAAGACCCCGGAGAATAGGTCCATAACCCCAAGGGGGATGAAATCCGGGTAAAGTACCTGAAGGGGACCCTCCTTCTTCAGGTCCGCCACAGCAAGGCGGGGGCCTGCGACGTCACCGAAGAAGCCCCCCTCAAGAATAAGATATGAACCCTCCCCCGCGGTGATCTCCAGCGTTGAATAAGCTTCGTCCAAAGGGAGGGAGTATATTCTGCCCTGGAGGACCTCGCCAGAGGTGTAATTTATATGAAGGTGGGAGAGAGATATCACACTTTCACCGGTTGATGTTGTGCCCAGCACATCAAATATAGCCTCCTCACCCTCAACAAAAACTCCTCTGGTGTACATTATCTCCACGGCTGGGGGGTATGTGGAGGCCGGCATCCGGGAGAGGATCTCAAAGGTGGAGGGACTGTTCCACCTGACGAGGCTTAAGGAGGGAGCCCTTCCCAGGGTTGCCACCAGAAGGTATTCTCCCACCTCAAAGATAATCTCACCTCCCTGAAGGGGCAGATCCCCGATGTAGCTGAAATTGCCGGGAGAGGAGGCGTCAAAGACCTTAGGGGTAATTCCCAAATCGGTGTATGTCGTTATTATAGCATATCTCCCCAGCAGAAAGGCGTGTTCTATACTGAATCCTATGCCGGGCACCTGGAAGATCATACTTACAGGGACCATCTCCTCACCGCTCCCCGCCTCCTCCGGTATCCTGTAGAAGCTCAGGGTGCTTACGTAGGGCTGGGCCACCCTGAGATATCCACCGTAGATGTCCACAGCGAGAGGGGCCGAGAGGTCGGTGAGGGTGAGGCGCCCCAGGACAGTGAGGTTTGGAGGGGCGAGCTGAACAAGGAGCTGGTGGTCCCCCTCTGTGAGGAGCGCCCACCCATCCATCCACCACCAGGGGAGGTCCACCCCTTTGAGAAGCTCAGTGACGTTTATAAGCCCCGGGGCGGATAGATCACAGCCAACAACGGAGGCGCTCAGGGCCAATCCTCTGCCTTCCCTCTCCAAGGAGGCTGTGAAGACGTAAAGATATGACCCCTCAAGATGAAAATCCAGGGGGTACCCAGGGAGCCTCCTGCCGTAGATCCTTCTGCCCCCATCGTCCAGGTCCACGAGGAGAAGCGTTCCCTGCGGGGAGGGGTGGGAGCCTCCGGCCAGGATCTGTGAGAGGGCGCTACGGGGTGGGTCTGAAAGAAGCAGAAGACCCAATCCGCTTACGTTGGTGAAAGCGGTGGGCCTCCCGGGGAGTTCTTCCTGAAAAGCCAAAGTGAGGTCGCTCAGGTTGTAGACTCTTAGACATCCGAAGGGATCCACGTGGTAGATCCACTCGCCCCTCTTCAGGATCTTCCCGGTGAACCGTTCCTCTATCGCATGTAGGGCACTCATATCCCATAGACCCCCATCTCCCACGGGGAGAGGGGATTCCTCCGGAACCTTCTCCCCCACCCGAGGGCTGGCCTCAAGGGTCACCTCAGTCTCCTCAACAGGCGGGGGGAGGAGCTCCACCTCGGGCATACTCCACTCCCCGGTGTACTGAAGCCAGCCTTCCACCCAGCTTCTCCTCTCCCCGGGTTGAGTCTCCTCCTCCTGGGGTGAGGTCTCCTCCCCTCCCCTGCGAACAACAAATATGGAGACCACTGCCACGGAGCTGATGATCAGTGAGATGGCGATAATAACATACTCAAAACTGTAGACTCCTGGCTTCTTCTCAACCATACAGGAAGTAATCTCACTGAGAGAAGATAAATCTTTCGTTTAGCTGCTCCGGGGGCGGGGTGGAGGGGGGAGAGAGTGGCGAACCCTCATGCCCCCTCTTCAAGCGCCACAACGGCGTACCCGAACTCTCCAAGGGCTATGTGGAGGACCCCCCCGTCAGCCACAACGTCTATGGGCGGGGATTGAACCGAGCTGAAGTAATGATCGGTCAGATTGGCGGTTTTTAAGGCGCCCACAACGCTTGTTCCCCGATCATAACCCAGGAGCAGGAGCCACTCCTCCGTTATATCCCTCACCCAGAAACTCCCTTTCACTTTGACGGCGTCCAGAACCTCCCCGGTGGTAATATCCATCTTTACTATGGCCGTCCTGGGACCTGTGTATTCAGAACCCGCTCCGTCAGAGTCTGGATCCCAGTAAACATATGGGTAGTAGCAGTTCAGAATGTAGAGGTCATCCTCCCTGATCCTGACATCTCCCCAGAAGGGGAGAGGGAGTGCAGCTTCCCTCTCAACGGATGTGGGGCTCACAGCATAGATGTTTACCCAGTAGCTCTCATCAACCCACGACATGGTGACAATCCTGTCGCCGTCCCACGTCAACACCCATCCCTTCATGGTGCCCACAGAGGTCTTGTTACCGCTTAGCAGGTCAACATAATAAACCCTGCTGGCGTAGTCGCTCCCCCGGCTACGGTCCACCTCCACACTGTACAGGCCGCTCTTTAAGGGGCATAACGTCTCATAGAGCCCAATATCCAGTTCATACTCCTCAACCACAATCTCCCCAGATGTGTAGTTCACCAGATAGACAGTCAACCCTCCGGCCTCACCTCCACCCTTATCGCTGGGTTCGCCCTCCTCATCATCCTCATCCCGGGGTTCGCTCTCCTTGTAAACCGGGTAATAGCGGTAGGGGTCTTCTCTGAGAAGCACCCTTCCGTCGCTGAGCTTCAGTATCCAGGTGATCGGTGCGGAGAGCTCCGCGGTATCGCTCACCTGGGGCACCCCCTCCACAATCTCTATGAGGACAATGGTCGTCGGGGGAGGACTCTCCTCGCCACTCATCTCATAAATGTAATAGCGGTAGTAGGTGGGGGAGCATATAAGAAGCACCCTATCCCCAGCGGAGAAGGCCTTCACCCCCCACCATTTTACCGAGGAGTTCACCGGCAGGGAGATCTGCAGCGGTGGTTCCCCCCGGGGCATGTATCTGAAGTAGTGCTCTCCCAGAACCTCAACCAGCGCCCCCACTCCTCCTGAAAGCTTCAGAAGATCGTAGTAGTTCTCGGTGATGGGCAGGACATCCGCCAGTCTGGGGGTGTCCCCGGAGATGTCAACGGATATGCAGAGCCTCTCAGAGGTCCCAAGGATATATTCCCCCACTGTCCTGCTCCTTCTCAATACGTCGGGTGAGTTCACCTTCCCCCAGAGGCTGAGCTCTCCCTCCTCCGTGGAGTATTTGACAAAGAGAAGGCCCTTTCCTCCTTCGGAGGGCCAGTAGTGCTCACGGTAGGGTATGATGAGAAGGGAGCGCTCCTTAAGAAGTGTGATCGCCTTAGGCTCCCAGAGAGCTTCAGATGTGGAATAGCCCTCTCCGATGGTTATAGTGTCCTGAAGAACGGGGTTCTCGGGGTCGGTAACATCAAAGAGATAGATGGAGACCCTGATGCCCTCGGTATCGTTCACTCCCACTGCAACTATGTGATTGCCTATGACCTCCATATGCTCAACCCACCCGGGTATCTCAAGGACGCTCTTCAGCTCCGGCTGTGTAGGATCTGAAAGATCCACGATCCTCAAGGGATCAGGCGCATGGGGCAGATGTATGAGGTACAGCCTCTTCTCGGAGAACCTCACTGCCATGAGGTTACCTGCCTCATCCACTGCCAGACTGCCTATCACCTTCAGCCTGTCCGGGTTCCTCACGTCAATGATCTTAAGGTATGAGGTGCCATCCCCCCTCCAGCTCCGTCTATGGGTAATCATTCTCAAGGTACCCCCGTAGTAGTCCATCTGGTATTTGTCCCACAGGGAGCCCTCAAAGGTGATGCTGCCCCTGAGCTTTATCTCTCCGCTCTTATCTGATATGTCCACGTAATGCACAGTTGTCCTCTCAATGAAGTCCTCACCTCTCTCGTCCCAGTGGAAGTATCCTGTGGCCACAAAAATGGCATCTGATATGGCGTGGACCTGAACGCTCTCACCCCCTAAGGTCAGGTTATCCACAACCCCAAGCCTCTCGGGCGAGGAGAGATCTATTGAAGATATAAGGACTTCTCTTTCGGGCTCTTTGTAATACCCCACCCCCTCTCCCTCAACTTCACCCCCTCCCAGAGCGACTTCCCCCTCCCTCACATCCATCGCGTAAATAGGGTAATAATAGGGGTAGAGGAGCGTTGCGATGTACAAGGTGTCCCCGACAAGCCTGCTGACAGAGGCCTGACCCGCAACTGTTATGTATTTCACCACACGGATATTTCCTTCGTCCTTCAGGTTGAGAACAGCCACCAGGGTAGATGGCCCTCTGTAGTAATTCCCATAAAGTACCACAACGGCAAGTGGCTCGTGGACGTACATCTCAACGGGGTGCCCTTTAAGGTTCAGGTAGGAGACCACCTTTAGGTCCTCGGGGTCAGATACATCAACCACCACAAATCCCCTGTAGCAACTGAGAATATAGAGGTGGTCCCCGGAGAGCTTCACGATGTCACCCTCTTCAACAGCTCTCTTCCACTCTCCGTCAGAGTCCCGGTCGTCCGACCCCTTCGCCTCCTCTCCAAGGATAGTGGCCCCCTCCCCAGCCCCCGATGATGGCCCTTCGGAGCTGTAGGTCCCGTTGGCGATGCCGCTTTTTATCTCATTGAGCTCGCTCTCGCTGAGGGGTTCAAGATCAGGGGAGAACAGCTCGAGCTCCTCTTCTTGAACCTCCCCATCATATTGAATCCAGCTCTCTACAGACTCCTCCGAGAGGAACACACCCCCGCCACTTTCTTCCTCTTCGGTGTACTTGAAGTTGCTCTCCTTCATATCGCCTATGGAAAGAACTGCCACTATAGCCCCTGTGACTAAGATAACAGCGATCGCGAAGATGAGTACCTGTTTTTTCATGGGTTCCATTTAAATCACCTGCCGTTTACCTCAGTGGAGTGGGTGCCATATAAACTTTTTGTAACTGGGTTTGGAGTGCCAAAAAAATAAGATATAGTGTCGTCATATAACCCCCGGCGGTGCAAAATGCGACCTGAGTGGTGTGACGAGCTTATACTTGGGGCCCTTGCCAAGGATTCTCCCTTCGGAGATATAACCACACGCCTTCTGGGTGCGGGCAAGAAGGAGGCTAAGGGAGTGCTATTTCCCCGGCAGAGGTGCACTCTTTTCGGTGTTGAATGCGCCAGAAGAACATTCCAGCTCGTGGGGGCAGAATCCAGGGTCCCGGAGGGCATCCGGGAGGGGATGGAAGTGGAAAGGGAGAAGGTGGTTCTTGAGGTGGAAGGGAGGTCGGAGGACCTTCTTCTGGCCGAGCGCACGGCGCTGAACCTCATATCCCACCTCAGCGGGATAGCAACGGCTACCGCTGAGCTGGTGAGGCTCGCCAGGAAGGTAAACCCCAAGGTAATCGTGGCGGCCACCAGAAAGGTGACCCCGGGGATGGGTTTTCTGGAGAAGATGGCCGTTGAGGCAGGGGGGGGCGGCACTCACCGCTTCTCCCTCTCTGACATGGTACTTATAAAGGACAACCACCTGGCCCTCTTGGGTGGAGGAGTGAGAGCTGTTAAGGAGGCCATAGAGAGAATAAGGGATAAGGACCCCTTCCATAAGATTGAAGTGGAGGTGGGCACCTTGCAGGAGGCCCTATCCGCTGTGGAGGCTGGCGCTGACATGATCATGCTTGACAACTTCTCCCCCGCCGAGGCTGAGAGGGCCTACAGGGAGATCAAGAGGAGGAACAGCAATATTCTGGTGGAGGTCTCCGGTGGCATTGACCCGGAGAACATCGCAGAGTATGCTCCGCACGCTGACATAATCTCCTCTGGCTACATAACCCACTCCGCCCCATCGGTGGATTTCACCTTGGAGATCCTCTGAGCTGAGGAATTTTTTATATATCCCTCCCATTACCCTCTTGGAGCCCCGGGGGATGTGAGATGGCCGAGAACGTGCTCGTTGACATCGAAAGGAAATGGCAGAGGATATGGGAGGA
>Ga0164318_10004061_pt1 | contig 13974 bp, 5 predicted proteins | sample GuaBasSedimGuay9_FD_113734 | JGI IMG/M metagenome (GOLD analysis project Ga0164318, IMG submission 113734) | Subseafloor sediment microbial communities from Guaymas Basin, Gulf of California, Mexico - Guay9, Core 4571-4, 0-3 cm | ecosystem: Environmental > Aquatic > Marine > Hydrothermal vents >...
CGGGGAAAAAATCATTTAAATAGTTTTAATAAAATACATCCCATGGGTGTTGGCATGGAAGAGATAAAGTGTCCGCAGTGCAAGAACCGACTCACCCCTCCATTTGAAAGATGCTGGATCTGCGGGTGGGAGGCGAAGGGAGAGGAGAAGAGGAGGGCAAAGAAACTCTATGAGCGGTGGATGAGGGAGAAGTTCGGGAAGGGGCCGGGGGTGAAGAAGGAAAAAGAAGTGGTCTTCAGACCCAAGAGAAGGGCTGAGAGGAGACCCAAGAAGGAGGGGGCGCCCAGAAAGAAGAGGGGCGCTGTGGTCGTTGTGGAGAAGGGGCCTGCCGAAGAGGATGAAATTCCAGAGGCCATAGTGGAGGAAGAGGTGGAGATGCCCACAAGAAGCAGAAAAAAGACGGCGGTAAGACCTCCGGTGGAGGAGGGGGGGGTGGAGAAGGAAGAGGAGGAGGTGATCCCGGTCCCCTGCAGATGCGGCTACACAATTCAAGTAAAGGTCTGGGAGGGGATGAAGGAGGTCGTCTTCCGCTGTCCTAAGTGCGGACGGGAGGGTAGAATCTCCCTTGAGGAAGAGGAGGAGGAAGAAGAGGAAGAGGAGGAAGTTTTCGAGGGCGAGCCGGTTGAGGAGGAAGAGTCCTTTGAGGAGGAAGCAAGGCCACGGAGGAGATACGCTGAATTTGAGGAGGAAAGACCGGCGAGAAGGAAGAGAGGTAGAGTGCCGGAGCTCTTTGAGGAAGAGGAGGAAGAGCTGCCGGTGAGAAAGAGGAGGCGGAAGGCAAGAAGAGAGCTGGATCTTTTTGAGGAGGAAGAGGAGGACATCGGCAGCCTGACCTATAAGAAACCTCCCCGGGGCCGGAGGGCAGAGCCCTCCTTCACTGTGGCACCGAAAGAGACCACCGAAGGGGAGGTGAAGCGGTGCCCCGTCTGCGGAAAGCCCCTCCGGTGGAAGGAGAACCTTGAGCTCTGGTACTGCTCCAACTGTAAAGAGTATTACTGACTACCCCCAGGGTACATCTATTTCATTACAACATCCGGACCCAGAGGGGGCGCTCCCAGAGGACGGGCTACTTAAGGTCCGATTCCTTCTTTTACACACGTATAGAGCGATCTCTCTTCTCCGCTCACTTTGCTTAAATATTATTTTTGCAATTTGCCGTATTCATCCTGATGAGAATGTACGCCCCTCTCACCCTCGCCAGTGTTCCCTCCCAGGCCGCCTCCCATAAAACGACGATACAGAAATAGCCCTATCGGTACAAGAGAGATGGCCAGTAGAGCTGTAACAAGAATCCATTGCCATGGCATGTGAGCGGCCCCCACCCCCTCAGCCCCTTGGCGGATCATTGCCGTCCTCTCTACACTCATATTTCCTTCTCCCACAGCGTTAACTGCAGAGACCCAATAGTGGTAGAGCGTTCCCGGGGAGACCTCCATGTCCTCAAATATCCTTACGTCACCCTCAACCGTTCCGATAAGCTCCGCAGGACCCCTCTCCGCTGCTCTGTATATACAGTATTCTACCACCGGGAAACCACCATCATATTCGGGCGGATACCATTCCAGCACTATTTTATCACTCCCGGGGATGGTTATTAGATACCGAGGGGGGCCCGGCACTTCTCCCACCAGCACCACAACCGCCGGGGAGATCTCTCCTTCTCCGGCGATATTTACCGCACTTACCCGGTAATGATATATTCCCCCCACGGTCACGTTGTAATCGATAAGGTGTGTAGCCCCATGCACCTCAGTAAGCAGGTGCTCCCCTTCTCCTTCCTCCATACGGTATACCCTGTAAAACTCTACAGGAGAGCCACCGTCAGCCTCCGGCTTCTCCCATGAGAGGCTAACATAAAAGGGATGTAGAGGAGCTCCCTTCATCACCTTTCCCCTGAGATTCTCTGGTCTCGAGGGGGGATAAGCGAAGAGAGCCCTCACAGGGTCGGAGGGGGGCCCTTCTCCTACCCTGTTCGTCGCACTTATCCTATAAAGGTACCTGACCCCGGGCTGAACGTCTCCATCAATGTATTCTCTCTTTAACCCCAGGGAAGCTAGAAGCTCAAGCGGGCCCCCATCGACAGTTCTGTAAATCGTGTAACCGATCACATCAGCCCCTCCGTCGTCCTCCGGTTCCTCCCATCTGAGGCACAAAGAATCCGAGAGAATCTGAACAGTCGCATTTCGGGGGGGAGCTGGGGGCGTAGGTAGGCGAATAGTAACGGGCCCCGCCGGAACACCCTCTCCGACAATGTTTACCGCACTTACCATGTAGGAGTACACAATACCCCTTATCACATCGCTATCGGTGAATCTCAGCTCCCCCACCACCTCGCTGTAGAGCATGAAATCTCCCCCCTGAAGACTACGGTAAACCCTGTATCCAACCACGGGAGCTCCCCCATTGTATTCCGGCGGGGACCAGAGAAGAAGTACCCCCTCTCCGCTTTCAAATGCTTTCAGCTCCCGGGGAGATGAAGGAGCGGCAAGAGGGGTCACCGACACCTCCTCTGATCTCGGACCCTCACCAATTCCGTTCACCGCACTAACACTATAACTGTATTCCACACCATTCTCCACATCCGTATCATTGTATCTCCTCTCCCCCTCAACCTCCACCAGGAGCTCCACCTCCCCGCCGCCCTCCCTCCGATACACCCTATAACTCTCAACGGGAAGACCTCCGTCATACTCCACCTCACCCCACTCGAGAAACACATAACCATCTCCCCCTCTCACCTCAATCCACCCCGGCTCACCCGGCAGACCTCCCGCAAGAACGGATACCTCCTCCGATCTCGGGCCTTCTCCCGCCCGGTTCACAGCACTAACGCAGTAACGATATTCCACTCCGTTTTCTACTTCCGTGTCATTGTATGTCAGAGTGTTTCCATCGACAATTGTCAGTACCCTTTCTTCACCTTCCACCTCACTTCGGTAGATGGTGTAATTGCATATCCTCTCGCCGCCATTGTAGAAGGGAGGTGTCCAGTTCAGGAGAACAAAACCATCCCCCACCCTAACGCTCAGGTTTTGGGGTTCTGTGGGAAGGGTGATGGTCCTGGCATATCTCAATCTTTTTGCTGTGGCAGACACATAACTTATATGTGCGCAGCCGTGACTGTCCAGCTGGAGCGACGTAGAGAGGCCTGTATCCCCTGCGGTGTCTACCCTCACGGTCTCCCAGCCGCTTCCGTTCCACCAGGCGTATTTCAGATCCCCATTCCCCTTGTCATAATAACTTATATGGGGGTTTCCTCTTGAGTCCAAGGCGAGCGATGTATACAGTCCTACATCCCCATCTGTGTCTACACTCTCCCTCACCCAGCCGCTTCCGTTCCACCTTGCATACCTCAATTCTTTATTGGTAGCGTCATAATAGCTCATGTGGGGGATATCGTTGCTGTCCAATGCAAGCGACACGAAAAGCCCCACATCCCCTGCGGTGTCCACATTCATCTTCACCCAAGAGGTACCGTTCCACCAAGCGTATTTCAGATCCCCATTTTCCTTGTCGTAATAGCCTATGTGCGGCCTCTCCCTCGAATCCAGAGCGAGAGAGACATACCTTCCTATTTCTGGTAGGGTCTCTATAGCTTCTACCCTCCACACCCCCCCTCTTTTCACAGCATATTTGAGAACGCCTTCAAAAATAGCATAACATACATGCGGATTTCCTGCAGTATCCAGCTCTATAGATGGGGGCCAGCCATTCAAAAGGTCCACCGCGTCATAGGTCCAGCCGGTGCCATTCCAAGTAGTATACACCGTGTTTGTATACATGCCATCCAGGTAAACTATGTGCGGGCTTCCGTTTCTATCAAGTGCCATAGAAGGGGCATGGCAAAAGGAGTACTGTATATATTCCCTCGACCATCCATCTTCTGTGAGCCTTACATATTTTATGGCACCCCCACTACTGTAACAGATGTGCGGCATCCCGTCGTGATCAAGAGCCAAAGAAGTATACCAAGGGGACTCCACATATTCCACGTTTTGTACCCTCCAAACCAAACTACTCTGAGTTGCTACGGAGGGAGCAGGAGAGTCAAAAGATGGTAGCGTGTAGGGTGTGGCTATAACAGATATTATGATAAGCAGGAATGGTGTAACCGGAGTCTTTCTTTTCACAGTACCACCAGCTCTCCTGCGCCGAGACTTCACTCACACATCATACGGACACTTCTCTGCAAAACCTATTGAGAACTAAGGAATTATTTTTTTCGGTGAACTTTTGGATTTGGATGTATACCGCATTGGTAGCTACAGAACGACAGAGATGATGTTCTTCACAAGATAGCCCAAAATGATGCCCCCCACAGAGCCTGCTATAAGGCCTGTTAAGAACCTTATCGTATTGGTGGACTCTCTCCACCCCATGTATTGGGTGAAACCGTCCACACCGAGTGGAATAAGGCTCAGTATGTAGAGAGCAGCAAGTTTCAGCGGCTCAACCCCCGGGAGGTGTGGCAGAAAAAGCCCCACCGCAAAGAAGAGTGGCAGAGCGCCCCAGAAGCCCATGCACCGGCTGCAGAGGGGAAGGAGCCTTCCTCTGAACCTAAAGCTCCTCTGTGGGTCATGATGGCAGAGGAGGCTCCATTTGGGCCTGCAACTGCTCCCTTGTGAGGGTACCTCCCCTCCCGTTAGGTCACGATTCAAGGCTTGCACAGATATTTATAAATACAGATGGATAATATAATTTTGCCAGACCAGGTTGCTCTCATCTTTAAAACGGAGGTGCATTGATGAGGTATAGTACAAGTCCCCTATGGCCCATGTTCATTGTACTTCTCCTGACCCTATCCCCCCTCCCCACCGGGGGTGACGTTGTCAAATCCTACCCCCCTCCCCTCGCCCGGGAGGAGGCAGGGGGTGGGAGCATGGCGGAGAGGAATCCCCTTCTAGCTGAGGATATGGCCCTCTACCTTGCTAGGGAGAAGAACTCACTCATTAAGAACGCTCAGATATCCTCCGGGGACATCAACGGTGACGGGGAGGATGACCTAGTGATCTCCCTCCCCGGACAGCAAGCAGAAAAGGATATGGAAGGGGCGGTTCATATAATCTACTCTTACCAGAGCTCCTCCTCTGAAGGCTCTCCGGTTAACCATACCTCCCACGCGGTGATCTACGGAGGTGTATCCTTCCGCAAATTGGGGGAGACCCTGGTGGTTACCGACCTGAACGGGGACGGTTTTGACGACATCATTATTGGAGCTCCCCACTCCCCGGGGAGGGAGGGGGACCGCTTCCCGCGGGGTGAGCTCTTCGTCGTGATGGGTGGGGAGGGGCTTTGGGGGGAGATGAGCATGGAGGACGTTGCGAGCTTCCGTCTGATAGGAGAGAACCCCGCCTACCAGCTGGGAAGGGATGTAGCGGTGGGGGACTTTGACGGGGATGGCTTCAAGGACATCGTCGTGAGCTCTGATTTCACCGGAACCTTCGGGGAGCTGGCAAGGGGTGCGATCTTCTTCATATTTGGCAATGGGTCCTGGAGAGGCTTTTTGGGAATCAACTCCTCCACCAATAGGATAAACGGAACATACGACGAGGAGAACCTAGGGCTACATCTAGCTGTAGGGGACTTCGATGGGGATGGTGTAGATGACCTCGCCGCCTACTCAAATATGGACCGAAAGGGCGGGGTTAGGATCATCCGTGGCGGGGGATACCTAAGGAGTCTGGTTGACTCCTCGGGGGTCTTCAATATCACCGTGGAAGGCCTCTACGCCGGCGACAATCTGGGAGAGGCCCTCCTTATGGCTGACCTGACCGGGGATGGAAAGGACGACCTTCTGGCAGGCGCCCCCGGGTTCGACTCCGGGGGAGATGATTCCGGCGCTGTGTTTGTCTACGAGGGAAGGGATTTTCCCTCTACTGCCCAGACCCTCACCGCCCTCCAGACGGATTTCTCAATAGAGGGGACGGACTCCTCAGATAGCCTGGGCCACTCCCTCGCTTTCGTTGACCTGAACGGAGACGGTAGGGAGGAGCTCATTGTGTCCGCCCCCGGGGCCGCAGGGGGGAGAAACCTTCGTCCCTACTCGGGGGTACTACATATCTTCGGTGGTGCCTTTCCCCCGGTTAAGAACCTCTCCTCCAAAGACGCTGATTACATCATCGAGTGCACCTCCTATCAACTGGGGTGGTTCCTCTCCTCATATGAGAGCACGTCCGGAGGTGTCATCTTTGCCACCGCGACGGGGGGCAAGCCCACAGACAGCATGGTCGAGAAAGATGGAGAAGTCTTGGTAATACGTCCCACGCCCGGGGAGAGGAGGATACTCCTTGGGGTGAGAGGTTCCCATTTCGGAAGCAGTGTGGCCTTTGGGGACTTCAACGGCGACGGCAGAACTGATCTGGCTGTTGGTGCCCCGTACTTGGATGTTCTCGGCGGAGTTTACATCTTCTACAACGCTAGCGGCCTGGAGCCTTTAAAGGACCTGAACTACGATAACGCCGATGTGACCGTCACTCCCATAGGAGCTGGCGGCGGATATCTTTTCGGCATTCCCCTTAAGGTAGGGGACCTCAACGGGGACGGAGTGGACGATATGGTAATCGGGGCAAGGTACGCGGAACGGCCTGCTTTTCAATGGCAGGCCGGGAGGGTCTACATACTATTCGGCAACTCCTCCCTGCCCTCCACCATAGAACTCCCCTCCGCCGGTAGAGGAGTTCTGATATACGGCACCCGGGCGGGGGATGGAGCGGGCAGCTCCATCGGTGTGGGGGACATGGATGGAGACGGGATGGATGACCTGGTAATCGGGGCCCCGGGCGGCGACGGCCCCGGGGACCGCAGAGACTGGGCGGGGGATGCCTACGTGTTTTTCGGAAGGAGCTCCTGGCCGACTACGATGGGATGCTGGAATGGTATCCCTATATGGGGATCGTCCACAAGGGAGAAACTGGCCGCAGGGGACATCCTTGTAGAGGACCTGGACGGGGACGGCTTCGGCGAGGTGATCATAGGATCGCCCCTCTCCTCCCCCTCCTCCATTCCCCAGAGCGGCATGGTCACAATAATATGGGGCATGGACAGGTCCACGTGGAATTCCTTCTCCTCCTCCGGATATGACCTTGCCAGAGAGGCGGCAGCAAAACTGTACGGCCCCTATCCTGGCTACATGGCCGGCACCTCACTCTCCCTAGTGGATCTGAAAGGTGCAGGCGGCCCTGTGAGGGCTTTAGCCATTGGTACCCCCGGGGCAGATGGAGAGAACAGGCTTCTCCCAGATGCGGGTGCGGTCTATATGGTGGACATCTCAAACATAGGGAAGGGCAACTCCACCCTGCGTCTCAGGTACCAGTATACCACGGTCCTCTGGGGAGTAGAGAAAAGAGGGCACCTAGGAGGCTCTCTCGCGGCAGCCCACCTTGACGACGATGGAACCCTAGACATGCTTCTGGGACTTCTCACCGAGGAAGGGGGATACTATTTAGCCACAACTGACTACCTCCCACTCAACGCCTCTTTTGCCTCCGACGTCCTTCCCTTTATCGATAGTCCAGGGGAGAGTTACGGAGGCTTCGGCTCCGCCCTCGCCTCGGAGGATCTGGACGGTGACGGCTTCGGGGACGTCATCTGCGGTGCACCTTCCGGGAGCTCGGCAGCCGGCTCCGGAGGGGCTGCCATACTCTCCTTCAACCCCTACAGAACCGTTCCAAGAAGCTATCTTCTGCTGGGAAATCTCTCCGGCGGGTACTGGACCACTGATCGGTTGGGGAGGGCCCTCATGTTCTCCACCGAGGCCCCCTACACATTATCGCTCACAGTCCACCTTCCCCCTGCTGCGGCGGAGGCGGTAAACTCCCTAGCAGTGCACGCTATAAGCGCCTCCGGGGAGGCGTGGGCCAACATGAGCATCGGAGGGGGAGTCTCCCTTGAGAGCCAAGGGGATGTCATCACCTTCCTTAACACCTCAAGTGCTTTGAAGACCCCCGCAAGCGTCCGCCTCACTCTCAATTTCACCTTCCCGCCCTCTTCAGAGGAGCCTGTAAGATGGCTCGAGGTATACCTATATGACAGCCTAGGTAGCATAATCTACAGCTCTGCAAGGCCGCTGAGGTGGGAGGGTTGCACCTCCCTCGTGCTCACACCGCCCTCCCGTTGGACGTCTGGAGAGCTTTGGGGTGAGCTTCCGTGGATCCCCGGTGGCCGGGAAGTTGCCATAGAAGGTATTCAGCTCCTCTACAACCCATACGGCCTGCCCCTAGACCCCTCCACCTACACCCCCACCCTCACACTTCCCCCGGGGGTAAATGGCAGAGTAACCGCCGCGGAGGAGGCCATACATATAGTCCTTAACGCTTCCGATTCGTTAGGGAAGGAAGATTTCAACATCACCCTCCACCTCCTAGACCCCACAGGGAGGTTACCACTGCCTGAACCCTTAAACATCACCCTGAGGGCCGATTCTGAACCACCCTACCCCCCCAGGGATTTCAGAGTGTACCCGAACGGCCCCTATGGGGAAGAGGGGGAGGCGGACTCCGACGGGGAGGTTTACATAGATTTCAGCCCCGGCTGGGATGAGTGGGGCCTTCAGGAGTCTGTCAGGACCCTCCTTGAAGTAGCTTACAGATGGAACAGGACTCCCATAAGGTCCCCCCAAGAGGTCACCCCGGGGAGCTGGATTGAGCTGCCGGAGGGTGAGTTCCTCCTTTCCCTCTACTCTGTGGATGCCTTCTCAAACCCCTCCGAGAGGCTTTTCAAGAATGTCACCGTGGACCGCAAGCCCCTCCTCTTAAAACACATCTCTCCCGCCCCTGGGTGGGTAAATAGCGGCCTTGTGAACTTCACCGTGGAGGTCTCAACCGGGCCCTCAGGGGTCCTGCCGGGCTCTGTGATGCTTCAGATATCACTCCCTCAGGAGAATCTCTCGAGCGAGTGGCTTGAGGGAAGGCTCCTCTTCTGGAACTCCACAGCAGCCGTCTACTTCAGGGAGGTCCCGCTGCCCGACGGGGAGAACTACGCCGTCAGGTGGATGGCTTCAAGCGGCAGCGGTATGGGGCCTTACTATTCCTCCCTTCTCTTCTTCTCCGTGGACACTGCCCTCCCCCTTCTTCTCTCCTCCACCCCGGAGATGGACCAGTACGTCTCGGGGGAGAAGCTCCTTCTCACAGCCACCTTCAGGGACCCCCTCTCTAGATTGAACCTCTCCTCCGCTGCATACAGGGTCGGTCCAGCGGAAAGTATAATGAGTCTGCCCTGGGAGAGCCTCCACATTGAGGGGATAGCGGAGGAGCTCACCCTTCAGACGCAGGTGAACCTCACCTTCGAGGGGCTGGGTGCCTATCAGTGGAGGATCTCAGACGTGGCAGGGAACACCCTGACCACTCTCACGGTGCCCTTCACTGTGGACCAGATCCCTCCCGCCTTCATAAACATCTCTCACAGAACGGGAAGCGTCATAGAAGGGGAGAGCGTGGTGGTGGAGGTGGAGATATATGACCCTTCCGGGGTGCTGCCGGAGAGCGTGGAGTTCTCCTATTCCAATCCCACTACCTGGACCGAGTTCGGGGTGGGGATCTACGGCTTCGGCCCCTGGATGCCTGTGGACTCCGTCGAACCTCTGGACCCCCTCTCCCTGAGGGTCTTGGCCAGAGCCACAGTCCCTCTAGTAGAAGGGGACTTCAACTACCTGAGGTTCCGTGTCTCAGACAGGGCCGGGAATCTGGCGGAGAGCCCGGTTTACCGCTACACCGCCATCGCCCCAGCAGTGAACCATCCCCCCACACTCACCATTTCCCTCCCCATAAACCTAGCCACCTTCCCCTCCGGGGCTGTCGTGGACTTCCGGGCCAATGTCTCTGACGTTGACGGGGACAGCGTCACCGTGAAGTGGTATTCCAACAGAAGTGGCTACTTGGGAGAGGGAGAGGTATTGTCAAAGACCTTAGAGAGCGGAGTTCACCTGATAACAGCGAAGGCCAGTGATGGAGAGTTCACCGTTGAGAAGAGCATCAATATAACGGTGCTTCCCCCAGAGGCCACCCCAGTGGTAGAGGTGGTAGGGGGTGAGAAAAGCGTCTGGGAAATGCTTTCTGAAAACCCGGGAGCCCTTCTGGCGATACTTCTTCCAGGCGTCCTCTTCGGCCTCTTCGCAGGTTTTCTGCTCTTCAGGTACCCCCCATCACCCGAGGGTGAGCAGGCTCCCTTAAAGGAGGTGGGAGGCGAGGTCCTCATAACCCCCCCTCCCAAGAAATACAGTTGCCCGGAGTGCGGTGGAGTAGTGAGGGAGGGGGAGGAGTATTGCATGAGCTGCGGGAGAGCTTTCACCGAAGAGGACTGGAAGATAATGAAGAAGGGGAAGAGGGGGAGGAAAAGAAGGAGAGAGACGGAGGTAGAAGAGGACCTCTACGCCCAGGAGGAGCTTCCCGCCCTGGAGGAGGTGGAGTTTGAAGAGGTGGAGGAGGAAGAGGAGCCCGAGGCATTTGAAGAGATCGAAGATGAGTGGGAGGAATGAACATGGAAGCGAAGATTTTCATCGGATTTATCGCCTTTCTCCTTTTGGGATCTATGGTACCGCTGGCCGCCCAGTCCCCAGACGAAGGTAGCGGTCCCTTAGGACCGGTGGTGTTTCAGAGCTCCGAGGTGGTATGGCCTGGAGACAACGCCACTGTCCAGTACTTCCCCGCAACGGCGGTATCAGGCCACTATCTGCTTGTGGCCTGGGAAGATTCAGGCCCCTCCGACAGCGATATCTTGCTGTCCAGGAAAAACCTGACGCAGCCGTGGGGAACCTTTGAAGCCCCGGTGGAAGTGGATGATACTTTAAGGAATGGGGAGGTATGGGATGATGGAAGCTCCCAGAAGAAGGTGGCTCTCGCCGCGGAGGGGGACCTTGTGGTGGCGGTGTGGATGGACAACCGGGAAGGGAAGTACCTCATCTACGCTGGGGTCTCTCTGGATGGCGGCAGAAGCTTCGGAGAGAGCACTCCGGTGGCCTTCTCCGAAGGGGTTCAGAAGGACCCGGATGTAGCTGTGAGAGGTGGCACGGCCTACGTGGTGTGGGAGGACACCGGAGAAGACCCATCCTCCGTAGAGGGAAGGATCTACTTCGCAAAGGGCAGCGTTGATGGAGGGGTTCTTACGTTCTCAACACCCACAGCGGTCTCACCCCCCCTGAATGAAATGGTCTGTAAATACCCAGACGTGTGGGTGGGGGACGAGGGCGAGATATATGTCACCTGGAGCGGAGAGGCGTACGACGACTGGGACATATACCTCTCGGTCTCCTTCGACGGTGGAGAGAGCTTCTCAGCCCCTATAAATCTGGTCAGAGAGACTTCTGAGGCAACCCAGTGGTACCCCGACCTAGTCAGCCAGGCAGGTAACGTGTTAGTGGTGTGGCAGGACATGAGGGAGGGGAACTGGGACATCTACGGCACAGTTGCCAGAGGAGGCACCATGGACTTCTCCTCCAATTTTCGTGTTGACAGCGACACGAGCGGAGCAGGGCAATACTATCCCTCCCTTGCCCTCTCTCCCAATGGGACCGTCTACGCGGCCTTCGCGGATTCCCGTAGAGGAGGGTACGACTTCGACATATTCATGGCATACACCATTGACTGGGGGGGGAGCTTCTGGGGCGACTTCAGGGTCCCCGATGATATAACAGGTAAGGGGCAGGACCACCCCTCGGCCATCTGCCCGGGGACCGGAGACGCCCCACTTTATGTGGTCTACGAGGACTTAAGGGACGGCCGCTCCAGAATCAGGGCTTCCAGGTGGATCCCCGGGGAGGGTGGAACACCCCTTCCCACCTTGGAGAACGTCCACGTGAGCCCTGACGTGGGAGGAGTGGGTCGCTACTACTATTTCAAGGCCACTTACTTCCACGTGAACAATATCCCCCCCGCCGAGGGTTACCCAAAGCTCTATCTTTATTACAGGGTGGGAGGGATTCTCAAGGACTACCCAGGTTCTCCCTTCACAATGAAAAGGAGGCTCGTGCCGGCCCAGGACATGCTCTACACCAATGGGGAGGAGTACCTCTACGGGATCAGACTGGATTCGGAGGTGGAATACCTCTACTCCATTGAGGTGATGGCTGAGGAGGACTTCAGGATAGTGAACACAACACTCTTAAGTGGTCCCGTTGTGGACGCCACCCCGCCGGAGTGCATTGAGGTTTCTCCCGTAATTGAGGGATGGGCACCCGAGAGGACCGTGATCTGCACAGCCACCTTCAGGGACACTGGGGCAGGTGTAGATCTCCGCTTTGTGGAGTTCTCTTACTCCTACAGAGGGGAGGAAGGGTTGGACATATGGCACCGCAACGGTGAAATAACCATTCTGGACAATCACACTGTTAGGGCCTCCTTCCCCTTCGTACTTGCCAACGGCACCGACAATGTCATTCAGTTCAGAGCGATGGACCTTGTGGGAAACGGATACTCCTACTCCCCTCCCCTCCATTTCCGCTACGACGGAGAGGGGCCGCATTTTGAACTCGTCGGCCCTGAGAGGCTCCCTGTAGACGCCCTGAAGGTGAACGTGACCATTCGCATAAGTGACCCCGGTGGAACAGGCGTGGCCAAAGAGAGCGTCTCTTATAGGTTTACCACGGGAGGCGTAGAGTCCTTGGGCACTTGGATCCTGGCCGAGAACAGCACCCTTCAGGAGGAGGACGACTCCCTCCTTCTCAAGCTTCCCCTTCAGCTCTCTTGGGGGTGGGACAACTTCTTGCAGATCAGAGCTAAGGATTTGGCCGGGAACATGAAGGAGTCCGTTCCTTACCAGCTCCCTGCGGTGCAGACCGTTATATCTCCTGAAGTACCAGGCAACAGGCCGCCCAGTCCTCCGGCGGCCATCTACCCGAAGGAGGTATCCGACCCTCATCCGCACATCTTCTGGCCCGAGGCGGTGGACCCCGATGGTGATTTCGTGAGCTACTCCATAAGGATAGGCACAGGGCCTGCTCTTGGGGATGTGGTGAACTGGACAAGTCTTGGCGGTGAGAACTTCTTTGACGTCCCCGAGAGCTCGCCCCTTCAGATGGGGAGTACCTATTACGTGGAGGTCATGGCCTCAGACGGCAGGGCTAGCTCCGTTGCCAGAGGCACAATCAGTGTAAAGGAGGATGCGAACCACCCTCCAACGCCCCCTGGACCCCTCTATCCCTCATCCATTCCCGTTGAGAACAAATTCGTCCAGTGGGACCCCTCTTGGGATCCAGACGGCGACCCGGTGCTCTACTTTGTGAGAGCGGGCTCCTCCCCGGGGGAGGAGAACATCATACCGTGGGAGACAACCTACACCAGGCGCTACGTTGAGTTACCTGGATGGCTCGGCCCCGGAAGATACTGGGTGCAGCTTATGGCCTCGGACGGGAAGAGCTTCAGCAGGGTCGCCACTTACGAGTTGGTCGTTGGTATTTTTAGGGTGAGCGTGGAGGGGGTGGAGAGGATAACCGTAATGCCAGATGACAGTGACCTCTACACCCTGAACATAACCAACCTCGGCACTGGAAGAGACAGCTACCGTATCACTTTGAGCGGCAGCGCTCTTCTCTCCTCCGGCATTCACCTGAACATCTCTCAGGAGGATATCAGCGTCCCCTCAGGGGCCTCCGTCCAGCTGGCTCTTAACATAACCACATCCTCAGGAATCCCGGGGCACTATTACCTCAACATAACCGTTTTCTCTCCCGTCACCTCAGCATCTGCAAGACACTCCATAATGATAATAGTAGCAGGCAAAGAGGATTTCCCCAGCGGGCTGGGCCCCACGCCAAAGGGTGTGACCCTGAAGTGGTACCACATCCCGGTAGCACTTATAATGGCTGCAGGTCTCCTCGCGGTGATCAGGGAGTACCTCCTCTACAGGAAGGAGAAGATGAAAAGATAATATATTTATAACCCAGATAAGTTAGCCCCAACATGTCTTTCGCTCCCCTCCTGCATGGCCTCGGTGTCATCCTAGGCCTCTATCTTCTTATAAAGGGGAGCGACTGGTTTGTGGAAG
>Ga0164318_10004064_pt1 | contig 13965 bp, 5 predicted proteins | sample GuaBasSedimGuay9_FD_113734 | JGI IMG/M metagenome (GOLD analysis project Ga0164318, IMG submission 113734) | Subseafloor sediment microbial communities from Guaymas Basin, Gulf of California, Mexico - Guay9, Core 4571-4, 0-3 cm | ecosystem: Environmental > Aquatic > Marine > Hydrothermal vents >...
GATCGGCAGTAGCAGTGGCTGCTGGTATGGCGGCAACCGCATTGGGCACAGACACCGGTGGTTCTATTCGACAACCAGCCGCTATGTGCGGCATTGTGGGACTCAAACCCACCTATGGCCGGGTTTCCCGATTTGGATTAGTGGCCTTTGCCTCCTCGCTAGATCAAATCGGCCCAATGACAACCACTGTCCCCGACGCCGCCCTACTATTAAACATTATTGCTGGACATGATCCCCTCGATTCCACATCCGCCCCAGTTCCCGTACCAGACTACACCAAAGAATTGAATAAAGGGATACGGGGGCTACGAATCGGCTACCCCAAAGAATACTTTTCCGAGGGCCTGGATCCGGAAATTCATCAGGCTATTCGAAAAGTGTTGCGAGAAATGGAGTCGGAAGGCGCTGTGATCGAAGAACTTTCATTGCCCCATACCGACTACGCAATTGCAACCTACTACATTTTAGCCACCGCTGAAGCTTCTTCAAACCTTGCCCGTTATGATGGTACACGCTACGGTTTCCGTAGCGAAGGTGCTCTGGATCTTTCGGAGATGTACTGCCAAACACGTAGCCAGGGATTTGGCGAAGAAGTAAAGCGTCGCATCATGTTAGGAACTTATGTTCTCTCTGCCGGTTACTACGAAGCTTATTATCGCAAGGCGCAAAAGGTTAGAACTTTAATCAAACGAGATTTTGACTCCGCCTTTGAAAAATTTGATTGCCTCATCACCCCTACTTCACCAACAACTGCTTTTAAAATTGGTGAAAAGATAGATGATCCACTTCAAATGTACCTTTCCGATATTTACACCATCTCAGCTAATCTGACGGGCATCCCGGGAATATCAGTGCCCTGCGGTAAAGATTCACAAGGTCTACCCATTGGGGTACAAATCTTGGCAAAGCCTTTTGATGAAGTCATCATGTTACGTGTGGGCAATTTTATTGAGAAAATTAAAAATGGTCAATTTTAGCAAAAAACGGTTGCAATCACTATTGGATAGCTTTCGAGGAAAAAAGATACTGGTATTGGGCGATCTGATGTTAGATCGCTACCTTTGGGGAACAGTAACTCACATTTCTCCAGAGGCTCCAGTCCCTGTGGTAGAAATAGAGGAAGAATCCATTCGCCTAGGCGGTGCTGCCAATGTGGGCAATAATGTTGCTTCATTGAAAGCCATTCCTATTTTGGTGGGTGTTGTTGGTAATGACAATTCTGGAAGAACGTTGCTGTCCATTATGAAAGAAAACGGTTACCTTACCGAGGGGATAATAGTAGATTCTACTCGCCCAACCACAGTCAAAACCCGGGTGATTGCTCATAATCAGCATGTGGTACGAACAGATCGGGAATCGCGGGAAGACATTGGCGAAGAAATACAGGAAAAAATCTTTGACATTCTAAAGCGGTATTTAGAACAGATTGATGCAATATTAATTGAAGACTACAATAAAGGCTTACTTGTCCAGGGACTCATCGAGGAAGTAATTAAAGTTGCTCGACAAAAGGGGAAAATCATTACTGTAGATCCCAAATTCGACCATTTTTTTGACTTCAAAAATGTCACTGTTTTCAAACCTAACCGCAAAGAAATCGAAGCAGCTCTGGGGAAACGTCTCCGAACCTTAGAGGATATTACCCGGGCCGGTCATCTGATTCAAGAAAAATTACACTGTCGCTGTGTAGTAATTACCCTGGGAGAACAAGGTATGGCTCTGTTTGAAGAAGATGGTCAGGTAAATTTCTTGCCCACAAAAGCCCGGCAAGTTCACGACGTCTCTGGAGCAGGTGATACTGTAATCAGTACTCTAACTCTTAGCCTGGTATGCGGTGCTAATTTCCGAGAGGCTTGTACATTGGCCAATTACGCTGCGGGTATTGTTTGCGGTCAGGTTGGCATCGTTCCCATTACCCGCGAAAAGTTAGAAGAAGAATTTAATAACCATGTCTTCCCCTCGCAAGAATAACTCATAAGCTCATAATTCCCTATCCTTATGTATGAACCCAAATTCGGAAAACTTATGAAAAACTATTAAATAAGCCCCTGGAGGGAAAATGAAAAATGCCATCTTAATACTTACGTTAGTGTTATTGGGCAGTCGCTGTACCGAAAGGAGGAACTCTATGGAGATTCAATTGCAGCAGTTTATCAACCAACACGTCAAAGTAGTCGAACCGCTGATGAAACAAGTAAACCTGAGCTACTGGAAGGCTACTATTAGTGGAAAGGAGGAAGACTACAAGCACTATGCTGATTTAAGTTTGAAGCTGCGGCAAGTCTATTCCAATCGACAAGAGTTCGAGCAACTAAAGAAATTCAAGGCTTCCGGGCAAATCCATGAACCACTGTTGCGCCGCCAGTTAACCATCCTTTACAACAGCTATTTGGAGAACCAGATTGATCCGGAATTAATCAAAGCGATGGTACAAAAGAGCACTGCAGTGGAGAGTAAATTCAATACCTTTCGCGGCAAAATTGGCACCAAAGAAGTTACCAACAATCAGATTCTCCAGATTTTGCGAACCGAGAAAAATTCACAGGAGCGAAAAGCCGCCTGGGAGGCCAGCAAACAGATCGGCCCTGTGGTAACTCCCGAATTGTTGGAGTTGGTCAAGTTGCGCAATCAAGCTGCCCGAAGTCTGGGGTTTGATAATTTCTACGTCATGTCATTAACCTTGGCAGAGCAAGACGAGGATGAGCTGGTAACCATTTTCCAGCAACTGGAAGATTTGACTAACGAGCCGTTTCGCCGATTAAAAGCTGAGTTGGACAGTGTATTAGCTAAGCGCTATGGCATCCAACCAGAGGAAATGCGACCCTGGCACTATGAGGACCCCTTCTTTCAGGAAGCTCCCAAAATAGGGCAGATTAATCTTGACCGCTATTTTAAGAACAAAGATATAGTTGAACTTGCCAGGCTCTACTACCGGGGCATCGATCTGCCGGCAGACGATATTCTGGAACACAGTGACTTGTTTGAAAAACCGGGCAAGGACCAACACGCCTATTGCACCGACATCGACCGTCTCGGCGATGTGCGGATTCTGGCCAACATCCGCCATGATGAATACTGGATGAGCACCATGTTGCATGAATTGGGACACGCAGTTTACGACAAATACATCGATCGTGATCTACCATTCTTATTGCGAACTCCGGCTCATACTTTTGTCACCGAAGCGGTAGCCATGTTTTTCGGTCGCCTCTCCAGGAACCCCGACTGGCTACAACAGATGTTAAATCTTGATAACGCCGAACGAGCCAAACTCGCTCAAGAAATCAAAAAAGACCTCCAACTCCAACAACTAATCTTCGCCCGCTGGTGCCAGGTAATGTTCCATTTCGAGCGTCAGTTGTACGAAAACCCTGCTCAGGACTTAAACAAGCTGTGGTGGGATTTAGTCGAAAAATACCAATACGTAACACGTCCAACAAATCGTCACCAACCAGACTGGGCAGCGAAAATCCACATCTGCTCTGCACCAGTTTATTACCACAATTACATGCTTGGTGAAATGCTGGCCTCACAATTTTACTATTACATTCTTACTAAAGTGTTAAATCTAAAACCTCACGAATCAGTAAGCTTTGCCAATGCTCCTGCTATTGGACATTACTTCCGCTATAAGGTTTTTGCTCCAGGAGCTAAATACATCTGGAGGGAACTGATCAAACAGGCTACTGGTGAACCTTTGACTGCCAGGTACTTTGTCCGACAATTTGTATCACAGTAGTTTCAGGATAATCAGACTGAAATTTTTAGAATTATTACAAAGGGAGTTTAAGATGGATGAGAAAAAATTAAAGCAAGATTACACCCGATTGGCTGAGAAACTGGCTCAAAGGCAAGTAGATGCCGAGGCGGTAAAAACAAAGGTAATGCAATTGGCTATCGAAACTCCTTCTTGGGGATATGGTGATAGTGGTACCAGGTTTAAGGTATTCACCCAACCTGGCGTAGCGCGTAATGCTTACGAAAAAATTCAGGATGCCGCCATGGTACATAAAGTAACTGGCATTGCACCTACAGTGGCTATTCACATTCCCTGGGATTGGGTGGATGATTTTACTGCCCTTAAGCAACATGCCGAAAAATTGGGCGTAAAAATAGGCTCAGTTAATCCTAATCTATTCCAAGATGAAGATTACAAATACGGCAGCGTCACTCATGTTGATCCTATTGTACGCAGCAAGGCAGTAGACCACATCCTGGAATGCATTCAAATTGCCGAGGTGGTAAACTCTAAAGTACTATCGCTGTGGTTAGCCGATGGATCAGACTACCCCGGACAAGTCCATTTTCGACAACGTAAACAGCGATTATTAGAAAGCTTGCAAAAGGTCTACAAGAATCTCCCCCAGGATATGTGCCTGTTAGTTGAGTACAAGTTATTCGAGCCAGCATTCTACCACACGGATTTAGCCGATTGGGGAATCACCTATATTATTACCAAGAAATTGGGTGAAAGGGCTAAAGTTTTGGTAGATATGGGACACCATGCTCAAGGCACCAACGTGGAATGGATTGTCGCCATGCTTATTGACGAAGGCAAACTGGGAGGATTTCATTTCAATAACCGTAAGTACGCCGATGACGACCTCACTGTGGGAGCCATCAACCCCTATGAGATATTCCTCATCTTCAACGAATTGATTGATGCTGAGAGTGATCCCGATGTAGATTTGGATGTGTCATACATGTTGGATCAAAGTCACAATACCAAGTTGAAAATCGAAGCTACTATCCAATCAGTAATGTTTGTTCAGGAAACCTACGCCAAAGCATTAACAGTAGATCGGAAAAAATTGGCAAAAGCACGTGCAGAAAATGACGCTGTTACAGCAGAATTAGCTTTGCAAGAGGCTTTTAATACTGATGTAACACCTCTTTTACAAATGGCCAGAATCGAAAAGGGGTTGGAACCGGATCCGCTCGTTGCGTACAAAAATAGTGGGTATTTTGAAAAAATCTGTGAAGCGCGTGATGCCGGTGCTGGTAAGGGTTGGGAGTAAAGTTTCTGTTAGTTGCCTGTCGAGTTTGGTTACAAGAAATATTTGAAACCTTCTTTAGGTTTTGCCGGCTTTATGGTTGGTTAATATACTTGAACCCAGAGGGGAAAAACTCCTTTTTATTTTTCATAAGTTTTCCGAATCTGGGTTAAATGATTGCTCGGAGAGCTTATTTTGTTTTTGGTGCTCTACGTTTTTACGACGATGGTTATCATCATTTTTTAGCTTTGATCATTAAAATTGTTCCCAACGTTGCGAAGAGAAGATTACTGCTCCATGCAGCCCAAAAGGGTGGAAGAACACCATTATGTCCCATAGCTTGGAGGGTTCTAATCAGACCAAAGAATAGGAAGCAAATAATCAGGCTAATCACGAACCCTAAAGCCGGCCCACTATGACGGTGACTTGCTGCAAGTGGTAGCCCGAACAGGATAATAATCAAATTAGTAAATGGGAACGCAATTTTTAGTTGCAAATCTACCAGCCATTTTTGGGGGTCAGCACCTACCTTGCTAATCTTGTCGATAAAATTCCGCAGTTCAAAATAATCCATTTCATCTGGTTTCTTTTGCAGTTTTTGCAGATCCAGAGGGCGAAAGCTGAACTTTAGTCCAGATAATCTGGTGAAGGGTTCTACCATTTCCTCTGGAGAGGTGAAGCGTCGTACAACACCATTTTGCAAGGTCCACCCATTTCCCCCCCAGATCATGGTTTTGGCATCAATACGTTTGATCATTCGACCGTTGGTAAAATTTTGTATGCTCACCTTATGTGCAATATTTCGGCTACCGTCGAAATACGAAATGGAAATACGCCTGTTTTCCCCTTCTAAGAAAATGATATTAGTACGCCTTGTGTAGGCGCGTCGAGGGATACGGTCAACGTACAATCGTTTGATATCAAACTTTTTTTGACTGGCAACCGGCACTACGAATTCCCCAAAGACCAAAGCGAAGAGACTAATAATAAGACCCAACCCCCACAATGGGATAGCAATGCGGTACAAACTAATGCCGGAAGCTTTCATCGCGGTAAGTTCGTTAAAACGCGATAAATTACCAACAGAGAATAAACTTGCGAGCAGCATCGCTATGGGTAGTACAAGAATAATAATATAAGGAAGGTAATAAAAATAATATATGGCGATGATTAGTTTTGGCACTTCCCGATCGATAAAATGATCCAGATTTTCGATAAGGTCTACAATTACAAAAACAAGAGCAAAGGCGATAATTGAGAAAATCAAAACACTGAGAAATTGGCTGATTAAATATCGAGAAAGTATTTTCATTGCAATCTTTTTTGTTTTTTGAACCAACGTTTTGGTAGTATCACCAACCAATGAAGGAGAGATCGTTCTGTTATTGTGTAATAAGCCAAACAAATTCCGGCAGTTCCTACTAAGATGTTAGCTCCCCACATAGCTAAAAATGGGCTGATTAGCCTACGGTCGGCCAACTCCTCTCCACCGATAAGAGACACCCAATAGAGCACAAAAAAAAGTAAACTGATACCGCTACTTATTCCTAAATTTCCTTTTCGGGTTTTGATTCCTAATGGTGCTCCTATTAAAACAAAAACAATACAGGCAGCGGGGATAGAATACTTCTTGTGAATTTCCACTTGTAAAGAGTGAATAGACTTGTCGTAGTTGGCCAGCGCCTGTTGTCCCATTTGAATTTGATGGAGTGTACGCTCCAATTTATTGATTAAAGACGAAAGTTGCCCTCTACTAAGATGAATTGTTTGGATATCGACAAGAGCGTCACCAGAAGCGTCCAAGGAAGCACTTTTCAGAAGAGTAGCTGGAAACGTTTCCTTGAAAGCATTAGTTATTACAGTAGCCAGAACTTGTTTCTGTCGCTGCATAGCCCGGCGATGATTTTGAATGTCTGCTTGCATCATTTTTATGGTTTTTTCCCGATCCCCTCGGGAACCTGCTTTACTGCGCTTCAGGGTTAAATCGGGAATATTCACTGCGATTTTATATTTCTCAAATTGCATCCATCGGTAATTGCTAAAATTTTCGGTGTCGATCTCGTGAATTTCACCATCGTACAGGGTCATAATCAGGCGTTCGCTGTTAAAATCGAATCTAATAACTCCTGATTTGGCCAGGATTGTTTTGCTCAATCTGCTATTATTACGTTCATCTATGACAACTCCTCTGATATTGGCAGAGTCCCCTTTTTCTTCTATTTCTTGTACCAGGATATTCATATGGGGAAGATCAGAGAAAACCACTTTAGGTTCCAGTTTTAGAGTGGGTCGTTTGCGGAAAATGTCCCTGCTCAGCAGTCTGGCGCGGTGATTAAGGTCTGGAAGGATTTTATCATTAAATTCAATCATTATAACCGTCAAAATGCTGGCGGCAATCAGTATGGGCAACAAAATTTGAAAAAAGTTAATTCCTGAGCTTTTGATGGCGGTGATTTCGTTGTCAGCAGATAATCGTCCAAAAGTTGATAGTGTGGCTACTAAAACTGACATTGGTACAGCCAGGGCTATAATCCACGCCAGATTAAGGGCCAAAAATTCCAGAATGACTGTGAGTTTTAGCCCCCGGCTTAAAATCCTACCGAAATCCTGAAAAATCAGGTTTAGCAAAAAGATAAAAGTGACTATACCAATGCTGAATAGAAACGGCCCTACATGCTGTCGTAAGATGTATTTGGATAAAAGTTTCATCACTCTGATACGAAGAACTAATGGAAGTCCATCTTTACTTACGTTGTTAATATAGTGATTTTATCCATACAAATTCAACATAAAAAAATTTTTCTCTTGCTATTTCCCTACATTTTTGCTAACTTTAAACTCAGTAATAACTGCTGAACCAAATTAATGGAGGGAACACATCTATTTGATAAAGTGTTACAAGTTTTTATGAAATTACCAATCGCCGACTTTCTAACGAGGCTGAAAGCTCCATCCAAAATTTCTAGAGTAAATAGATCAATCCATGCAAAGGCGAGATGTACAAAAATTCCTCCTTTTGTGGGTGGTAATTTTTGGCGTTGGATTTCACAGTGTTGTGGTGTTCCCTGCAGATGGTTCAGTGGGCATACGAGTAGACACGAACAATTATGCAATAGCGCCTCTCAATCAAACCGCCTATTTGGGGCTGTCCTGGATTCGTAATGGTCGCCCCTATCTAAAGAACAATCTGCCTGGTTACAAGCGGAGTGTGGAAATTGATTCCAGCTATCGATATGTAATAATCTCCGAAAAGTTTTTAGATGCCCCCTTTTTCCGCCTGCCAGCAATCCTACCCTTTTCCGAATATCTTCATCTTCGGTGTCACTATGAAAACCAGGAATCATGGCGAGCAAGCAATTTTGAAAAATATCTTGTTAGCCAGACCCAACAAGGGCGTGCTCAAGGTGTGGGGTTCGACATACCTATTCCTATCAAAAGCCAAGCCTTTCAGCGGATTTTTGGAGGTGCAGCGGTAGGATTGCATGTAACCGGCAACATAACCATTGATGGTGGCTTGCGCCACGAAAAGCGCAGTCAAGTGAAAACCGCTTACAATCGATCTTCAGATTACAACTTCAAGATGCAACAAACACAGCGATTTACAGTTAAAGGAAACGTGGGACGAAAGGTTCACGTTTTTGTGGATCAGGATAGCGAACGCCCTTTTGAATTTGAGAACTCCATTCGGCTAGAATATAAAGGCTTCGAGGATGAAATCATCGAAAGCATCGAGGCAGGCAATGTAGCTCTATCTCTACCGGCTACTCGTTTTGTTACCTTCAGTGGTAAAAATTCCGGACTATTTGGTATTAAAGCCAACATGCATCTGGGAAACCTAAAACTCACTACCATTGCCAGCCAGGAAAAAGGAGAAAAAAAGAAGTTATCCATCACTGGTGGTAGCTCTGAAGACAAACACAAAATCCAGGATTACCAATATCGACGTGGCACCTACTTTTTCCTCAACAAAGAATATCGAGAAAACTTTAAGCACCTGGACGAAAATGGAAATCATCTGTATGACCCAAGTCGGGTTATCAGTCGAATAGAAGTTTACAAATCAGAATCCCGTTATGAAAACCAGGCTGGTTCTATCCGAGGTTGGGCAATTGCTTATCCAGAAGGTGCCAACCCCCAAAATCCGGACACAACACGCCAGGACCAGGAACATTATCGAGGCTATTTTTTACGGATGGAACCCACTGCAGATTATTTTGTGGATCGTGAGCTGGGCTACATCGCTCTGGAAACTCCTCTGCAAGAAGGACAGGTATTAGCTGTGGCTTACCGCGATACCAGTGGTAACCAAGTGGGCGACATCGACTTTGTAGATACTGGCAATAACACCATTATTCTTCAGTTACTTCGACCTCGAGTTCCTTTACCTTCGGACTATACGTGGGATCTGGAATGGAGAAATGTTTACTATTTGGGAGCAAAGAATATAGACAAGAATGGATTTGAGTTAAAAATATACCTCAAACGTTCAGGGCTGCCAGAAGAAACTCAACTTGTAAATGGAAAGCCAGTATCCTACCTGCAAATATTTGGACTGGACAAACGCGATGAAAACGGAGATCCCAATCCAGATAATATTTTGGATGACGATCCGAATATCATAAATTGGGCAAGGGGGGAACTTATTTTTCCAGACTTGCGTCCTTTCGATCCTGAAGGTCCTACTTTGTTGGATTCAACAAAACGAGTACCCGCTATTTACGATACCACTGACAACCGAGTCATCGCTGCAGCGAGTAACTTTTACATCTCTGTTAAAGCTAAGATCCGTCAAACTACTTACAACCTGGGATGGAACGTTATTGAAAATAGTGAAGAGGTTGTCCTTAATGGACGCCGATTAAGCAAGGGGAAAGATTATATTATCGATTACACAACCGGTAACCTGACTCTTCTCGCTGAAGGAGCTACCGATCCCAATGCCAGGCTAGAAATTACTTATGAAAGTAACCAAATTCTACAAATTGACCGGCGGACCTTGATGGGGATGCGCTGGGACTATGAACTTCCTAACAATTCGTTCATCGGAGGTACGCTGCTGTATCTCAGTCAGAGTACGTTAGACCAAAAGATCCGTGTAGGAAGAGGTGGCCCCATGCGTAACCTTGTCTGGGATCTGAATACTGCACTGAATTTTGAACCCGCTTTTCTCACCCATGCTTTAGATGCGTTACCTATTGTCCAGACCAAAGCACCCTCTAAGCTTCAGTTTGAGGCAGAGTTAGCTCAGATCATTCCCAACCCGAATACCCAGAACAACCCCGCTACTGGCGACAATAACGGTGTGGCTTACATCGATGATTTTGAGCCAGCCAAGCGAGAAACCCCGCTTGGTATTATGCAAGCAGGTTGGGCTATTTCCAGTGTGCCCGCCGAAATTGATGAGTTTCCAGGTTACAATGATTTGGCAGACGCTACCAAGAACGAAAGCCGGGGATTTTTGCTCTGGTACAACCCCTATGAACAGGTACCTATTGCTCAGATTTGGCCAGAAAAGGCCAAAGGTATGGAAGAAGCCACCAGTGCTACTCCCCGAGTAGTACACGTATTGCATCTGAAATTTGAGCCTAAAGTTGAATATGGAACCCATTCTTGGGGGGGGATTATGCGAGCTTTACCAGCCGGGTACGCTGATCAGACCACAAGTAAGTTTCTGGAAGTATGGGTCCAAGGCGATGCAGGACGATTACACATCGATTTCGGACAAATTTCTGAAGATGCTATTCCTAATGGAGCACTGGATACGGAAGACCTCAAACGTAATGGCATCCGCAATGGTTATTTGGATGATGACGAAGATGTTGGACTTGATGGAGTAGCCGGTCCGGATCCTCCAGATCCCTTCTACCCCCACGAAGCTGCTACTATTCAGATAGTGAATGGTGTAAAGCGTGCAACCCCCTACGATTTTTGGGATTTGAATGGTGATATGGTAAAACAGCCCTCAGAACCCTGGAGTTATGATGACTGGCATTATGCGGCTGGCAATGCTAATAATGGTACTGAAGGCAATGCAAACGGCGCTGAGGGACGTTTTCCTGACACCGAGGATCTCAATCAAAATGGAGACGTTGATCTCCGCAATAGCTATTTTGAATACTCGTTTTCCCTGGATAAAACCAGCCCTGATACCGTCTACATTGCCGGGGGACAGAACAATCCTTATGGCTGGCGTCTGTATCGTATCCCTCTATCCAAGGTTACAAAAATAGTGGGCAACCCTCAATGGTCATTGATTGAATATGTGCGCATCTGGGTGGATGGCTTTTCAACCGAAAACTGGTTACGAATCGCGGAAATCAACCTGGTGGGCAATGAATGGCAAGAGCTGGGTGTGGCACTTTCTGATACCAGCGACTATGATGCTAATAACGACACCACGGTAGCTGTTACTGTTGTCAATACTCATGAGAATCCTGACTACACCCCCCCTCCAGGAGTAAGTGGCGTACGCGATCGTATCAGCAATGTGGTCGCTAAAGAACAAGCACTGGTATTGAAAGTTGAAAACTTACCCCCGGGGGCTAATGGTCTTATTCACAAAACATTCTCTCAACCTGTGGATTTTCGCGATTACAATAAGATGAAAATGTTCATTTACGGTAAAGACCTCTTTGGTACACATATTCGGGAAGATTCCAGTTGGGTAGAACTCATTTTTCGTTTTGGCTACGATGAAAAAAATTACTATGAATTCCGTGAACGGGTTTACCCGAAGTGGGATAAGCGTAATGAGATGGTAATTGATTTCGTTGAACTTACTGCTTTAAAATTGGCTGATTCTACCAGTTGTTTGGATGCACAGGGGCATCTGTTTCGAGAGCTTCCCGATGGTAAGCTTTATCGTGTTGTGGGCACACCATCCATATCCAGAATTAAAGAACTTGTTGTAGGAGTGAAAAATCTTCACGGCTACATTCCTTTCAATGGTGAAATTTGGCTTAATGAGTTACGTCTAACTGACGTGAAGAAAGATAAGGGTATGGCCATGCGGGTCCGGGCTGAGGTTAAATTGGCTGATATTGGCAGCATCAATGCCGAGTTTAATCGTATAGACGCCGACTTCCACACGGTTAATGAACGTTTCGGCAAAAAAGACGATCGTTCGGGAATCAGTGTCAATGGTAGATTTAGCCTGGAAAAATTCCTTCCTAATAATGGTCTGGGTTTGTCGATCCCAATTTCGGTGGGGTACTCTAACAGTGAATCTACTCCCAAGTATTTCCCCGGAAGTGATATCATTGTGAGTCAGAGAACCATTTCCGATAGCCTGTTGGAAACTATTAAAAACATTAACAATCGTTCTAACTTGAGCATCTCTTTAAAGAAAGCTCGTCGCTCGCGCAATCCAATCTTTAAATACACCATCGACAATATGGAGCTTGCCTGGAGTATGGCCACTTCCCGAATGAGTAATCCAATCTACCAAAAATCCACTAATCGTACTAATATTGGTAGCTTTAACTACGATTTAAGAATTGATGCTACCAGTCACTTTAAACCATTTGGCTGGCTTGGTAATAAGCCAATCCTCAACAAACTAACTGGTATCGAGTTTTATTATCTCCCCAAGAAGGTAAGCTACAAAATTTCTACCAATCGGGCAAAAAATTTCGCACTGAATCGTAACGGAATGGAAAAATCCAAATATAATTTCATCATCGATCAAAGATACGCTGTCAGTATGCAGCCATTCAAAAGTGTTTCAGTAGATTTTTCTAGGTCATGTACTAACGATTTGCGCAGAGTGCAGAACCCGGCTGAAATTCTTAAGGGCAACTTTGGTGTAATGACCGGTATTAAACAGCAAATTAATTCTAGATACAGCCCCAATCTTTTTAGTTGGTTGAGTATTAACTTCACTTACGGAACTACCTTTAGTTGGGATAATAATATTCAGCAAAAGAAAACCGGCCAGAGAGCTAGTGTAAATAATAACCTCAGTAGTAGTCTGACGTTTACTCCAAAATCGCTTTTTAAAAAACTTACTGGTCGTACTCGGAAAACTAAGCGTACTTCCACAATTCCACCAAGGCGCTTCGCCGAAAAGAAAAAGCACGATAAAAAACTATCCCAAAAGTTGGAAACAAAGGAGCAAGAGAAAAAAACCGAGGAGAAGAATAAAGCTTTGCCCAAGATAGATTTCTTGAAACTGTTTCGCAATTTGTTTTCCAAGATTCAACCAATTTCAATTCGCTATTCTCAGCGACGTTCCTCCAATAATTTTGGGCTGCAGGGGGTCCCTTGTTTTGCCTATCAGATTGGTAAAACCTTTAATCCGGGGGTAGAAACTGCAACCAGTGTGGGTTTCACCAGTCGAAGTTCGCAGGGATTAAGTTACGACCTTTCAGCCCAAACCAGTATTTCAGTCACTCGAAATCTTTCGATAAGCCTAAAATACAATTACAACAACTCCTCCACTTCCACAACTCAGACAACTGGTACAATTACAGAAACACGTCTGAAGATCAAAGATAAGTACGTTAATTTTCCTGATTGGACAGTGCGCTGGAGTGGTCTGGAAAAATTGGCACTGTTTAGCTTTTTTGCCGACCGTGTTTCATTAGATCACAGCCGTACGGGTCGTAAGGTGACTAAGTGGTATGGCAAGAAAACCAGTATTACTGGCGAAAGTTTTGATTGCGATTTTCGTCCATTCCTGGGATTGACCATGGTACTAAAAAAAGGAATCAACGTTAATCTACAATACAACAAATCAAGTTCTGAGACGATGAGCAGAAGTGGTGGTAAGGGTGGCAGCCGGCATAGAAATGAAAACTTTATGTTGACTGTAAATTATTCTAAAAGTGGCGGATTCAAAATTCCACTTCCAATATGGCCATTCAAAAACAAAAAGATTCAAAATAATATGGATTTTTCAATGTCTGTTATCAAGAGCAAGGATATCAATGAAATCATGCGGGGAGAACACGGCACCTACGTAGAAACTGCC
>Ga0164318_10004065_pt1 | contig 13964 bp, 15 predicted proteins | sample GuaBasSedimGuay9_FD_113734 | JGI IMG/M metagenome (GOLD analysis project Ga0164318, IMG submission 113734) | Subseafloor sediment microbial communities from Guaymas Basin, Gulf of California, Mexico - Guay9, Core 4571-4, 0-3 cm | ecosystem: Environmental > Aquatic > Marine > Hydrothermal vents...
AGTTCGTGAGTTCCCATGGGTATTCCTTCGATATATATGCAGCCGACCTCGTTGTGGTACGACTTTTTGACCCAGTATTGGGTCCACTCGTCGACTTCACCCAATATGTAGTGGTTTCCTTCTGCGTCGGTGAAGTAGGGTGTGGCTTCCTGGTCTTTACATTTGACTGTTATTATGCCTATGTATGGGGGAGTACCTTCGCCCTCTTTGTAGAGTGGTGCCTTCCAAAAGCGATATAGCATGTGGTAGCGGGAAGCTCCTATCTGGTAGAGGTAGTTTTCGAGAAGATTGAGGTTTTCGTCTATCTCTGCTTTGTAGTCCTTAACATATGCTATGTCGGTATAATCGACGCTTGCGACTATGAGGCTATATGTTATGTAGCCTATGAGAAGAGTTATGAGCAGTATTATTGTGAGCCATTTTGCGTCTTCACTCAACATCGTCACCCTATAGAAACCTCTAGGTAGAAAAGACGGGCCTGCGTAATATCTCTATTTGTTTGATTTTTTATAAATGGATTTTTCCCCCGATTTTTTTCTTAACTAATTCTATTATAGTTCTGTGAATTTCCCGGACTGGCTTGGAGGCGTCAACCACGATGAAATTGTCCTTGTACTTCTGGGCTATTTCAAGATATCTTTGTCTTACCTTTTTCATGAAATCGGGGTCCTCGAATCTCGTCCTGACGCTTCTCGTAACTATTCTGTCGAGAGCCTCTTCTACTGGTAGGTCTAGGAGTATAACTACGTCTGGGTGTCTTATGTGCCTGTTTATTGCTAGGATGAACTCCTCGTCTAGTCCTCGTGCACCCTGGTAAGCTAGGCTCGCGTAAATAGATCTATCAGAGACTACTATTTTTCTTTTTTCTAGAGCTGGTAGGACTATTTCTTTTTGTAATATGATCCTGTCGGCTGCGAAGATATAGGCTTCTGCGTCTGGATCGACGTCGTACTTGTAGAGGAACTCTTTTATCGCCTTTATCCACGGCTCCTTTACGAGTACTGTTTCGTAGCCCTTGATCTTCAGATATTCGTTAAAGAGTATTGTCTGGGTTGTCTTACCTGAACCGTCGATTCCCTCGAATGCGATATATAGCCCCTCTTTGGGGAGTTTTCTCGCTGGGAGTTTCATGGGTCTTTTTTCGACCTCTATTAGCCCATGTTTGGGACAATGGTATTCTATTATAACTTCTCCTGTGAAGGTGGGTACTTTGACTATTTTTGGCTTAATAAATCCTCTACATTGTGGACAAAATACTTCTTTTTTATAATCTTCCACAACTATTAATCAGCTTCAAGCCTTATATAGATGAGTTTTCCTAGAGAAAAAATACTACATGCTTCTTTTGTAGACTTTAGTCTACAATATGGATGTTTATTTTTCCCTACAAAACCTCTATCTTTGTCGAGAAACGAATTATTAAATGGTGAAAAGATGGGCGAAGAGGATGTTTTGGACATGTTGTTTTCTGCTCTCGCACATGAGGCGCGTAGAAAGGTTATACTTGAACTTGGAAAAAGAGAAGAGATGACTTTTACTGAGATGATGGAGGTTTCTGGCATTGAAGAGACTGGAACGTTTGGCTTTCACCTGAAGAAAATAGAGCCTCTCCTTGAAAAAGGGGACTTTGGTAAATATCGTCTCTCTGAGCTTGGCAAGCTTGCCTATAACATTCTAAGCTACGTCGAGGAGGGGCATTTACCTGAGAAGAAGGAAGTTGTTGGAGAACCTAGAGTTATCAAGGGAATTGATGAGCTTGTCGTTACAAAAGAGCTTTTGAAGGAGGGACCTGTAGTGATTCAGGACTGTGATACTGTTGTATTTGATAGCGATGTCGACGCTGAACTATTTAAGAGAAATGTTTTGTCTCTCAGGAATATAGACGTGATAGAGGTTCCGAAACACCTCTACAAGCTTGTCTTTAGCAAAATAGAGGAAAACGTGGATATGGTCACCTATTATGAGGGAGAGTGGAAGCCTGAACGTTCTCAGAGTTTTGTTAGTTTTAGTGAGATGATAATAGACCTACCTAAGATAGAGGACAAAGTATCGATAGTTAATTTTGGTAAACTGAAACTAGAAGGACTGAATGACGAGAATCTAGAGAAAATAGAAAGTATCACTAACTTTGGGACTGTGCTTGTGCCTAAGGGGTTCCGGGAGAAGATTTTTCGTAAGATGACCATAAATTCAGGCATCATAGAAGAGTACGATGAAGAGGAGGAAAAAGAGTCTTAGTTATAATTCAGCCTTGTCACCATTCTTCATTTTTCCGTATTGGAGTCAGTCATCATCTATTATCTTAAGGTATCACATGGTGTATATGTTATTTTGCATATAGTATAACAATATTATACTTTAAAATAACAATGTTTCCTTTTTTGCTAATAAATTTATATACATGTATAACTCTATTATATTGATGGACGATTTCTTGAGGCTGCTTTACTGGGTGGATAGAATAGGAATGGGTGAAAAGAGCCTCGTAGAGATTTCTAGGAATTCTCGTAAGGCTCACGAGGTTCTCGAGAAGCTGCGAGGGTACGGGTTGGTGAATGTTAGGAGAAAGGGTAAGATGTATCTTATAACCCTTAGCGATCAGGGGTTGGAGGTTTATGAGGCTTTGCAAAGGTTGAAGAGGAAGCTTGGTTTTCCGACTTCGGCAACTGTGCCGAAAAGCGTGTTTGCTCGAGAAAGCTTTGCTTCTGCTCCAAGCGTTATAGGCGGGAGGTTCGAGGAGCCTGAGCCACTAGAACCCAGCGTTACGGCTAGCGAGGAAGGTTTGCCTAGTTTTGCCCGGGATAATCCCTGGCTGGCTGTTTTGGTTGAGAGGGGTAGAAAGAGGGTTGGTGTATGAGTGTGCGTAGTGTTACTGTCGGTAGGGAGAGTTTTAGTTTGACTCACTTGAAGGTTTTTCGTAGGGAGGAGCTTGAGGGCGTTTTTGGAGACTTGTGGCAGGATGTTTGGCGTCTTGCCCACTCTCATGTCGTTATCTTCAAGCCGTTGTTTGTTGACATCAATTTGTGCGGTAGTGAAGACGTGAAGGTTGGACCTGGCGTTGCGCTGATTTTCGGCATGGATGTATGGTCTGACGGGTGGTTCTCTGTTCCTGCTCTGCTTGACGGCGATTTTCTGGAGTATCTTTTGTTCGATCTTCCGAAGAGGCTTGATGAATTTAGGTCGGTGGTTGTGGTTGAGGATGTCGGTTCGCGTTTTACAAGGGACGTTGAAGAGGGTGTTAGCTATGCCTTGGATGTGCTTTATCGCGTTTCTAGGGTATATCGTGTTCCTGTGCTTGTCTTGGACAGCTATGAGCTGTATCGGAGGTACACGTTCTCTAGAGTTATTGGCTGTAGGGTTGGTGACGATGGGAAAACGTATTGTATCGTTGATGGAGAGGTTGTATGTGTGAGGTGATTTGATGCCTACTCCTGTTGATGAGCTTGTTAAGGCTCAGGGTATTGGGAGGGTTACGGTTGCTAGGCTTAAGAGTGCGGGTATCGAGTATCTTGAGGATCTAGCTATATTCAACCCGGAAGAGGTTGAAGAAATCGTTGGGATCGACTTTGAGAGAGCTTTAAGGGTTGTTCGTGCTGCTCGTAGGCTTATTGGCTGGGAGACTGGTGTCTATAAGGGTACCGAGTATGCAGGCATGATGGCGTCTAGGGACGTTTTTACTTCTGGTTTGTCTGGTTTTGACGAGCTTATGGGAGGAGGGTTTGCTGTTTTCGATATCTACGAGTTTGCGGGAGAGTTTGGTAGTGGTAAGACGCAGCTTTGTCATCAGGCGAGTATTACAGTTCAGCTTCCACCAGAGCGTGGGGGTCTTGGGGGTAAGGTTGTCTATATTGACACTGAGGGGACTTTTAGTCCTGGCAGGATTGAGTCTATTGCGAAGAGGTTTGAAGTTGATGAACCCCTTGAGAACGTCTTCGTTTCGAGGCCGATTAATGTGGACGAGCTTGAGGAGTTTATTGTAAAGTCTCTACCTAGATTATTAAAGGAGGGTGTCAGGCTTGTTGTTATTGACAGCGTTATTGCGCTCTATAGAGCCCAGTTTCGTGGGAGGGAGTGGCTTGCTCGTAGGCAGCAGAGGATCAACTACATGCTGGATTGGATTAAGCGTCTCTCAAGAGTGTATCGGCTGGTAGCCATCATTACAAACCAGGTGATATCTAGTCCTAGCGCCTATGGTGTTGCTTTGAAGCTTCCAGCTGGTGGGAATATTATAGCTCATGCTAGTACTCATAGATTTTTCTTGAGGAGGAGCGGGGACAAATATATCATGGAGGTGCTTGATAGTCCTAGGCTGCCGAGGAAAGCTGCCATCCAGTTTGTTATTAGGGAAGATGGACTGCATGATGTCTAGGGAATTCTACCTCTTATCGACCGTCCTTGATAGATTTGAGGAGGCCCGGAGTTCAGAGAAGAGGGTTTATGTTAGCGATGTTGCTAGACATTTTTCCAAGAGGCATGCCGGTAGGAGTAGTTCGGCGCTCGGAAGAAGGCTGCATAGTAGAATTTGGGGTGAACCCTGGGTAGTGCTGGATTTAGATGAGGTCTGTGTACCTTTTCCTTTGGCGTGGCGTTTTGAGTTTGGCTGGCTGCTTGGTGTTGCGGACCAGGTTTGTTTTAGAAAAGCTAGACCTTACGCTATTGTCGAGTATAAGAGCTATGAGGGTGTTTCGAGAGCTGATATTGTACAGGTTCTTCTTTATGGAACGCTAGTTAAACTGAATTTCTTCAGTAAGATTGAGTTGCTTCTAAAAACTGGTATGGGTTTAACTAGAGTTGAGGACTCTTTTCTGGTTTTCGAGGGGCTTAGGATAGCTCGTAGACTTTGTAGGAGTATTTGACTCGTCTTAGGTTTTTGTTGATCGCTCTTATTGCTGCATAAAGTGGGTCTAGGATCCAGTTACCGTAACCTACGACGTTTTTGAAAGGTATAGTATATTCTTTGGGTGGCTCTAGAATAAGCCCGACAATCTCGAAGTCTTCTATTATGTCGAGTTCTACTAGCTTCTTGAAAAGCTGTACCTCTTCGCTTGGGTAGGCCGTCAGTATAGCATATATCGTGTCTTTACGAGTTGCTAGGGTGTATGCTTCCTGTACCGCTGGAGATTCTGTTAGTGCTTTTGCAAATCTCTTGTTTTCTTCCTTTCTTACATGTATCTTTAGTAGAAGTGATTTCGAGCTTGCTTGTGGTTTAAATTCGACTATATTATATAAATGGTATTTTAACACGTGCCTTGAAAGGTGGTAGCTGGCTACTTGCTGTCTTATACCCGCCTCTTTGATCCTTGTGGATATTTTTACAAATGGGTCTCTCATGAGTTCGGCTATGAGCCAGAGGTCTATCATGTCGGGTATTCTTTTGAGTGTTGAGGTTGGCTGGTATGGCTCGATCTCGGGGAGTATTTGGGGTAATTTTTCGTAGTTTGAAATGAGAATATTGTCTCTATACTCTGTTAGTTTTGCTGTATCTATTTTCCATCTGTAGACTGTGTCGATAATATGGTATGTATCCACACTTATGTTTAATGCTTCGACTAGCTCGTCTTCTGAGCCTTTGGGCGAGACTGCGTATATGAATAGTTTGTTCTTTTTTCCCGAGTAGAATTTCACTAATTTCAATATATATGGAATCTTTATTCCATGTGGTGGGTTATATATGTGTTCTGTATAGTTTGCTAGTATTAAGATAGGCGATAGTTTCATTGCTTTTAGGTCGAAGCAAGCTCTTATCCTGATGTTGTGTTTGAGAAGATTCTTTAACTTTAGTGATACATAGGATATGCTTATTCCTGTAGCTTTTGACAGTTCGGCATATTTTCTGACTCTTGGCACGTGTTTGAGAATCGTATATTCTGTCGGAGATATTGGTGTTCTTACCTCTATGAATCTCTCCATAATTCTATTTTGTATTTTGTGTTTTTTATATCTTTTTTCTTGTCTATAAAAATTTTCTCAAACTTGTTGGTATCTTAAAATATCTTCTAGAAGCTTCTGTGGACTATATCCATCCTCATAGTATACTCTTGGGAGGAGCCTAGCGAGAAGACTAAAGGCTTGATAATTTTCCTTTTTGAGTCTAATTATCTTGTTTTTGAAGGATTTTAAGCATTCGAGATATTCTTCTGGACTCCCATGTTTGCCTGACCAGTCATAGAATGCATAGAGTAATGCTCCAATGATTTTTCCTCGGTCGAGTTCTGGGAAAGCTGCTTCTGATTTTATTATTAACGATATATCGACAATTGTCTCGAATATGCGGTATCCTGTCTCTGTAGTTTTTCCTTTTTCTATGTCTATTATTCCTTTTTTAGCAAGCCCGTATGCTATATTATATGGGGTGTTGTAGCTGAAACCTATGCCTTCTTTAATGCCTTCTGGCGTCGCTCTTATATTCTTCTTTCTTGCTATTTCTGTTAGAGTTTTTGTTATAATTTTAAGTATCTGTTCAGTTAATGATTCATCTATTTTTTTGAAATCATATTTATGTGTCATAAACTTCGAGAAGATTTACTCTACTTCTATTTATTTTTTACTTTCAGTATTCTTGTAAGCAACATTTATATACTTTTCTCGTGAAGAGCTAGATGGGGCTTATTGTAATGCCAAGAAAGGCTAAGGCAAAAATAGATGTTGATAAGATGGTCGAAGATATAATATCGGATTCTGATGAACTTGTTGCTCCTGAAATCGAAGAATATGAAGGTAAATCTATTGACAAACAGTTTAAGCTAGAAGATTTGGATGGCGTGGGTAGGGTTACTGCCCAGAAACTACGTAATGCTGGATATCAGACAATACGTGACATAGCATATGCCTCCGCACATGAGCTGGCTATGGTTATAGGTTCCGAAGACAGGGCATTTTCTATTATCAGGTCTGCGCAGAGACTTCTTGGTGAAGGGGAGGAGTTTATTACGGCTAAGGAACTCTTCGAGAGAAGAAAGAACCTTGAGTATATTAGTACTGGTGTTCGTGCTTTGGATGATTTGTTGGATGGTGGTGTTGAGGTTGGTAGTATTACTGAGTTTATTGGTGAGTTTGGTGCTGGTAAGACTCAGGTCTGCCACCAGCTTGCAGTTATGGTTCAGTTGCCTAGGGGCCAGGGCGGGCTGGCTGCGAGGGCACTCTACATAGACACAGAGGGCACATTCAGGCCAGAGCGAATAGTACAGATAGCCAGACACAGAGGACTAGACCCAGAAAAAACACTAGAAAACATAATATACGCAAGAGCATACAACAGCGACCACTTAATATCTTTGCTTCAACACTCAATTAATGTTGGTCTACTTAAGGAAATAGGACTTATTATTATTGACGAATTGACGAATTTACCTAGGAAAGAGTTTCTAAGCAGTAGTGAACGTGCAGAAATATACCATAAAATAGTAAAAAGTTTAAAAGTATTATCTAGACTTGGCGTAGCCATTGTCTCGACTCGTCAAGTTGTTCAATTAAAGAATAAATTGATACCAGCAGGTGGTCCAGCCTTTGATTCTTATGCAGAAAAAAGTGTCTTTTTGAGTAGGAGAGGTGAGATGCGCGAAGCTGAAAGGATTGACGGAGAAAAAATCGGACAAAGCGTTGTTTTTAATATAAGTGAGGAGGGAGTTCTTGATGTCTATTGACGAATTCTTTAAGTATCTGTGGACAAGAGCCTTCACTCTAGAAATTTCAGGTACACAAGGTTCAGGAAGAAGATTATTGGTAAAAAAGATAGTTGAAAAAGCTCTAAACGAGGGCTATAGGATATCATACGTTAATGTATCGAATCGTAATATATTTCCAGATCAACGTGTTTTGACAGTCAACTTTAACATGGCAATAGGTATCAATGCTCAGAAGCTTTTAGAATTAATTATGAATGGCACATATGATGTTATGATACTAGATAATGTGCCAAGAATGTTCTTTGATGTAGAGCTTCCTTACAGGAAACGATGGGGATATGTAGCTACGATTTTGTCGACATGTCTTAAAAAAACAAGAGAAGATAAAATGTTTATAACTATAAACTATCGAGGAAGACAGATATTCGGAGAAAAAATGTTTTCTAATTATTTCACTCATAGAGTGGTAACTGAGAGAAATGAAAATAGGATCATTGTGTCAATGATTTATCCTCTTTCACAAAAATTTTCTATTATGATTTAGACTAGGTGTTATAGAATGTCATCTAAGAGCGGGCGGTCCATCACTATTATAGATCTCTATAAAACATGGAATAGGCTAAGAGAACTTGAAAGCGGAAAAATAGTAAACATTTACCAAGTAGGAGAGCGAACATTCTTTTTTAGAATAAGGAGAAACAAAAAAACAATATGGCTTGTCTTTAACCCCAAATTTGGACCATTAGTCACATACAATGAACCTCCCATTAGAAATTTATTCCAGCCGACAGAACCTCTCAGAAGGTATCTTAGAGATAAAAAACTAAAAAACATTTCAGTTATAAACAACGACCGCGTACTGAGATTAGACATAGAAGACTACGTCCTTATTTTAGAATGGGTAAGAGAAGGAAACATAATTATCCTAGACAAAGATTCGATCATCAGATATGCACTCTTTTACAAAAAAATGCGCGACCGAACAATAGAAAGGGGAGAAACATATAAACCCCCACCAAAACAGGGCGATCTTTTTGAAATGCAGAACCTGGATTTTCTTCTAGAAAGAATACTTAGCTCCAAAAGAACGATAGTTGCAACTCTATCTATTCTTACGTCAATACCTGGACCATTTATATACGAGGCACTCTATCGTCTAGGATTAAATCCGGAATGGAAGGCTAAAAAATACTCTATCGATGAAATCCTTCAACTAATCAGACAAATTAGATATATAGTATTAGAGTCATTAAAAAAACCTACTGGATACAAAGTCTATGACAAAAATATCAATGAACCGATCAATATTCTCCCCTTCTTCCCTCAACATTTGTCACAATATAAAATAAAGGAGGTAAACTACAGTGACGAGTTAACGAGATTTTTGTTAAAAAAGATTTATAACCATATAGAGGCGTCACAGAAGGCGGAAAAAGGAGTAGAACACGAGGTTGATAAAGCAGTATTTCGTTTCACAAGTTTGATAGAGAAATATCAAAAAAGTATTAATTTTTTGAAAAATAACGTTTATCTTGTCGAGAGCATTATAAATGATTATAATACATTAAGAGAACAAAAAGTTAACTGGGAAAAAATAGAAGAAATTCTAAAGAAAAAATATCCTAATATATCATCTATAGACCATGAAAAGAAGATATTACACCTAAAAGTCAATGAGGAAGATATAGAAATTAAATTAGATAAGAGTGTCTATAAGAACATTGAAGAACTTCACAATAAAATTAAAACCATAAAAGATAAGTTAAAAAGGGCTGAAAAGATAAAAAAAGAAAAAACAAAGAAGCAGGAAATTGGCAGATATGTCAAAAAAGAAAAAAGATGGTACGAAGACTTTCGCTTCTTTTTCACATCAACAAATAAAATACTTGTAATCGCAGGCAAAAGTGCAGGTCAAAACGAACTGCTGGTGAGAAGGTATCTAAGGCCAAACGATATATTCTTACATGCTGACATACATGGAGCTCCGGCAACAATAATGAGAATAGAAAAAAATCACCCAAACGAAAGAGAAATACATGAAGCAGCACAATTTGCAGCTTCGTTTTCAAATGCATGGAAAGTAGGCCTGTATAGTGTAGATGTATATTGGGTCTATGGAAACCAGGTATCCAAAAAAGCACCTAGCGGAGAGTATCTGGGTAAAGGTAGTTTCATGATATATGGAAAGAGGAACTATATTCGAGGAGTAAAATTGTCGCTTGCTATTGGTGTTACAGAAAATGATGAAGTCGTTATTGTTCCCGAATTAGCCGCAGAAAACTCTTTGCAATGTTATCTTATATTGCAGCCAGGAAGAATAGACCGTAAGCTTGCTGTAAGAAAAGTCCAGAGATTTCTTAAAGAAAAATGTGGAATCAGCGTTGATAAAGATTTAATTGAAAAAATGTTACCTAGTGGAGGTTTTTACATTTATAGAGAAGTGGTAAATAATGAGAAGAAGTAAATATTTTGAGGAAATACCTGAATTCGAAAATATAGCGGATTTATATAGTTTTGTTGTAGATCGTTATCCACTTATTATAAATTTAAAAGAATTAAACAAACCTATCCTTATTCCTACATATTATCTTTTGAAATACCTAATTAATCGAGATGATTACCCGGACGATGAGATAAGTATCTTTTCAAAGAATCCGGGTATAAAAAATGTTATTAAAATATTTGCTCAAAGAAACAAGTTTTTTATCGTATTTTTATATAAATCAAGATATTATGCGATTACTCCTCGTTCTCTTTTCATATATTTAGTAGAAAATCTCTTTCAAGAGAAATTTTTATACATTTTTGATAAAGTATTACATCATGCGCGACAATGTTTTCAATATAACACTAAAATCACGAGGATCATAACAACTTTGTTAGAAAACCGCTCAAATTTTGCACCTATTTGCAGGAGAGGCAAAATAACGAGAATAATATCTGCTGTAGATATCTTAAATTTATATGTACATTATAGGAAGAATATAGATGATCTATATGTCTTTGACATAAAATCTCCTTTATTTTCTCTTCAAAAATCGACTACTTATAATGAAGTTATTGATTGTTTAAAACGATACTCTTACTCAATATATGTTGTCTCTGGAAAGAAAGAATATTTTATAGACGAGGTATCGATGTATGAAACAATCAAAGAAATTTTCACAAAAGGAATATGAATATCTTTTAATTGACGGGATGTTAGGTAGACTTTCAAGATGGTTACGTATTCTAGGAATAAAAACTATTTACCTGAAAGAAAATAGTGACGAAGAAATAAAAAATCTAGTAAAAACTAGGAAATCTCTACTAATTACGAGAGACAAAAATTTGGCGAAATCGCTAGAAAAAAGCGGCATGCCAGTAATCTTAGTTCCACAAGGAAGGTTTGAATATGTACTAGCTTATATATGCGAGAAACTTGGCATCGAGCCAAAAATAGATCTAAATAAAACACTTTGTCCGCTATGTGGTGGGAGGTTGAAGACAGTTTCAAAAGAAAAGCTACAAGGTAAGGTTCCTCCAAAAGTGCTTGAGATATATACAAAATTTTACGTATGCGAACAATGTGGTCATATTTATTGGCTAGGAACTCATATTAAAGAAATGGAGAAAACCATTGATAAAGTGAGGAGGATAATTTATGGAAAAACTATCTGTTGAAGAGGGAAAATTCCTTGTAAAACTCGCTAGAAAAGCTGTGGAAGAATATCTATCAAAGGCTGTTATAATCGATCCGCCCGAGGACACACCTGAAAAACTCAAAAAAGAAGCTGGTGTATTCGTAACGATAGAAAAGCTTTATCTAGATCCTATACTTAGGAAAGCTGCTAAAGAGCTTAGAGGATGTATAGGATACCCCGAACCAATATTACCACTTGTGGAAGCTACTATTAGAGCAGCAATAGCCGCCGCGACCGAGGATCCACGATTTCCTCCACTAGGTTTCAAAGAATTAAACGAAGTAATATTCGAGGTAAGCGTTTTAACACCACCCAAGAAGATAGAATACAATAACCCTGAAGAGTTGCTAGATCAAATAAAAATAGGTAGGGATGGTATCATTATAGAATCTGGTATAGCAAAGGGTTTACTTTTACCACAGGTCGCTGTTGAATATGGATGGAACCCTGAAGAGTTCTTAAACCATGCATGCTTGAAGGCAGGAATCCGAGAGAATGCATGGCGTGAAGGAAAAGTTAATGTCTATATTTTCCAGGCTCAAATATTTGTTGAAGTAAAACCGAACGGAGATGTTATAGAAAGAGAGCTTTGGATAGGTTAAAAACAACCTAAAGAGAAAAATATAGAGATTAAGGTAATATATATCTTTCCTACATAATTTTAGTAGAGAGGTATTTTAAGGGGAAAAACGTGCCTAAAGAGATCAGAGTATACATTGGAAGAGATCCAGCATCCAAAGAACTGTTTAACCAACTTGTTACGCTAATAAAATCCCTACCTAAGGAACAAAGACCTAAACTCAAAGTCAAAGCCTTACGAATAAAAGATCCTAGCGAATTTGAAGCTTTCTTAGCACAGCTTGAAGAACTATTTGGCGGAATATATACCCTCGAATTCAGAAAATATGATATAAAATCTATACCTACGATAATAGTGGATGGAAAAAAAGTTATTGAAGGAAAATACCCGACCCCTGAAGAACTTCATATGCTCATTCTAGGCGAAGAGATAATTCCGCCGCCGATAAGCGAACAACCGCCAATTACACCGGATAAGCCTAAAATCATTGAAGAAGATATGGTAAAGCCAGTTGAGATAGAGCCCATACACACCGAGCCAGTTCAAATACAAGAGCAGCGCTTGAAAAACGAGAAAATATCGGCAAGGGAAGTTCCTCCTCCAACAGCTTATAAAGAGGAAGTATTCAGACAAGAACAGCCAGAAGAAATAAAGCCCATAGAAATACAGCCAGTTGAATTACCCGAGCCAATCGAAACACAAGAACAAGATATTAGAATAAAAGAACCCGAGACTAAAATAGAACCATCATATCCTCAACCAGGCATAAGTCCACCAGCAGCACCAGAAACCCCACCAAGAGAAGAGTTAAAGAAAGAAGAAAAGGAAGAACGTTTGGAGCCAGCCAAACCAGCACAGCCATTAACCGCTACAAGAGATCTCAAAAACACATGTTTCACATGTATATTCTACAACGAAGAGAGAAAGAGATGTACTCTCTACCATATCAAAGTCGAAGATCCATATAACCCTCCATGCGGTAGAGGCCGAAGATAACATAATCTTGTTTTTAACGGTGAGTAATAAGTAAACCTCATCAGATATTATATATGGTGGAGATGCAGAAAGGAGATCTTCTATATAAAATACTTGTCGAAACATATGAAAAAATCGAGCAGACATCCAGTCGTATAGCTATGACCGATTACTTAGTCGCGTTATTTAAGAGAACTCCTGTAGAAGTTTTAGACAAAGTGATTTACTTAACTCAGGGAAAGCTAAGACCTGACTATGAAGGAATCGAGCTAGGAGTTGCAGAAAAACTGACGCTAAGAGCTTTGGCTAAGGCTACAGGCACTACTATAAAGGATGTAGAAGAACTTTACAAAAAATATGGTGATCCAGGACTAGTAGCTCAAATACTTGCACAAAAAAAGAGTAGCGGAATCCTAACTTTTATAGGTGGCGCTGAAGCTGTTAAAACACCGCTTACAGTGTCAAGGGTTTACAATGCGTTGATGAAAATCGCTTTAGCAACTGGCGAGGGATCACAAGAAACAAAGATAAACACTCTGGTTTCGCTCCTAAAGGATGCGGAACCAATAGAAGCAAAATATCTAGTTAGAACCGTCACCGGGAGATTAAGACTCGGTATAGCAGACATGACTATACTGGATGCATTGGCTATAGCGTTCACAGGAAAAAAAGCTGCACGCCAAATTCTTGAAAAAGCATATACTAAACACCCGGACCTTGGTTTCATAGCGGTCGAGCTTGCTACAAAAGGTATAGATGCGATTAAGAATATCAAGATACAGGTTGGGATCCCAGTACTACCTATGTTAGCTGAAAGATTAAGTGACCCAAAAGAGATCCTTGGCAAACTAGGTGGAAAATGTCTTGCAGAATATAAGTATGATGGAGAAAGAGTACAAGCTCATAGAAAAGGCACCAAAATATGGCTTTTTAGCAGGCGTCTAGAAAGCATTACACACCACTATCCCGACGTTGTAGAATATATGAGGACGCTTAAATCGGATGAATTCCTTGTTGAGGGAGAAATAGTAGCTATAGATCCCAACACTGGAGATATGCTGCCTTTCCAGGAACTCATGCATAGGAGAAGAAAGTATGATA
>Ga0164318_10004066_pt1 | contig 13962 bp, 10 predicted proteins | sample GuaBasSedimGuay9_FD_113734 | JGI IMG/M metagenome (GOLD analysis project Ga0164318, IMG submission 113734) | Subseafloor sediment microbial communities from Guaymas Basin, Gulf of California, Mexico - Guay9, Core 4571-4, 0-3 cm | ecosystem: Environmental > Aquatic > Marine > Hydrothermal vents...
CCTGTGCGGCATCGAGACCCATGTCTGCATCTACCAAACGGCCGCCGACCTGATGCGGCAGGGCAAGCAGGTCGTCGTGGCCGCCGACGCGGTATCCTCGTGCAGCAAGAAGAACCGCAAGCGGGGCCTGAAGGTCATGGCGGAACTGGGCGTCCAGAACCTGGGCGCCCAGATGATCATGTTCGAGCTGCTGGAACGGGCCGACGACCCCCGCTTCCGCCTGGTCAAGGACCTGCTGCGGGAGTAGCTCCCCCTGCCTTTCATAAAGCGGCGGCCCCGGTCGTGAAACCAGGGCCGCCGCATCGATCTCTCTCACGAGGTCAGAAGGAGTAACCCAGTCCCAACGCCATGGTCTGCTTGAACTGCCCGGCCTTACGGATGGCCCGGCTGACCACGTCGCCGTTGAGAAGGTTGCCGTTCTCATCCACCTCCGGCTTGACGCTGTTGTCGTACTTGTCGTACACCCAGCGCACGGAGAAGACCACCGAGATGGCCTTGGTCACGTGGGTGGTGAACGTGTTCTCGAAATCGGCGTCCAGGGACGTGGTGTAGTCGGCGATGTCCGAAGGCAGGGACCCGTCGGGCACCATATCATCCTCGAAGACCGACTTGCCGGAGTAGTCGAAGGGCAGGCTCAGGGTGAGCTTGGAGGCCCAGTCGACGCGCCCGTCCAGGGCGGCGACCTGGTACTCGGTGACCATCTCGGCTGCCGCCTCGGTGCTGGTAGAGGTCTCGGTACCGTCGTCGGGAGAAGGATTCGGGTAGTACTTGCGGCTGTACTGGCTGAATGCCACCCCCAGGCGGGTCATCAACGTCTGCCCCTCCTTGGCGATGAGCTGGCGGGAAATACCCACCGATTCCTTGAACTGCAGGGGATTGAGGCTCAACGGCCGATCCGGATCGTCGGTCAGATCCTGGAACAGGGAGTTGAAGTTGAAGGCCACGAAGGGATCCCACCCGCTGCTGGTGGTCCAGCGCAGCAGGGATTCGAACTCCACGTTGTCGGTGGTCTTGTCCGGGCGCTTCCAGTACAGGGAGCCGCCGGCATCCCGCTCCTGGCTGTGGGTCTGGCCGTAGGCCAGGTTCAATGTGTTGCGCCAGTTCATCTTCTCGCTGAACTGCTTCTCCAGGCCGGCATCGATGATGCCGCTCCAGACCACCGAACCCTTGTCGCCGCCGTTCCAGTTGTCGCTGTAGTTGCTCTGCAGCAGGTTCAGGCTCACGTCCACCTTGTGCCGCCAGACGCCGATTTCCGGTTCATCCGCGGCCCGGACCGCAGGCACGGTCAGGACCGCCAGCATCAGGACAGCCAGGGTTGTCGCCTTGATCTTCATTGATGTGCTCCTTCGTGGTTCTTTCGGTTCAGGTTCAGTCGGATGCCTTCTGCATGTGGACGACCGTCTGCGGGAAGGGAATCTCGATCCCCGCCTTGTCGAAGGCCTCCTTGCAGTTCTTGTGGAAGTCGAAGTAGACACCCCAGTAGTCCGCCGCGTTGACCCATGGGCGCACCACCAGGTTGACGCTGGAATCCGCCAGCTCGGCCACGGCCACGGTCGCCTCCGGGTCCTTCAGCACCCGCGCATCGGAGGCCAGCAGGTCGCGGATGATCTCCATGGCCTGATTAATGTCCGAGTCGTAACCGATGCCCATGGTCATGTCCACCCGCCGGGTCTCGTAGCCGTTGTAGTTGTGGATGGTTCCGCCGAACAGGGCCCCGTTGGGCACGGTGATCCGGATGTTGTCCGGGGTCGCCACCGTGGTGCTGAAGATCTGGATCTCCTTGACCACGCCTTTGACACCGGCAGCCTCGATGAAGTCACCGACCTTGAAGGGCCGGAACAGCAGGATCATCACCCCGGACGCGAAGTTGCCGAGGGTACCCTGCAGGGCCATGCCCACGGCGAAGCCGGCGGCACCCAGCAGGGCGATGAAGCTGGCGGTTTCCACACCGAACTGGCCCACCACCGCGATCACCGTGAAGGCGATGATGGTGAAGTAGGCCAGGCTGGAGACGAAGCCGGCCAGGCTGGGATCGACCTGGCGGCCGATCATGATCGTCCTCATGGCGCTGCGCACCTTGCCGGCCACGAAGCGGCCGATCCAGAAGATGACAATGGCACCCAGGATCTTCAGACCCAGATCCGGGCCCTTGTCACGCACATAGGTCAGGATTCCGGCCCAGAAATCGGCATCGGTGACCTTGACGGCCGTGCTGGCGGACCCGGCGGCGGCCGCCTGTCCCAGAAAAGCGAGCATGGTGTTTCCTCCGTGGAATTTCAGTCGGAAAAAGAGGCCCAGAACATCCGGTCACCCGGGAGGCTCCCCCACAGGGCCTCGAAATTAGACCGGAATAGTAGTCTATAATCCCTGATAGTCAATTTCATTCTTGAGTACCGGCGGCCTCGGTCATGATCACCACGTCGATGCGCCGGTTGAGCGCCCGGCCCTCCGGCGTATCGTTGAGAGCCACGGGACGGTCGGGACCGAAGCCCTCGGTGGCAATGGTCCCTTTCTGGAGGCCCAGATCCTTTTCCAGCCTCCTGGCCACCGTCTCGGCCCGACGGCGCGACAGACGCAGGTTGGCGGCCCTGCCGCCGGTATCGTCGGTGTGGCCCTCGACCCTGAACGTCGCCCCGGGAAAGGCCCGCAGACCATCCTCCAGACGCTTGATCAGATCATCCTGGCCGGCGGCAAGCTGGGCGCTGCCGACCCCGAAGGCCATCCCGTGCAACCGGACCATGACCTCGCCGCCGGGCGACAACAGCACTTCCCCCTCCTCGGGGGTGAAGGCCGCACGCAGTTTGGCCACCGCATCCTCGAATTGCTGCTTGCGGGTCAGGACCGACTCGGCGGCAGACCGGTCGGCCTCCGCCACCCCTGCCCTCAATTCGGTCTCCCAGAGCTTCTTGCGCAGGGAGCTGTTCTCCACCCGCAGGGCGGTGATCAACGAATCCTGGGCCGCGATCCGTCCCCCGACCTCATCCTGGAGACGGCGGTTGGCCACCTGCAGGGAATCGGCCCGGACCTTCAGGGCCAGCAGGCGCCGCTGCAGAGCGGCCTGCAACGCTTCGGCCCTCCTGTCCCCCGTGAGCTCGGGCGGCAGATCGATGCCGCTGAGGGCGGCGATCTCGTCCAGGGCCTGGTCGTAGCGGTTCAACAGGGCTTCCAGACCGCTTTTCCGGCTGCGCATGGATTCCACGAACACAGCCATGTTCACCAGCCGGCGGGCATCTCCCGCCAGGGCCTCCCATTCCTCGTCCGTGGCGCCCTGCTTGCGGGCACGATCGTAGCGGTGATCCAGGTCCCACCACGCCTGGGGAAGCTGCCCCTTGGCTCCGTGGTCCTTGGCCTGTTCCAGCAGACTCTTGACCTCGGCCTCCAGGCCCGAATCCCCGTCCTGGGCCGGCACGGGCCCCGCACAGGCCACCAGGACAACCAGGGCCACCCCCATCACCACGGACGACAGGTTCCCCCGCCGCTGGAAACGTTCGGACCTATCCATCATGACCAGCTTCCTCTTGTGTCCGGCATCGCGCCGGGGTCTCATCCAGGATCCTCTTGACCCGCCTCACGACCTCGTCGGCGGCGATATCCTGCAAGCAGTTGTAGAAACGACATTTTTCCCGGGTGCACCGTCTCTTGGCCGGGCAGGATACCTCGGGCGTAAGATGCACAGCATGAGGCCCCCGCTGCCCCCAGCGCACTGGATTCATGACCGGAGCGGGAGGAAACAGCCCCACGGTCGGTGTTCCCACCGCCGCCGCCAGATGCAACGGGCCGGTCGAAGGCGCCACCAGCACGTCCCCGGTCCCCAGCACGGCCATGAACCGGGCCAGGGTGAACCTCTCCAGCAGCACCCTCACACGCTCATCCAGATGCAGTTTCACGTCCCTTATCATGCGGGCATCGGCGGCCGAGCCGGTCACGAAGACGCGGGCTCCGGGCAGCCGGGCCAGCTTGTTGGCGACCTCCGCGTAACGCTCCGGTCCCCAGTCCAGGGCCGAGCCGCCGGAACCGGGGTGGATGAAGACGACGCGGGAAGCCCCGGGAGCCTCCTTGGCGCGCCAACCTGCAGCCCAGGATTCCTGATCGGCGCCGGGATGGACCCGGGGGCGACGAACATCCGCCAGGGCCCTCTGCCTCTGCTCCACGGACAAACCCGCCATGGCCGCGGCCAGTTCCAGGTTCAGATCCATCTCGTGGCGCCCGCTGCGGGAGCGGCCCTGGCGCACGCCGCCGTGCAGCAGGAACCAACTGCTCGGTTTGGAATAGGGTCCCCATATCCGGCCGGCCCTCACCCGACGCAGGAACAAGGCAAGTTCCCGGCGGTACTGGAGCATGAGCACGGCCTCGAAGCCCTGGGTTCCCAGTTCCTCCGCCAACTGCCGACGCAGACCGGGCTTCATGTCGGCGGACCAGGCGTGGACCTCGTCCACGGCCGGATGCCCCGCCGCCACCGCTTCCAGCCCCGGGGCGACCAGCATCTGCAGCCGCCACTCCGGTTTCACCGTCCGCAGGAAATCCAGCACCGGCAAGGCCAGCACCAGATCACCCAATCGGTCCGTACGTGTCACCAGTACCTTCACAGGCGCTCCAGCCGCCAGAGCTTGACGTACTTGCTCAGGATGGAAAAGGCCGAACCCAGGCAAAGCACCAGGCCGTGGGCGCCGTCGAGCACCCCCCCCTGCAGCAGCCACATGCGCCAGAACCCCGCCGAGGCGCGCGCCACCGCCCCGGCCAGGGAGGAGCGCCGTCCCTCGTCGTGCAGCTGCGCGGCGGCCAGGGTCGTGTAGCGGTCCAGTTTGGCCACGTATTGCTCCCAGGTCGTGTAGGCGTAGTGGCGCAGATGGCCTGGCAACAGGCCGCAGTCGCCGTCGACCACGACCTCCTCATGGACCCGGCGATCGTTGAAACCGGCCCGGCGGCGGTCGAACAGGCGCACGATCCGGTCGGGATACCAGCCGCAATGGCGGATCCACTTGCCCAGGAACATGCTGAGACGGTTGATCCGGTAACAGGCCAGCGGCGGCTCGTCCGGCATCCGCATCAGGGCCTCCCGCAGGCGAGGTCCCACTTCCTCATCCGAATCGATACTCAGGATCCAGTCGTTGCGGCACAGGGAAACGGCCTTCTGCTTGGTGGGGCCGAACCCCAGCCACGAAGTCTGGTGGATCGCCGCCCCGAAGCGGGCGCAGACCTCGTCCGTCCCGTCGGTGCTGCCCTGGTCCAGGACGACGATCTCGTCCACGAAATCCAGGGAGGCCAGGCAACGCTCCAGGTCCGCAGCGGCGTTCCGGGTGATGATGGCCGCCGAGATCTTCAAGCCCGGTCCTCCCGTGTCGGCGTCAGCAGGACCTTGCCCACGTTGCGGCGCAGTTCCAGACGGTCGTGGGCCCGGCCCGCTTCCTGGAAGGGGTGGACGCTGTCGATCACCGGCGAGATCTCCCCCCGTGCGGCATGGTCGAGCAGGGCCTTCATCCAGCGGGCCACCAGGACACCCTGATCCCACATGCGCCCCAGGTTCACCCCGCCGACCATCTTGTTGTCGTTCATCATGCGCACGGGGTTGATCCTCAACCAGGGTACCCTGGCCAGGGTGCCCAGGGACGACCACAGGCCCGAGCGGCCGCCCTGGGCCGCGGCCGAGAAGCCGAACAGGATCAGCCGCCCGCACTTGGCGGTGGCATCGTAGCTCTCCCCGATCCAGCGGCCGTGGCGGGGTTCGAGGACCACATCGGCCCCCCGGCCATCGGTGACGTTCCTGACCTCGTCAGCGAAATCCTCCTGCTGCGAATCGAACACGTGAGCCACCCCCTGCCGACGCAGGAAATCGTGCTTGGCGGGGGAAGCAGAACCCAGGATCCGCGCCCCGGCCAGACGGCAGAGCTGAACCGCGGCCAACCCCACCCCGCCGGCGGCGGAATGGATCAACACCGTTTCCCCCTCGCCCGGGGCGGCCATCACCCTGACCATCTGCCAGGCCGTCAGGTAATTGACCGGCAACGCGGCGGCGGCGTGGAGATCCACAGCGGAGGGGATGGTGTAGGCCAGTTCGGCCGGCACGCAGACCTGCTCGCTGTAGCCGCCGAATCGGCACATGGCCACGACCCTTCGGCCGAGAAGGTCAGAATCAACATCCCGGCCCACGGCGTCGACAACGCCGGCGACTTCGTAACCGGGCACCGCAGGCAGCTTCGGCGCGTCGGGGTATAGCCCCCGGCGCATCATGATGTCGGCGAAATTCACCCCTGCTGCGGCCACCTTGATCCGCACCTCGGCAGCCGTCGGCTCAGGAACGGGAGATGTCCGCACCTCCAGAACCTCCGGGCCTCCCCTGCGCCGTATCCAGATTCTCCGCAAGGTTCCGCGCCGCCTTTCGATCCGTTCTAGCGGAAAGCCACCGGCTGGGGCTTGACCGCCGGATACAGGAAGTTCTCCCGGGACCTGCCGCCGCCGAACACGATCTCCACCACCGTGTCCGAACCCCGGGCCTCGTCACGCACCCCGACCCGCACCTGCAGCGGCGGCAGCACCAGCTGGGGATTGTCCAGGCGCAGGCCCAGCCCGGAGCTGATCAGGACCCGCCGGCCGGCCAGGGACTCGTCCTGGCCGGCGATGATCCCGGCATCCACGTAGCCCAGCAGCAGGCAACGGAACCCCAGCAGCGACCAGGGTGTGAACAGCCGTGTTTCCAGAGTCGACACCAGGCGCTGGCGGCCGGTCAGGACACCATCCTCGACCCCGCGCAAGCCCGAGCGGTTGTCCAGGCTGATGGTTTCCTCGAGAAACCGGTCGAACCCCCGGGTGTAGCGGGCCCGAAGATACCACCGCTGGCCGAAAGCGCCCAGCCCGTACAGACGGGTGGCGAAAAAAGCCGACGCGTCAAGGACCCCTTCCTCGAAGTCCCCGCTCCGCCAGTACCCTCCGCCCGCCAGGCCGACAGCCAGCACCCGGCCCCTGTCCCCGACCGAAACCATCCCCGCCCGGAGCCAGTTGCCGGACCGTTTCTGGAACTCGCCGTCCTCGTAGGCCACGGCCACCTGGGCCTGCCAGCCGGCACGGATATCCTCCGTTTCGCCCATCCTGTAGAAATAGCTGGTCTTGAAATCCCGGATCCGTACCAGGGAAAGACCCGCCAGCACCAGGGTGCGGTCGTGGTAGCTGCGGTTGGTGCTGAGGGTAACTTCCGGACGCTCGCTGAACCGGACCCGGCGGTAGCCCACGGCGGGGACCAGCAGGAGGGTGCCCTGACGGGGGGCCGGAGCCTTGCGGTTCAGCCTCAGGGCGCGACCGAGCCAGAAATCTCCCACGGAGAATTTGCGGGGGATGCCGTCGTTGTCCCGGTCGTCCTCAACCTCCAGTTCGCCCCCGCCGACCAGGCGCACGCCCTGGTGCACGAGGTTCTTCTCCACGGACACCTGCCGCCGCAACCGGCGCCAGGAATCCTCGTAATCCAGGTCCAGATCCGTGAAGTGCCCCGTGGGGTTGGGCTGGCGCACATGCCCATGATACCCCCAAGGCCGCTGGTCTCCTGCATTGTGCACCAGCTCGTTGGAGCAGGCCAGACCCCTGCCGAACAGGTTGACCGAGTAGAGGCTGGCGTTGTACCGATCCTTGTCGACGATCTTCCCGTCGATACCCAGGGGCCAGCTGTCGCGGCTCTCGACAACCACCGCCACACTTTCCTGCTGACCCGTCAGGGGGACCACCATGATCCTCACATCATCGATGAAGGGCAGCGAGCGCAGCAGTATCTCGGTATCGGCCAGGGCGACCGGATCGAGCGGCTGTCCGGCCCTGAACAGCAGCTGCCGCCGGATGGTCCCGTCCTGGGTGCTCTGCTGCAGGGGTGTGGTCAGGTTGTTGAAGAGCCGGGTGCCGAAACCCTTGCGCTCATGCCAGTCCTCGTCGAAGGTCTCGACCTGGTTGACCAGCACGACCTCGATGGTCCAGCCGGCGTAGGCGACGTAACGGGATGCGGTTTCCTCGGCCCGGCCCCGGAGGATCTCGCCGGTCTGGGGCTTGGCGCGCAGGTAGCGGTTGAACAATCTGCCCAGCCAGGAAGGCTTCTCGGTGGCGGGGGCGATCTCGCCGCCCCGGGCGGGAACCGGGTCGGGCCCGGCTGTCGCCGACCCCCTGGGACCGGCCAGCAGGGCCAGGCATAGGAACATCACCAGGGGCAACCCGGTTCTGCCCGCCGAGACCATTTTCAAGCCCCGCAGCACCGTTTGTACTTGCGCCCGCTGCCGCAGGGACACGGATCGTTCCTGCCGACCCTCGGTTCGGTGCGGGTCACCGGTTGCTGCACCCCCGGCCTGCCTTCCTTGAAGTACCAGCGACCGTCGAGACGCTCGAAGGTGGCGATCTCGTGGTAGGGACTGAACTCCCCGCCGTACTCGAAGCTGGCGATGAACTCGACCTCGCCGGTCTCGTCGTCCGGCCCGCCTGCAGATACGTTCAGGATCTGCAGCCCCAGCCACTCGCTGTTCTCGGCCCAGTCCCGGGTCCCGTTCGGATCATGATCCGCGCGCGAGTCCGGATGCATGGACTCGGTCAGGAAATCGACATCCGCCTCGACGAAGGCCGCGTAGCGGGCCCGCATGAGTTCCTCGGCCGTGACCGCCGTACGCTGCCCCTTGATGACGGGTTCGCAACACTCGGCGTAGGGTTTTCCCGATCCGCAATGACAATCCATCTCGACCTCCGGCGGCAGAACGGGCCGCACTGAGGCGGCCCGTCCCGGTTTCATTTCCTGTTCATCGGTCAATCTTCAGCGGCGTTGCGGGCGCTCTTGTAAAGATAGAAGGCCAGCAGGCAGAAGACCAACAGGGTGACCACGGCCGAGCCTTCCATGTGTTCGGCCCAGTGGTTCAGCCCGATGGCTCCGGACACGCTCCAGTCCTGCTGCCCGGTCGAGCTGATGCCCGCGAAACGGACCAGGGCCGCCAGCACGCCCATGATGGCGCCGCCGGCCACGAAACCGCTGGCCATGAGGGTGCCCTTCTCCTTGCGCCTGGTCTGCTGCTTCTCCGTGCCGCCCTGCTCGACCCAGTGGGCGATCAACCCGCCCACGAGAACGGGGGTGTTCACCGACAGGGGCAGGTACATGCCCAGGGCGAAGGCCAGGGCGGGCAGGCCCGTCCACTCCAGGATCAGGGCCATGAACACGCCGGCCATGTACAGCAGCCAGGGCGCGGGCATGCCCGTCATCAACGGTTCGATGACCGCGGCCATGGCGTTGGCCTGGGGCGCGGGCAGGGCCTCGCTCTTGAAGCCGTAGGTGGCGTTGAGCAGCATGATGACTCCGGTCACCGAGACCGCGGCCACCACCGTACCCAGGAACTTCCACTTCTGCTGGGTGGCCGGCGTCGTGCCCAGCCAGTAGCCGATCTTCAGATCGCTGACGAAGCCGCCGCTCATGGACAGGGCCGTGCAGACCACGCCGCCGATGAGCAGGGCCGCCACGATGCCCTCGCTGCCGTTCAGGCCCACGGCCTTGAGCAGCACCGAGCTGATGATCAGGGTCATCAGCGTCATGCCCGACACCGGGTTGCTGCCCACGATGGCGATGGCCCGGGCGGCGACGGTTGTGAACAGGAAGCTGATGCCGCCCACGATGAGCAGGCCCACGATGGCCTGCACCAGGCTCACGCCCGGCACCAGGGCCCAGAAGAAGAAGAACACCACGGCCAGCACGAGAAAGGTCAGGAAGGTCACCAGGTTCAGCGGCATATCGTGCTGGGTACGCTCGGTCTCCTTGCCGGTGCCTCCGCCCTGCACACCCGAATTGAAGGCCAGCTTGACCGCCCCCACGATGATGGAGCGGCTCTTCCACACGCCGATCAGGCCGCTCATGGCGATGGCGCCGATGCCCACGGGCCGCACGAAATTGGCGAAGATCTCACTGGTGGACAGGGCGTTGAGGGCATCCAGCTTGTACTCGACGCCGTTGATGTGCACCCCCTTGCCCAGAATGCCGATCATGGGAATCATGACCCACCAGCTCAGGAACGAACCGCAGGCGATGATCAGGGAGTAACGCAAGCCGATGATGTAGCCCAGACCGAGAACCGCCGCCTCGGTCAGCATGTGGAATTCCAGGCGTACCTTCTCGCTGATGGAGCGGCCGAAACCGAAGGCCGTGGTGGAGAAGGTCTCGCGCCACAGTCCGATGGTCTGATGGCTGAGCAGCTGGTACAGCATGGCGAGACCGCCGCTCTTGACCAAGACGCTGGCCTGGCCGCCACCGGCCTCGCCCGCCATGAGCACCTCGGTGCTGGCGGTGGCCTCGGGGAAGGGGAACTCTCCGTGCATGTCCTTGACGAAGTAGCGCCGGAAGGGGATCAGCAGCAGGATGCCCAGGAAACCGCCCAGCAGGGACGCCGCGCACATCTGCAGGAAGTTGGTGCGATCGGCCAGATCCAGGATGTAGATCCCCGGCAGGGTGAAGATGGCACCGGCCACCACCACGCCCGAGGCCGAACCGATGGACTGGATCAGCACATGCTGCTGCAGGGCGTCCTTCTTGCCCAGCATGGCCGAGAATCCGATGGCCAGGATGGTGATGGGGATGGCCGCCTCGAATACCTGGCCGATCTTCAGACCGAGGTAGGCCGCAGCCGCCGAGAAGATCACGGCGAAGACAAGGCCCATGGTCAGGGAGTAGGCGGTGATTTCCGGGACGATGGTCTCCGCCGGCACGACGGGAACGTATTTCTCGCCCGGTTCCAGCTTGCGATAAGCGTTTTCGGGGAGGGTCTTGGTCTGACCGACTTCCATGGATACCTCCGCAGGGGTGAGATCCAGTAAAATCGGGTTGCCGGGGCAACCCGTGATTCAGGACCAAAACCGTAACATCCCGGGGCCGGGGGGACAAGGAAACTCTTGGCCCTCACCAGGACAATCCGGCCTTGCGTGACGCCCGCGCATTCCCCAAATTTGGAAGCGGCCACCAACTGCCCGGCGTCCGGCCGCAACGGCATCGGCACCGATATTGTCCTGCCATACGGAGGCTTCTCATGCTGGAACGAAAATCATCTTCCCCGTTTCCCTCCCTCGTCGACCGTTTCGTCAGCTATGCCAAGGTCCACACCACCAGCAGCGAGGAAAGCGAAACCTACCCCTCCACTGAACGGCAGTGGGATCTGGCCCGCATCCTGGTGGACGAGCTCAAGGCCGTGGGTCTCGATGACGCCGCCGTGGACGAGCACTGCTACGTGACCGCCACCCTGCCGGCCACCAAGGGCCTGGAAAACGTGCCCGTGATCGCCTTCATCGCCCACATGGACACCTACCCCGAGGTCAGCGGCGAGAACGTGGTGCCCACCTTCCACGAGAACTACCAGGGCGGAGACATCGAGCTGCCCAAGGAGGGCCGCAAGATTTCGGCCGCCGAGAACCCCTACCTGCAGCAATGCCTGGGCGAGACCATCATCACCGCCGACGGCACCACCCTGCTGGGCGCCGACGACAAGGCCGGCATCGCCGAGATCATGGAGGCCCTGACCCGGATCCACGAGAACCCGGACTGGAAACACGGCACGGTGAAGATCGCTTTTACCCCCGACGAGGAAGTCGGCACCGGCGTCAAGTTTTTCGACGTGGAGAAGTTCGGCGCCACGGTGGCCTACACCATGGACGGCGGCCAGCGCGGCGAGGTGGAGAACGAGACCTTCTGCGCCGACAGCGCCATCGTGACCTTCGTGGGCCGCGACATCCACCCCGGCTACGCCAAGGACAAGATGGTTCCCTCGGTCAAGGTGGCCGGAACCTTCCTGGCCGGTCTGCCGCGCGAAGGCGCCCCCGAGACCACCGAGGGCAAGGAGGGCTACATCCACCCCATCGCCATCAAGGGCAACACCAGCGAGACCGAGGTCACCCTGCTGATCCGAGACTTCGAACTGGATCAGCTCAAGCCCAAGGCCGAGATGATCCGCAAGTACGCCGAGGAGGCCTGCGCCCAGTGGCCCGGCTCCAGCTTCCGCATGGAGATCAAGGAATACTACCGCAACATGAAGTACGACCTGGAGAAGGAGCCGCGGGCCATGGCCTACGCCCTCGAAGCGGTCAAGCGGGCCGGCATGAAGCCCAAGCAGGGCTCCATCCGCGGCGGCACCGACGGCTCGGTGCTGTCGGCCAAGGGTCTGCCCACGCCCAACATCTTCACCGGCGAGCAGGCCTTCCACGGTTACGGCGAGTGGATCTGCGTCAAGGACATGGAACTGGCCACCGAGACCATGCTGCGGATCATCGAGGTCTGGACGGAGAAGGAGAGCTAGGCCAAGGCCACGACACTGGTCCATGATGACGGAGAGCCCGGAAATGTCCTCGCGCCTACGGCGCTGCGGATTATTCCGGGCTCTCCGTCATCATGGACCAGTGTCGTGGCCAACCTGACCTTTCCTTGCGTCCGGTAGGCCTTGACCATGGCGGCCAATGGGGTTTTCGTATCGACATGAGCTCCTTCGTCATGCCCCCCGCCGTCCCCCTCTTCTCGCGGCCCAAGTACTGGGCCGCAAGTTTCGGCATCGCCCCCCAGTTGCCCATGTCCCGTCGGGAGATGGACGAGTTGGGCTGGGAGGCCTGCGACGTGATCCTGGTCACCGGCGACGCCTACGTGGACCACCCCAGCTTCGGCATGGCGGTCATGGGCCGGGTGCTCGAGGCCCAGGGTTTCCGTGTGGGCATCATCGCCCAGCCGGACTGGCACGGCCCCGAGCCCTTCCGGGCGCTGGGCGAGCCGGTGCTGTTCTTCGGCGTCACCGCCGGCAACATGGATTCCATGGTCAACCGCTACACCAGCGAACGGCGCCTGCGCTCGGACGACGCCTACACCCCTCATGGCGAGGGCGGTCGGCGGCCCGACCGCGCGGTGCTGGTCTACGCCCAGCGCTGCCGCGAGGCCTACAAGGGCGTGCCCGTGGTCATCGGCGGCATCGAGGCCAGCCTGCGCCGCATCGCCCACTACGATTACTGGTCGGACAAGGTGCGCCATTCGGTGCTGCCGGACAGCAAGGCCGACCTGCTGGTCTACGGCAACGGCGAGCGGCAGATCCTGGAGATCGCCCACCACCTGGCCGCCGGACGGGGCATCAAGGAGCTGACGGACATCCGCGGCACCGCCTTCATGCGGCGCGGCCTTCCCGACGGCCGGCTGGAGATCGATGCGACCGACCCCGACGCCCCCGGCGAACCGATCTTTTTTCAGGACCGTGACCGCAGCGTGGTGCGCCTGCCGTCCTACGAAACGGTCAAGGACGATCCTGTGCTCTACGCCCACGCCTCGCGCGTCATGCACGCCGAAACCAACCCCGGCAATGCACGCGCCCTGGTGCAGCGCCACGGCGACCGCGACGTGTGGCTGAACCCGCCGCCGGTGCCCCTGACCACGGGAGAAATCGACGCCGTGTTCGACCTGCCCTACTCCCGGGTGCCCCACGTGAGCTACGGCCGGGCCCGCATCCCCGCCTACGAGATGATCAAGAACTCGGTGAACATCATGCGCGGGTGCTTCGGGGGCTGCACCTTCTGCTCCATCACCGAGCACGAGGGCCGCATCATCCAGAGTCGCAGCGAGGATTCCGTCATCCGCGAGATCGAGGCCATCCGGGACAGGACCCCCGGCTTCACCGGCACCATCAGCGACCTGGGCGGCCCCACGGCCAACATGTGGCGGCTGCACTGCAAGGCCCCGGAGATCGAGGCCGCCTGCCGGCTGCCGTCGTGCGTGTACCCGGAGATCTGTCCCAACCTGAAGACCGACCACAACCCGTTGATCCGGCTGTACCGTCGCGCCCGTGCCGTACCGGGGGTCAAGAAGGTGCTCATCGCCTCGGGCCTGCGCTACGACCTGGCGGTGACCTCGCCCGAGTATGTCGAGGAGCTTGTCGCCCATCACGTGGGCGGATACCTGAAGATCGCCCCCGAACACACCGAGCCCGGCCCCCTGCGGATGATGATGAA
>Ga0164318_10004067_pt1 | contig 13962 bp, 9 predicted proteins | sample GuaBasSedimGuay9_FD_113734 | JGI IMG/M metagenome (GOLD analysis project Ga0164318, IMG submission 113734) | Subseafloor sediment microbial communities from Guaymas Basin, Gulf of California, Mexico - Guay9, Core 4571-4, 0-3 cm | ecosystem: Environmental > Aquatic > Marine > Hydrothermal vents >...
AATATTGAAACAAAAGAAGCTGTAGAAATATCAATATTCTCTACATTAGGAAAAGAAATATACCATAATCAATTTGGCGCTAATACAGTTAATTTAATTGATATTTCTAATAATCCAAAGGGTGTATATATTATTTCATATAAAACTAAAAACAACATAGTGAGTAAAAAGTTAATTCTACGTTAAATAGTTTGTGTAAATGTTAATTATCAATACAATTTGTTATATGACATATATTATATTTTAGTGGTTTTCATATCAAAATGAGAAATAATTTCTCAAAATAAAACACCGCACTAATTAGTATAAATTAGTATAATAAATACAATGCTTAATACCTGATATTTATAGAAATTGGTATAATTTTTGATATGACTTTGTCGTTCTCTAATACAACATTGTTCAACAATATGAAACAGTTTTTTTTAATATTTTCGCTACTAACGTTTTCTATATTTTCTTACGGACAAACATATCCTGCTTCTAAAGGTAATAGTACGGGATATGAATATATATCAAATGTTAGTTTTAATACAATTAATAAAAATTCTACAGATAACGATGATGATGGGGATGGAGATGATGGTTATGATGATTTTACAGGAGTATCAACAAATGTAAATATTGGTGATACATATACTTTATCTGTTACAATTAGTGCAGATTCAAAAGATTATATTACTGCTTGGATTGATTGGAATGATGATGGAGTCTTTACAGATTCTGGTGAAGATTATGTTATTGTAAGTAACACTAGTTCAGACGGTCCACACACGGTAAATATTACTGTACCGTCTAATGTTATCATTGCAGATTTACGAATGAGAGTTTCTCTAAAATGGGATGGTACGCCTACTTCTGACGAAACTTTTAGTTATGGAGAAGTTGAGGATTATACAATACATATTAAAAATGATATTATTGGTATAGATGGACCTGGTGGTGTGGGTAAAATTGACGGAACATCACCTTTAGTGCTTTGGTTAGATGCAAATACCATTTCTGCTACTAATGCTTCTACCGTTACTACTTGGAACGATGAATCTGGTAATAATTTTGATTTAACAGTTGGGAATGGTGCAACATACAATACCAATGTACAAAATGGATATCCAGCTTTTAATTTTGATGGTTCTACAGATTATTTTGAACGAGCTTATGAAGCCAAATTAAATCCGTCTTCATTAACAATATTTTCTGCTAATAATGTAACTTCCTCAAGTAATTATAAGGCTCTTATTTCTAATCGTGACGATCCTGCAGGAGCAGAGGCTAAAGGTTTTATTCTTTATTCAAGATCAAACGATAATTATTGGCAGTTTTGGAATGGAAGTACTTCCTCTTGGGAGGTTACTAATAGTGAAACTTCCACAGTAGGTAATTGGGCTAGCCAAACAGCTGAATATCAGAGCGGCACAGATGGTAAAAAAATATATGTAAATGGTGAGCAAAAAGCTCAGAACACCCATACTCTAAATAAAAACACTACTAGACCAATAAGAGTTGGTGCTGGTAGAAATGAAAATACTCCTGATTATTATTACCAAGGTGATATTGGTGAGATTATTATGTATGATGAGGTAGTTAATAGTACTCAAAGAATTATTATTCAAAATTATTTGGCTGCTAAATATAATTATACTTTAGTAGATAATGATATTTATACAATGGATAACTCCTCTAATGGCAATTACGACCATGAAGTCGCAGGAATTGGCCGTGTAAATCAGTATAGCTATCATGATGACGCAAAAGGAACAGGAATAATAAGAATTCTTAATCCAAGTGGACTTGGCGATGATGAATTTTTATTATGGGGACATAATAATTCTGCCCAAACTTTTTCAAATACAGCTGATATTCCTTCTACCACAAAATCTAGATACGAAAGAGTATGGAGAGTTAGTGAAGTTAATACATCAGGGAGTGCTGTTGATGTGGGAAGTATAGAAATGAGATGGGATTTATCTGGTCAATCTGGATTTACAACTACTGATTTACGTCTTTTAATAGATACTGATAATGATGGATCTTTTGCTGACGAAACTCCAATAAGTGGAGCTACTTCTTTAGGTAATAATATTTATTCATTTACTGGTGTTACTGCTATAACTAATGAAAGAAGATTTACTTTGGGATTAGTTTCTGTAGATTATGCTGATACTGATGGAGATGGAGTTATTGATAGAGACGACATTGACGATGATAATGATGGAATAACAGATGCAACAGAGGCTGGAGTTGCTTGTACTACAACAGAAGTGTATTGTGGTGCAGAGAGCGGCAAACTATATAAAATTGATTTTAATGCAGAGACTGTCACCTTGATGACAACTTCTACCCAAACTTCTGAAGGAATTAATGCATTAGCTTCAAATCCTGATGATGGAGTTGTATATTATGGAGTTGGAACTATAATGTATGTTTATAATCCTGCTGATGGAACACATGCTGTATTGAAGGATTTTGCCTCTGAAGTAACAGGTGCAAATTTAGAAAGTGGAGGGGGTGCTTATTTTAATGGTTATCTATATTTTGCTCCTGAAGACGGAAGTGGTTATGGAACAAATATATACAAAACACCTATATCAAATAATGGACTTACCGCTGGTACAGCTGTAAGTATAGGAAACCCATCTGGAACTAATAAGGGATATGGTGACTTTGTTGTAATAAATGAAGGCTCAGCAGGTATGATGTATGGACAAACGAGTGGTTCTTCTGCATGGGAATTTTGGAAATATGATTTATCTACAAATACTCGAACGGTTATAAAATCAGGCTCTGGAGGGACATGGCAGCTTGCTTTAGACTTATATGGGAGACTATGGAGAGGCTCAGGAACCAGTGTTCAGAAACTTGATTTTGATGGAAATACTTATGGTGATATTATCACTACAACTGATGATGTATATGATATGACCGGCCCATTCAATTGTGTTCAAGGAGATTTATCCCTTGATACTGATGGTGATGGAGTACCAAATATTATAGATTTAGATTCTGATGGCGATGGAATACCTGACAATGTAGAAGGTCAATCAACTACTGGCTATACTGCTCCTAGCGGAACAGATACCGATGGCGATGGTCTTGACGATGCTTATGACCCTGATAATGGCGGTAGTTTTATTGGAGAGGTAAATACCGACAATGATGGAGATAATGATTTCCTTGATATTAATTCTGATAATAATGGCAATAATGATACCCAAGAAGCAGGACTAACTCTTTCAGGAAATGATTCTGATGGTGACGGGCTCGATGATAATGTAGATGCAACAAGTGACTATTCTGATCCCAATGGAACAATAAATACACCTTCTTCATTACCTGATTCTGATGGTGATGTAAATACCGGTGGTGATGTAGATTATCGTGATAATTTTAATGGAGATGCTGATGACCATGATGGCGATGGTATACCTGATGAACAAGATATTGATGATGATAATGATGGTTTAACTGATGCCGAAGAATCTGGCGTAAGTTGTGATATTACAGAGGTTTATGTTGGAGGTACTGGGGGAAAAATGTATAAAGTGGATTTTGATGCTGGTACAACAACACTGATGACAACATCTACAATTTCTGGTATTGATAATATTAATGCATTAGCTTCTAACCCTGATGATAATGTTGTTTATTATGGGAAAGGAACGGTAATGTACGTTTACGACCCTTCAGCTGGAACACATTCTACACTTAAAGATTTTTCATCAGAAATTAGCGATGGGAATTTGGAGGGAGCTGGAGCTGCATATTATGATGGTTATTTGTATATTGCTCCAGAAGATGGTAGTGGTTATGGAACTCATATTTATAAAATTCCCATTTCAAATAATGGAATGACGGCTGGAACTGCTCAAAATATTGCAAGTCCAGTAAGTAACCAAAGCTATGGTGACTTTGTTGTTTCTGCAGAAGTTTCAACTGGTGTAATTTATGGTTCAACAGGTGTTTCTGGAAGCTCCGATTACTGGAAATATGATATAGCCTCAAGCACTAAAACAATAATAGCATCACCAGCTACGAATCCATATCAAATAGCTGTAGACTTATATGGAAGAAAATGGGGAGCAGTAGGTACAACACTTAGAAAGATAGATGCTAATGGAGCTTTCTATGGTAATACTATTACTCTTACAGAAAATGCTATTGATATGACTGGACCATATAATTGTGCACAAGGAGGATTAGATAAAGATACTGACGGTGATGGAATTCCTGATAGACTAGATTTAGATTCTGATAATGATGGAATAGCAGATGTTATTGAGGCTGGTGGTTCTGACCCTGATAATGATGGTGTAATTGGTTCTGGCGCAATAACGGATACCGATGGTGATGGCTGGTCTAATATTACTGATTCTGATAATGGAGGAACAGCATTATCAAATCCTGATACTGATGGTGATGGTTATCCTAACTCAAGAGATATTGATTCTGATAATGATGGAATAGTTGATAATATTGAAGGACAAGCTACAGATTCTTATACTGCACCTTCAGGTATTACTGCAAATAGTAGTGGCTGGGATAATTCTTATAATGGAAACACTGGAGGAACAGCAATAGTATTGACAGATACAGAAGGCGATGGTACTCCAGATTATATAGACACTAATTCTGATGATGATGGTGGTGATGATGCTACAGAAGCATATGATACTGATAAGTCGGGAACAACAAATACACCTCCAACAAATACAGACTCTGACGGTGATGGTTTAGATGATGCCTATGATGTTGATGGGACATCCACCACAGATAATGGTGGACCAACCAATAATAATCAAACAGCAAATAGTTTCCCAAATGATGATAACTCAACTACTGACGAAAGAGATTGGAGAGAAGTTCTTTCAACCTTACCAGTTACCCTAATTTCTTTTGATGCAGTGTTAATTGATGATTATGTAGAATTAAATTGGGCTACTGCTTCCGAGATAAATAACGACTACTTTATTGTTCAGCGTTCAATTAATGATATCGATTTTGAAGATATTGACAGAATAGCAGGTAATGGAAATTCAAATATTATTATTGAATATCAATCGTATGACATGAATTTGCTTGAAGGAATATTGTATTATCGATTAAAACAAGTAGATTATGATGGAACAACAGACTATTCTAATGTTGTAGCTATTAGAAATAATCTAGAAATATCAGTAGAAATTTACCCAAACCCTTCAAATGGAATAGTTAATATTGAAACAAAAGAAGCTATTGAAATAACAATATTCTCTACATTAGGAAAAGAAATATACCATAATCAATTTGGCGCTAATACAGTTAATCAAATTGATATTTCTAATAATCCAAAGGGTGTATATATTATTTCATATAAAACTAAAAACAACATAGAGAGTAAAAAGTTAATTCTACGTTAAATAGTTTGTGAAAACATTAATTATCAATAAAATTTGTTAAGTGATATATATTGTATTTTAGGGTATTTGTGTCAAAATGAGATATAATTTCTCAAAATGAGACTCCTCACTAATTAGTATAAATTACTGTAATTATTATAATGCTTAATGTCTGATATTTAAAGAGATTGGTTCTGTTTTTGATGTAACTCGGTTTTTTTAATACAACTTTGTTCTACATGAAGCTCTTTATATTATGTTTCAAATAGTGAGAGTATGTCAAGGGAATTAATTATTAGGTAAATTTTTAGGAATAATGAAACCTTTTTGAAACAATAACGTAATAGAAGCAGCTTAAAATAATATTTAAGGTCAATATTATAAATCATAACAGTTAAATTAGATGAAAAAACATCTTACGATTTACATGGAAGGCAGACTTAACGATGGAGATTTTAATTTCTATTCACAAGCTGGAGCATATAAGTTCGACATCAATGCGGTGTACAAAAATGGAGATTCAGTACATGTTGATATTGAAGCAGAAGGAACAATAGATAACTTAAATCATTATGTTGAGTATTTAAAACTGGGGCCATTAAAAAAGTTTATATATTTATTCAGAGTTGAAGAAGGGGAATATGAAGGTATTAAAGGATTCAAATCTTTAAAAGTTCATAAGGATGAATTTACTTTTAAGGAAAAGGTAAAGAGTCTTTTTACTAAAAAGCAAAAAGTGTATTAATACAATATTCCGTTAACTTTTTAATATCTTAAAAAAACAGTTTGCTCAATAACTATTAGTCTCAAAGTATAAACAGTAAAATACTTATCTAAAAAAAGCGTATAAATACATAGTTACTTTAAATACAGCATGTTAAATAATATTTCATCATTATTTCCTTAAAATAATCTCGATTGTTAGAATCTGGTTTTTTGCATTATTTTTATTTCCATTAAAATACAACTATGGAATCAATCAAAGAAATATTTAGAATAGGTCGTGGTCCGTCAAGTAGTCATACTATGGGGTCAGTCAGAGCAGCTATTCAGTACCATCAAAAACATCCAAAATCAAAATCTTTTAGAGTTACATTATATGGTAGTCTTGCCAATTAAGTAAAGGAAATCTTATTGATAGGCTATAGTTTTTAATAATTCTTATTAAGTCAAGGCTAAATCAGTAATTATTATTAGTACTTTTGAACTAGAAATTAATAATAAATATATTTTATAATGGCAGGAATAAATAAAGTAATATTAGTAGGAAATTTGGGGAAAGACCCAGAGATAAGAACATTAGAAAATGGCTCTAAAGTAGCTCAGTTTAGTATGGCAACTACTGAATCGTATAAAGATAAAGCAGGCAATTGGCAAGACCAAACAGAGTGGCACAATATAGTAGTTTGGAGATACCTTGCTGACAAAGCAGAGAATTCACTAAAGAAAGGGTCGAAAGTATATCTTGAAGGAAAAATACGTACTCGCTCATGGACTGATAAAGATAATAATACTAGATATACTACTGAAATAATTGGTGATAAAATGCTTGTTCTTGATAAGCGTGAAGGTGGAAGCGGAAACTATCCTCCTCCAGTTGGAGCTGAAGACATGCCACCAGCACAGAATAAATCTACCTCTAGCACGCCTGATAATACACCTGAGCTCAAAGCTAGTGAACCAAAAGATGATTTACCTTTTTAATAATTTTGATTAGTGCTTATTAATAATACTTTTAATTTGTATTAATAATTATCTAGCGTTTAGATTTTTACTAATAATGAAAAAACTATTTGTATGAAAAAATTCATAGAACAACTGCCAAAAGTAGAACTTCATCTTCATATCGAAGGAAGCTTAGAACCAGAGTTAATGTTTAAACTAGCTAAAAGAAACAATATAGAACTTCCTTTTGCTACAATTGAGGATGTTAAAGCAGCATATCAATTTAGTAATCTTCAGGATTTTTTGGATATATATTATGCTGGTTGTAATGTATTAATTACGGAGCAAGATTTCTATGATTTGGCTTTTGCTTATTATAAGAAAGCAAATGAACAGAATATTATTCATACAGAAATTTTCTTTGATCCTCAGAGCCATACCGACAGAGGAATTGCAATAGAAATCGTGGTTAAAGGGCTTAGAAGAGCAATGAAAGATGCAGAGCAGAAATTTGGCATTACTGGTCATCTTATTCTTAGTTTCTTGCGTCATTTATCAGAGACAGAAGCCATTGACACACTTAAGTCTGTGGAGAGTATGAAAGATGAATTTATAGCAGTTGGTTTAGATTCATCGGAAGTAGGTAATCCTCCACAAAAGTTTCAAGAAGTATATAGAATGGCTGCTGAACAAGGGTATTTGAAAGTTGCTCACGCTGGTGAAGAAGGTCCTGCACAATATATTTGGGATAGTATGTCATTGCTAAATATTGACAGATTAGATCATGGCAATCGTGCTATGGATGATGAAAAGCTATTACAAGAGTTGAAAGAAAAAGAAATTGGATTGACTCTTTGTCCTTTATCTAATTTAAAGCTGCAAGTTGTTAAAGATTTAAGAAATCATCCTTTAAAAAAGATGTTAGATTTAGGACTTAAAGCTACAGTAAATTCTGATGACCCTGCATATTTTGGTGGGTATATGAATGAGAACTTTATTGCAATTCAAGAAGCATTAAACCTAAGTAAAGAAGATTTATTAACTCTTACCAATAATGCAATAGAGGTTAGTTTTGCAAGCAATGAGCGTAAGCAAGAGATGAAAAAACAATTAGCAGGGGTATAATTATTTGGAATATGTATATCATAAATATTGAAACATCTACTAAAGTTTGTGGTGTTAGCCTTGCGCGAAATGGAGAGCTTATAGACTATAAGGAAAGCAATGAAGGAAATTCTCATGCAGCCAATCTTGCTCCATTTATAGAGGAAGTTTTAACTTGTAATAATGTTAAGTACAGTGATTTAGATGCTGTTGCTATTAGCAAAGGTCCAGGTTCTTATACGGGACTTAGAATAGGAACTTCAACAGCCAAAGGTTTATGTTACAGTTTAGATATTCCGTTAATTGCTATTAATACACTTCAGAGTATGGCCGCTCATGCGAAGAATTTGTATTCTGATGATTTCAAAGGAATATTTCGCCCAATGATTGATGCAAGAAGAATGGAAGTATATTCTCAAGCTTTTAGCAATAATTTGGAGATTTTGACTGAAGTTGAAGCTATTGTCATAAATGAAAATAGCTTTAAAAAGGAAAAAACCTCTCAAGAAGTGTTGTTTTTTGGTGATGGTGCAGAGAAATGCATGGATACTATTAAACATAAAAATGCAATTTATTTTGATAAGGCAGAAGCTAGTGCTTTAGGAATGGTTCAACTATCATATGAGGCTTTTAAAAATAACAAATTTGAAGACGTGGCTTATTTTGAGCCATTCTACTTAAAAGAGTTTATTGCAGCAATTTCTAAAGTGAAAGGATTAAGATAGTTCTTGGTTAGATTAATAATTATTTTTTTCTCTCGCCTGTCTGCCGGCTCTGGCTGGCAAAGACTCTAATGCCAGCAGGGATACAGCTTATTTCAGCAGGAAATTCACCATATATTTCACCATCAGGAGCAAGTATTTTAGGTATTTTTGCCTCAAGCTTAATATTTTTAGCATGAATATAATCTACAAACTTTGTATCAACATGACTTCCATCAAATATCATCGGGAATATCTTTAATAGATTAAGTCTGCTAAGTCTATTTAATATTATTAAGTCTAGCTTTCCGTCATTAATTTCTGCTTTAGGTGCGATAAGGTAATTACCACCAGTATATTTTGAGTTAGAGATAATTACAAATACATTATCTAAGTTTAATTCTTCGCCATCAACTGTCATCTTAAGGTCAAATGTGTTGAGTTTAATAGTATTGTAAAGAACGCCTAAAGTATAGGCAAAGCTTTTGAAAAACTTTAGTTTAGATGCCGTTTCAACTACATCATTAATAAAACCAAATCCCATCATATTAGCATAGTAGAAAGTTTCATCTTTTGATTTTACTTCTGCCAAATCAAGCCCCATGGTATTACCCTCGCTAATAATTCTTACGAAATCTTCAAGAGTGCTATCCAGACTAGCAATATCTCTAGAAAGAGAATTTCCTGTGCCTACAGGAAGTATTCCCATAGGAATACTTGGTGAATCAGCTCTTTTCATATAGCCATTTAGGGCATTAAAAAAACTTCCATCACCACCAGCAATAGCTATTCCTGAGTATTTGCTCAAATCTGCTTTTTCAACTATTTCTATAGAGTGTTGAGGATGCTCTGTAAAAACAATATCAGCATTGATATTATATTTTTCAAAATATGATTTTATTTCTTCAAGATGATCTTTTGATTTTCCACCTCCTGCTTGAGGATTATAAATGCAAAGAATTTCAGTCATATTATTATTGTTTATCAGTTTATTAGAATACTTCGTTAAATTTTTATCTCTCGCTTGTCTGCTCGTTCAAGTTAGCGAATTTACAAAGTATTGATTACTAGAGAATTATACAAATGCAGTAAAATACTTTAATCGGCTGATTTAAAGGTATTTATAAAGTGCTGCAGAACTGTTGTTACTATAAAGAGTGTATTAAGACATAAAATCTAAATCTAATTGTTTACGTAATTTATCAAGATTTGGATTTTTGGAATTCATTTTATTATAAATATCCATAGAAGTTTCTTTTAGTTTTTGTTCCACTTCTATCACTTTAGTACTAAGTTGTATTTGCTTATTATCAAGCTCTTCTTTTAAGAATAATAGAAAATTGTATTTTAATTCTTTATCATTCATTGCATTATTTACAATATTAATATGTAAGGTATTATTGGGAAGAATTTCTAGATTTTTCCTTTCAATTGCAGAGGCAAAAGCGGGTTTTTCTTTACTAATATTAGAAATATACTTTTCCACAGCACTATAAAATTCTTCTTTACTAATTTCCTTTTCTACTGTATCAAATTTTACATTTAGCTCTTCTTCAAGACTAATTTTCTTTTCTTCTACTTTTATTTCAGATAGCCCTTGTTTTATACTAATTCCTCTAGTTCGTGAACTTCTTTTTAGCTTTGGTTTTGATGAAGCTTCTTGATTGTCATTTACTATTATAGGTGTTTTTTCTTTTGAATTTTCAATAAGTTTTTCTTCAATCTTATTGATTTGTTCTACTTTTTTTTCTGGTGACTTTTGTTCTACAGGTTTTGGTTTTACTATTTTAGCACTCTCTATAGCTGGTTTAGAAACAATATTTTGAGATGTGTTAGTCTTTACTTCAACCTTTTTTTTTACCTCAGGCAGTGCAGTTGTTCCAACTTGGGTAAAAGGATTATTAAGCTTACACATTTTCATTAGATTAAGCTCTATCAGAAGGCGTTTGTCTGTGGTGATTTTATAATTTAAATCAACATTGGTACATAAATCAATGGCGAAAACCAAGAATCTTAAATTACACTTCTTAGTTTGTTCTAAATAGTGAGATTTTATGCTTTCACTTGTTTCTAGTAAACTTATTGTTTTAGTATCTTGGCTAACTAACAGATTACGTAGGTGTGTAGCAAGTCCATTAATAAAATGTAATCCATCAAAACCATTACTAATAATGTCATTTAAAACCATTAAACTACTTGAAATATCTCCAACCAGCATTAAATCTACGAGCTTAAAATAGTATTCTACATCAAGCACATTAAGGTTATCTATGGTGTCTTTATATGTAATATTCTTGCCGGCATAGCTAACTAATTGATCAAAAATAGAAAGAGCATCTCTCATTGCTCCATCTGCTTTTTGTGCCATTACTAGCAAGGCTTCTTCTTCAACAGTTACCCCTTCGTTTTTAGCAACATAGCTTATATAATTAGCAATATCCTTTAGCGTTATTCTATTAAAATCATAGATTTGACAACGAGAAAGAATAGTTGGAATAATTTTATGTTTTTCAGTTGTGGCAAGAATAAATTTAGCATAAGCAGGAGGCTCCTCCAATGTTTTAAGAAACGCATTAAAAGCTGCTTGCGACAACATATGACCCTCATCAATTATATATACCTTATAATCACCGACTTGTGGCGGTATCCTAACTTGATCAACGAGCCTACGAATATCTTCAACAGAATTGTTAGAGGCGGCATCAAGCTCATGAATATTAAATGAGTTGTTTTGATTAAAAGAAACACAGGACTCACATTTGTCGCATGGCTCCATCTTATCATTAAGGTTAGAACAGTTAATAGTTTTAGCAAATATCCTTGCACAGGTGGTTTTACCAACACCACGGGGACCAGTAAATAGAAAAGCTTGAGCAAGATGATTATTTTTGATCGCGCTTTTAAGAGTTGATGTAATACTCTGTTGACCAACCACTAAGTCGAATGTTATAGGGCGATATTTACGTGCAGAAACTACAAAATTATCCATTATTATTAAAACTTTAAGGAATTTAACCTATTGAAAATTTGGAAGTCAAAAGTAGTGAAAAAGTAGATATGAATTATATTACTTGATGTTATTGTGTAATAACAAGCTAAGTGATAATTACAGTGTTTTTATTAATAGGAAAGTGATTAATGGAAGTAAATGTTTTTGAATAATTTAGAGAATCTGTAGGATTGTTTTTTATTAGAAATTTAAGTTGTTCCCTTCCATAACCTGATTTTAAATATTTCTCTCTTTTTCTAGCATCTATTCTCATACCTACAAATTCAGAATAAACTAATTTCCAAGGCATATATCTTTTTTTTGATTTTGTTGTACCACTATTGTGTTCTATAAGTCTCTTATTTACATCGTATGACATACCAATATATACACGAGAGTCTTTCATGCTTTGTATAGCATAAACGTAATATGATGAGATAATTTCTTTCATTTTGTACCCCCAACAAGACTCGAACTTGTATCTAGTGTTTAGGAAACACTTGTTCTATCCCTTGAACTATGGGGGCAATAAAAATAATGTACATACCCAAATTAAAGAAACACTTATTCTCTACCTATAGGTAGACAGGTATCCCTTGAACTATGGGGGCAATTAATACAACTGCAAAAGTACTTTTTCTTTAATTAATAAAAAAATTCTAATACTTTATTTATTCTCTATTTTTACATAACAATAAATAGTTTGTTAAGTTTAGATTTGCTTCAATTCTTTACCAAACTTTCTTTAATTCAGTATTCTATTACCTTAAAATATCTTATGCGTCTAAGTAATTCTGTTAGTGATGATAGACTCAAATTATTATTATTTTATTAGAAGAAAACTTTCTTAATAAGTATAAATATTTATTATATCTTCGTGAGCTAATTTAGGCAAGCAAAAGGTCTATTTAGTATCTTTTATAAATCACTCAGTAATAATAAGTTATTATTTATGGAAAGAAAAGAAACAGGAAGAGTTTCACAGGTAATTGGACCTGTAGTTGACGTTTATTTTGAAAACGATGCCGATCTTCCAAATATTTACGATGCATTAGAAGTAACAAATGCTGCTGGTAATAAGATTATTCTTGAAGTTCAGCAGGATATTGGGGAAAATACAGTTAGAGCTGTGGCGATGGACTCTACAGACGGTGTCAGTCGCGGTAAAGGTGTTGTTGCTACAGGTAATAAAATCTCTATGCCTATTGGTGACCATATTAATGGTCGAGTATTTAATGTTGTAGGTGAAGCTATTGATGGTATTGGTGAAGTTAGTAAAGAAAGAACTTATCCTATTCACCGTGAACCACCAAGATATGAAGATTTAAGTACTTCTAATGAAATTTTATATACAGGTATTAAGGTAATTGACCTTATTGAACCTTATTCTAAAGGTGGTAAAATTGGTTTATTCGGTGGTGCTGGTGTAGGTAAAACTGTAATTATTCAGGAACTTATCAATAATATTGCTTTAAACTATTCTGGACAATCGGTATTTGCTGGTGTTGGTGAGCGTACTCGTGAGGGTAACGACCTTATTCGTGAGATGATTGAAGCTGGTATTATTAATTATGGTGATGAGTTTAGGAAGAGCATGGAAGAAGGTGGATGGGATATCTCTAAAATTGACAAAGAAAAACTTAAGGAGTCTCAATTAACATTGACTTTTGGTCAGATGAATGAACCTCCTGGCGCTCGTGCTCGTGTTGCCTTAAGTGGTTTAACTCTTGCTGAGTATTTCCGTGATGGTGATGAAAAATCTGGTGGACGTGATATTTTATTTTTTATTGATAATATTTTCCGTTTTACTCAAGCTGGTTCTGAAGTGTCTGCCCTTCTTGGTCGTATGCCTTCTGCTGTAGGTTACCAACCAACTCTAGCCACCGAAATGGGTATGATGCAAGAGCGTATTACTTCAACTAAACGTGGTTCTATTACTTCTGTTCAGGCGGTATATGTTCCTGCTGATGACTTGACTGACCCTGCTCCTGCAACTACTTTTGCTCACCTTGATGCTACTACTGTATTAAGTCGTAAAATTGCCGAATTAGGAATTTATCCTGCGGTAGATCCTTTGGATTCTACTTCTCGTATTCTTTCTCCTGACGTAGTTGGTGATGAGCATTAT
>Ga0164318_10004070_pt1 | contig 13957 bp, 13 predicted proteins | sample GuaBasSedimGuay9_FD_113734 | JGI IMG/M metagenome (GOLD analysis project Ga0164318, IMG submission 113734) | Subseafloor sediment microbial communities from Guaymas Basin, Gulf of California, Mexico - Guay9, Core 4571-4, 0-3 cm | ecosystem: Environmental > Aquatic > Marine > Hydrothermal vents...
AGCTGTGCCCGTGAAAGGCGATCAAATCGTCATAGGTTTGTCCCATTTTTTATCACCCACCTTTTTTAACTTCTGAGAAGTTTGTTGACACAGGATATCACGGCCGAGGGGCACTGCCAAGGAATTTCCCGGTTCTTGTCTCACATGGCGCATTAGCCCGCATTTCTCACGGTCAATCTACTGTGGTGGTGGATAGCCTCAACACTGCGAATACCTATGTCTCGAAACGAACCGGCACCCTCTCCCCAGTAATTCTTTCTTGACATATTTGGGAAAGATGCAACCATTAGCATTATGCGGTTTTCTTGATTGTCTTTGTTGTGTCCTGTTTTCAGCCCATTTTCCATGATTCCATTTCCGGAGAGACCAATGGGAATGACGGTCGATTTTTCCAAATCTTCAGCCTACCTGGACCTCTATCCTGATGTTCCCTTCGGCCTGACACTCGTTACGGGATGTACCAACCACCAGAATCCTGCTGGGTTTGATCAATACAAAAGAAAACACCTCCGGAAGATGAGAAAGCGGGAAACGCTCTTGGAAATCAAAGAGCGGATAGATATCTATGATCGGTTTTTCACCTCCTTCGGCCACGAATGCCCCCTTCCGGCTCACCTCAAACGAACCATTAACAGCGGCTTTCCCCGGTACAACCTCATGGTGGATGCACATTTCATGGCGGAGATGTGCGCAGGGATCCTGGTGGCTGTCACCGATTACCGGAAGTTTGAAGGTGGCCTGATGCTGGATCTTGCAAGGGAAGGCGAAAGCTGCCGGGGAATGGGAGGCCGTGAATTCCGCACAAAAGAAGGGGAAATCGTCTTCCGGGACGAAAAGGAAATCGTGTGTATCCTGTGTCAGGGGGCTGATGAAAAAACGAGGGTGAGGGACACGACCCGGGATGTGCTTTTTTATGCCTATGGTGTTCCCGGCATCGATCGGCGCTTCCTGGAAATGGGGCTGAACATTGCTGCAGAAACCATGACCGAATTTGGAGAAGGGACACTACAGTCATTGGGAATTTATTGAAAAAATGCTCACAGTGAGCAAATAGAGAAGGAGATTATACCATGAAAAAGTGGATACTGATCGGAGCAGGAGTAGTCGTTGCTGTTATTATTGTGGCGGTAATCATCATCGCGACGAACATTGGACCCATGATAAGAAAGGCGGTGAATACCTACGGGCCCGGCATCACCAAAACGGATGTGCGTCTGGGAGATGTGGACGTTTCCCTTTTCTCGGGCAAGGCAAAATTGAAGCAACTGTTCCTCGGAAACCCCCAAAATTTCAAGTCGCCTTATGCCATGAAGGTAGGCTCCATCCTCGTGGATATTGATGAAAAATCCATTACCGGGGATACCATCATCATCGATCGGATAGAGGTTTTGTCCCCTGACATCAGCTACGAAAAAATAAGGGGAAATGACAACTTTCAGGTCATCATGAACAACGTGCAATCATCTGTGGGATCAGAAAAGCAGGCCCCCAAGAAGCAGGAGGGGAAAAAGGAAGCGGGGAAGAAACTCCTGATCAGGGACTTTGTCGTAAAGGGAGGAAAAGTCAATCTTACCATGTCCCTTCTAGGGGGGAAGTCAATCAGTGCCCCCTTACCTGATATTCACCTGAAGGATATCGGCAAGAAAAAGGGCGGCGCTTCTCCAGCGGAAGCATTCAAAGAGATTTTCCAATCCCTGTACGCCAAAATCACCTCGCCTGGAGTGACTGATAGCCTGAATAAAGGACTCAAGTCCCTGGGAACCAACTTGAATGCTCTTGGTTCGACGAAGGAGTTGAAATCGGCCCAGGAAAGCGCCAAAAAGGCAGCGGAAGGATTGAAGGGTAAACTGAAAGGCCTTCTCGGTCAGTAAAGAACCGGGTTCCGAGAGCGAGGGCTTCAGTTTGCCCCCAGAGGAGGCTCGATCACTTTCGTATCTCCAGGGTGACCAGAATGAAAGAACCCTGGACAACACGTATAGCCCGCATTTCTCACGAGCAATCTACTGTGATGGAGGGAAGGCCCGTGAGAAAAGCGGGATAGAGGGTCTGGGTTTTTTGATTGACAAGTCAATCAATTCCTGTTCTATTAGGAGCATGGCAAGCCAGCGGGAAACCACCAAGAAAGTAAAGGAAAAGGCTATTTTTGACGCCGCCCTGAAATCCATCAAGGAAAAAGGGTTTCACAAGGCGAGGATGTCCGACATTGCCGAGCGTGCAGGTATTTCCTACGGTCTGGTGTATCATTATTTCGCGAGCAAAGAAGACCTGTTTGATGCCCTTCTCAATCGGTGGTGGGAAGGGCTCTTTGGCCTGCTGTCCCGTGTCCGGGAAAACAACGAACCGCTCAAAGAAAAACTTGCCGGCATCATCCGCTATTTTCTTGACACCTATCAGCAGGAACCGGAACTGGTAAACATCTTCATTACGGAAATCTCCCGTTCCACCACCAACCTTACCCCAGAGCGGTTGGAACATTTCAAGGCATTCCTAGCCAATACTGAACAGGTAATCCAGGAAGGGCAGGATAAGGGGGTGCTCCGGACTGATTTCAAGGCGCGGTATCTCACCAATATTTTTCTCGGAGCGCTCGAAACCTTTGTTTCCACCATGGTACTGGCCGACCAGCATATTAAAGGCAACGCCCAGAAACAAAGGATTGCCGAAAGCATTTTGGAAGTGTTTCTGAATGGCGCTAAAAAAACAAACACTTGACAGGATTACAGGATGAGTTGCGGTTTCAAAACCGCATTTCAACCATGTTAAAGGGATCAAAAGAGAGATGAAATCTTGAGATAAAGGAGCACATGGAATTTTCATTTACCCCGGAACAATTGATGTTCAAGGAACAGTTGATCCGCTTCGCAAGAAAAGAGATCGTGCCCAGGGTTTCAGAGCATGACCTTCAGAGTAAGTTTGATTTTGACTCTTTCCGCAAGCTTGGCGAATTCGGGGTGCTGGGGCTTCATTTCCCTGAAGAGCTGGGCGGCAGCGGGGCGGACGTAGTAACCACGGTGCTGGCCGGCGAAGCCCTCGGTGAAGCGGGAGTGGATGCCGGATTGACCCTTGCGTATGGTGCGCATACCTTTCTCTGCGCCGACACCATCCTCTGCCACGGCTCGGAAGAACAGAAAAGGAAATACATCCCCAAGCTTGCCTCCGGCGAATGGATCGGGTGTATGGGATTGACCGAACCGGGCGCTGGGTCTGATGTGGCGTCCCTGAGCACCAGGGCAAGGAAGGTGGGTGATACGTACATCCTGAACGGCAGCAAGATGTTCATCACCAACGGGTCTATTGCTGATGTGGCGGTTATCTATGCAAAAACGGACAAAGACTTGAAACACGCAGGTATTTCTGCCTTTATCGTTGAAAAGGGAACACCGGGGTTTTCAGCCGGCAGGGATCTCATAAAAATGGGGGTGCGGACATCCCATACTTCTGAACTGGTCTTCGAAGACTGTGAAATCCCCGCTCAGAATCTCATCGGCCAGGAAGGGGCAGGATTCCTCATGGCCATGCAGACCGTCGAGTGGGACCGCAGTGCACTCCTGGCTCCCTTTGTCGGCGGCATGACCTACGTACTCCACAAATGCGCCCGGTACGCCAAGGAAAGGCATCAATTCGGCAGACCCATTGCCCATTTCCAGGCGACCAAGCACAAGCTCGCTGACATCAAGATATTTATTGAGGCCGCCCGGTCACTCTGTTATCGCATTGCCTGGTGCAAGGACCAGGGAAGGCCTTTGAATCACCTGGAAGCCGCAGTGGCCAAACTCTTCATGGGTGATTGGAGCCTGAAACCGGCGAACGATGCCATGCTGCTGCACGGCGGATACGGATACTGCCACGAATATGAAGTGGAGCGATATTTCAGGGACAGCCGCCTGGCCCCCATCGGGGGTGGGACTTCAGACATCCAGAAGAAGATTATCTCCAAGCTCATGTAAAAAGAGGAACGAATGAACTTTGATGTGAATGAAAAAGAATCAGCCCTGGTCGCCAGGCTGAAAAAGGTCATTGACCAGGACGCAGAGAACAAATTGAAAGGGCTCAGGACAGGCGACCCCCTTGAGTGTCTCAATCTCTTTATGGACTATCTTGGTCGGCTTGCAGAAACAGGCTATCTCGAACCGGGAGTGGAGGACGGGAAACACTCCACTACACTTGTCGCGGCCCAGGAGGCTCTCGCCACCATGTCTCCCTCCCTGTTTCTCGCTATTGAGTCAAGCACCCGCCTCTTTGGCAGGCTGGTGTCCGCTTACGGCACACCTGAGCAGAAAGAAGAGATTCTTCCTCTCCTCCTGCAGGGACGTTACATCGGGTGCGTAGGCCTCACCGAGGGCGGGATGAGCATCGAGACCCAGCCATTCGACACAACAGCCGCCTCATCCGGCAATGATTTCATAGTCACGGGAAGCAAAGATCACGTGATCAACGCACCCATGGCGGACAGGATAGCCGTCATCACTCGGGCAGATGAAAACATCCTGGTTACCCTGGCAAGAACCGAATCATCAGGCATCACGGTGGGAGAACGCTATACAGGCATCGGATACGAAGGGACCCCGGTCGCGTCGGTTCATCTTGACCGCGTAACCGTTGCCGCACAAGAGGTTATGGGACCTTTTGATCCTCCGGACATTCTTGGGGACCTCCGACGATGGGAAGACCAGGTGCTCACCAGTGCCAGTCTCGGGCTCATGAACCGGTCGTTCCAGGCCGCTCTGGACCATGCAAGAAAGCACCGCCGCGGAGGAAAGCCTATCATCGCCTACCAGGAAGTGGGTTTCAAACTCGCTGAAATGCTGACCATCCGGCAAACAGCACAACTGCTCGCTTACCGGGCCGCCTGGATGGATGAATCAGGAGACCGGGAGCGTGACATACTGGTCAGTTGTGCAAAGACCTTCTGTGCCGAATCAGCGGAACAAGTGGCAAGTCAGGCGCTCCAGGTCCTTGGTGCGAACGGCCTCGCAAAGGGAAACCCGGCGGAAGAGAGTTACGGTTCCGCAAAATATCTCCAGGTGGCGGGGACCTCTTCAGAGATATCCAGAGTCAATATCGGTGACCGTATACTTGAAAGGGCCTGATCATGGAAGTTATTGAATCCCGCATTGACACCGGCAACAAAGAATTTCAGGAAAATGCGAAACACATGAAGGCGCTGGTGGGTGACCTCAGGCAGGAACTGGAAAGGGCTCGAACCGAACGCTCGGAAAAGGCAAAAGCACGGTTGAGAGAGCAGAACAAGCTTTCAGTTCGGGAAAGGATAGACCGACTCCTCGACAGGAACACCCCATTCCTTGAAATTGCCCCGCTTGCGGCCCGCGGGCTCTATGACAAGAAGGTCCACGGGGCCGGGATCGTCAGCGGCATTGGAGTTGTTGAAGGCCACGAAGTGATTATCCACGCCAATGATTCCATGATCAAGGGCGGCACTATCTACCCCATGGGAGTCAAAAAGGGCCTCAGGACCCAGACCATTGCCATAGAAAACCACCTTCCCATCATTTACCTGGTTGATTCGGGCGGAGCCTACCTCCCGCTCCAGTCTGAGATATTCCCTGACGTGGATGACGGGGGGCGTATTTTTTATAACCAGGCCGTCCTGTCCAAGATGGGAATTCCCCAGATTTGTGGGGTCATGGGGTTGTGCACCGCCGGGGCCGCTTATATTCCGGCCATGAGCGATGAAGTGGTCCACGTGAAAGGGACCGGCGCCATATTCCTCGGGGGCCCTCCCCTTGTGCGCGCAGCCACCGGCGAAGAAGTGACAGCGGATGAACTTGGCGGCGCGGACGTCCACTGCCGGCAATCCGGTGTCTCCGATTACTTTGCCGAAGATGACGAACACTGCATCGAAATCATCCGCCAGATCGTCAAAGCCCTCCCCACCCCCAGAAAGGCGGAGATCCCCAGGCGGGAACCAAAACCGCCCTTGTATGACCAGGAAGAGATATACGGCATCATACCCAAGACCCTGAGTACTCCCTACGACGTGCGCGAGGTGATCGGCCGGATAGTGGACGGAAGCGAATTCCTGGAATTCAAGGCCCGGTACGGGCCGACACTCGTGTGCGGCTGGGCGTACATTCATGGGTATGAGGTGGGAATCCTCGGCAACAACGGGATCCTGTTTTCCGACAGTTCCCTCAAGGCAACGCAGTTTATCCAACTGTGCGACAAACGCGGCATTCCTCTCCTTTTTCTCCAGAATATAAATGGATATATTATCGGAAAAGACTACGAGCGTGGAGGCATCACAAAGGACGGCCACAAGATGGTCAACGCTGTAGCCACAGCAACTGTTCCTAAGTTTACTGTCATCATCGGGGCCTCTTTCGGCGCCGGGAACTACGGCATGTGCGGCCGCGGCTATTCACCGCGCTTTCTCTGGATGTGGCCCAATGCCCAAATAGGAGTGATGGGTGGCGAACAGGCTGCGCAGGTCATGATCACGGTCAAAAACGATCAGCTCGCCAGGCAGGGGAACCCACCCCTCCCGGATGAAATGGTGGAGCAGATCAAAGCACCCATCATCGCCTCGGCGGAAAGGGAAGGCAATGCCTATTATTCAACGGCCCAGATGTGGGACGACGGCATCCTGGACCCGGCCAAGACCAGAGACGTCCTGGGGCTTGCCATCTCCGCGGCCCTGAATGCTCCCCTCAGGGATGACAGGTACGGCTATGGTACGTTCAGGATGTAATGGATTTGTTAGCCGCAGACACACGCAGACCTTTCATTCGGCCGACACGGCCGAATGAAAACACGGCCTAAAAACAAAAAACTCAACTGCTAGAGCAAAAGACATTGTTTGAAAAGATACTGATTGCAAACAGGGGCGAGATAGCGGTCCGCATCATGCGTACCTGCAGGGAGATGGGTGTCCGTACGGTGGCAGTTTATTCCGACGCCGACGCCACGGCTCTTCATGTGCTTGAGGCCGATGAAGCGTTCAATATCGGCGTGCCAGAACCATCCGCAAGCTACCTGAACATGGAAAGTATTGTGCAGGCTGCGAAGGAAACCGCTGCAGAAGCAATTCATCCAGGCTATGGATTTCTGGCGGAAAACGCTGACTTTGCCGCCCTTGTAGAATCTGCAGGGCTCACCTTTATCGGGCCGCCTTCCTCTGTCATCAGGGACCTGGGCGACAAGACAAAGGCCCGAAAAATCATGCAGTCTGCAGGGGTCCCTGTTATACCCGGCAGCATGGAGGCTACAACTGACGCGGATGCTATTTGCCGGGAAGCAGATCGCATGGGGTTTCCCGTCCTCATCAAAGCGGCAGCGGGCGGTGGCGGGAAAGGGATGCGCACAGTTGAAGACCCAAAGGACATGAGCGAGGCCTGTGCTTCAGCCATCAGCGAGGCAGGCAAGGCCTTTGGAAACGGTGCCGTATACCTCGAAAAACTCCTCCGAAAACCCCGGCACATAGAATTTCAGATACTGGCCGACCAACAGGGTCACGTGGTGCATCTTTTTGAAAGGGAATGTTCTATCCAGCGGCGTCATCAGAAAATTATCGAAGAAACTCCCTCTCCTGTCCTGACACCCGCCATACGGGAAAAAATGGCCCACTCGGCAATATCGGCGGCAACGGCATCCGGATATGTCAATGCCGGGACCGTGGAATTCCTCTTCGAGCCTCCGGACCAGTATTACTTCCTCGAGGTAAATACCCGGCTGCAGGTGGAACATCCCGTAACAGAGATGACAACAGGCATTGACCTTGTGCGCCACCAGATTGAGGTAGCGGCCGGTAATCCGCTCGCCTTTACACAGGCTGACGTCACACAAAGAGGGCATGCACTGGAGTGCCGGATCTACGCGGAGGACCCGGCGGCCCAATTTTTCCCCTGCCCCGGCCCCGTATTGCTCTACAGGGAACCAAGGGGCCCGGGAATTCGCGTAGACGGAGGCATCTACCAGGGGTGCGAGGTACCGGTGGAATACGACCCTATCCTCAGTAAACTTGTTGTGTGGGCGGAAGACCGGCCTGCAGCCATAAGCCGTATGATGAGGGCCCTTGAGCACTATCCCATCCTGGGCATTCAAACCACTGTACCCTTTCTCCTTGATGTAATAACCTCTGAGCCATTCAAACGTGGAGAAACACACACTGACTTTATCGACAAGCACTTTCAGCATTGGTCGCCCGATGAGAAAGGGCAGGACCTGGCTGCAATTACCTGCGTAGTACACGATTTAACCCGTGGACCTGCTTCCCGCGACGTCAGGGACCCAAAGGGGATTTCTACCCCCTGGGAAACACTTGGGCACTGGGAACTGTGAGAAACAAATGATATACCACGTCACCGTAAATGATCAAACGCACTCCCTTGATGTTTCTCCGGGAAAAGGCCGTACCCTCACCATCACCCGGGCAGGCCAGGACCCGAAACAGGTACTGTTTCATTCCATTGATGACGGTCACTTATTCCTTGTGGTGGATGGGAAGGCGGTCGAAACCTTTGCGGCGGAAGGACCGCAAGGCAAGCACATTTTCGTGAACGGAAGGACGTTCCTGGTAAAAGATGCAGGGGAAAAGCCCCTGCGAAAGAAAAGCGGTTCAAAGGTTGATATCCCTGAACAGGTGACCCCTCCCATGCCTTCCATCGTAGTGAGGATACTCGCAGAAACGGGGGACCGGGTCAAAAGAGGACAAGGGCTGGTGGTTGTGAGCGCTATGAAAATGGAAACCACCCTGGTTGCGCCGTATGACGGGACGGTCACCAGGATTAACACCACGGTCGATGCGAAAGTTGCCCCCGGGGATATCCTTGTGGACATGGAAAAGGTGGTTTTGGAAGATGGGTAAAGATCTCCTTTACACCGCGGAAGGACCGATCGCATTTCTCACCATCAATCGAGAATCGCGTCGAAATGCCATCAGCCAGGAAATGATTACAGCCCTCCTGGCTCACCTGGATCGCGTTGATCAAAACTCGGACATACGGGCCGTCTGCATCACCGGGACCGGCGACAGGGCGTTTTGCTCAGGGGCCGACCTTGCGGTGACCCTGACCAATACGCAGGACCGCCTCCAGGGCGCAAGGAACTATGCAAAACTCCTCAAAAAAATGTCTCATTTTGGAAAACCGCTTGTGGCCAGGGTGAACGGACCCTGTCTGGCAGGAGGTCTCGGGCTCATGCTCTCTTGTGACATCGTCATTGCCCGGGACGACGCGTATTTTTGTACTCCCGAGGTGAATGTGGGTATTTTTCCCATGATGGTCGGCGCCCTGCTCTACCAGAACGTGGGCAGGAAAAAGGCCGTGGAAATGGTCCTCACCGGGAGGAAGGTGGCTGCACGGGAAGCCGAAGACATGGGGCTGATCACACGTGCCGTGTCTCCGCCAGACCTGGACAAGGTGGTCAGGGAAACCCTTGATCTCCTCTCCAACAAGAGCCCCATAGGGACCCGCATCGGCAAGAAAGCCTTCAGGGCCATGATGGATATGGACTTTGATCACGCGGTGGATTACCTGTGCGAAGCCCTCGGCAAAATCATTGAGACAGAAGACGCTGTGGAAGGTATGGCGGCGTTTATTGAAAAACGTAAACCCAATTTTCAGGGGAAATAGTAATGGAATATGAACTGGGGAAAACATACGATCAACTGAAAACAGGCGACGAGGCCAGCTTCACCAAGACCATCACCGAGACGGACGTATATCTTTTTGCCGGGATCAGCGGCGATTTTAATCCCATGCACATGAATGAGGCCTTCGCCAGGCAGACCCCTTTCAAGACCCGTATCGCCCATGGTGCCCTTCCCCAGAGCCTGATCGCCCCGGTACTCGGCATGAAGCTTCCGGGCCTCGGGACCATCCTTGTGGAGATATCATGCAGGTTTAAAGCCCCCACCTTCTTCGGCGATACCATAACCGCCACCGCCCGGGTTACTGAAAAGCTCTCTGAAAAAAAATGGGTCCGCATGCAGTTGACCTGGACTAACCAGCACGGGAAACTTGTAGCGGAAGGGGAGGCGATGGTCATTCCTCCCCCTTCTGATGTCAAGGAGTTATTGTCAAACCATCACAAACCGGCTCAAGCAGGGCCAAAACCAAAAAGGAGGAAAAGAACATGACAATTACGAGTGTAAAAGAGGTTTTTGACGGAATGAGCGACGCTTTTAACGCAACCGCAGCCCAAGGTCTGGATGCGGTCTTTCAGTTTGAGATCACCGGTGATGACGGGGGAAACTGGGCCGTCACCATAAAGGATGGCGCCTGCGAGATAATCGAAGGCACCCACGACGCCCCAACCACTACGCTCACCATGTCAGGAGAAACCTGGCTGGCCATGGTCAACGGGGAACTGAACGGCATGCAGGCATTCATGAGCGGGCAGCTCAAAGTGAGCGGCGACATCATGCTGGCTAACAGGATTCCGGAACTGTTCCCATTCTAACCCGCTGAGCGGGACAAAGCATAAAACCTCCGGCGAACCGTAGAATTAATTTGGGTCCGTCGCTGAGATGGGGGTTTTGTGAAAACAAAATCAAGAGATCTCTTATGGCCCACTACCAGCAATACTTTGGCGAAACCCATCGCATGGTCCGTGAAACAGTGCAAAAATTTGTCGAGCGGGAAATAAAGCCGTACGTGGACGAATGGGAGGAGCAGGGCGAATTCCCCAGAGACCTCTACCGGAAAGCGGGCGATGCCGGCATCCTCGGTATCGGTTACCCGGAGAAATATGGGGGTTCGGGCGGGGATATTTTTGTCAAAATCGCCGCTTCAGAAGAGCTGATGCGCTGCGGCTCCGCCGGGGTCGTGGCGGGGCTGGGATCCCTTGATATCAGCATCCCTCATATCCTTGCCCTGGGAACAGAGGAACAAAAAACCCGCTTTGTCCCCCCTGTGCTCAGGGGAGAAAAGATTTCCGCCCTGGGCGTCACCGAACCCGATGCAGGCTCGGACGTTGCCGGGATCCGCACAAAAGCAGTAGTGCAAGGCGACCACTACATCGTGAATGGAAGCAAAATGTTCATCACCAGCGGAGCCCGCGCAGATCAGCTCACCTGTGCCGTGCGCACGGGAGGGGAAGGATACAAGGGGATAAGCCTCCTGATCATAGAAGCAGAAACGCCGGGATACACAGTCTCAAAAAAACTGAAAAAAATGGGCTGGTGGGCGTCGGACACCGCGCTGATCTATTTCGATGACTGCCGTATTCCCAAGGCCAATCTCCTGGGCCGGGAAGGCCAGGGTTTTTACGGAATTATGGAAAACTTCCAGCACGAAAGAATTCAACTCTCCATCATGGCCAATATGACGGCTCAGATGGCCCTCGAAGAATCTGTGAAGTACTGCAGGGAACGGGAAGCCTTCGGCAGTACGTTGACCGGATTTCAGGTCACCCGGCACAAGCTGGCTGATATGGCAACCCTGGTGGAGGCGAGCCGGGAGTTCGTCTACCGGGTAGCAGCCAAGATCAATGCAGGGGAATCCCAGGTAAAGGAAATCTCCATGGCAAAGAATTTCTCATGCGTGGTCAGCGACAGAGTGACCTACGACGCTGTCCAGCTCCATGGTGGCGCCGGATACATGCGCGAGTCCCTAGTGGAACGGCTGTACCGGGACAACCGCATCCTCTCCATCGGAGGTGGAACACAGGAAATCATGAAGGAAATCATCGCAAGAATGATGCTGGCGTGAGTCGATTCACGACCTCCGTACCCTGATCCTCGAACCCTGAACCCTTGAGGAAAAGGAACATGTGGAAGACGGGAATAACAGAACTTCTGAAAATAGAATATCCCATCATTGTGGGAACCATGATGCATCTCAGCCAGGCCCCATTCGTGGCCGCTGTCTCCGATGCAGGAGCTCTCGGCATCCTTGCTTCTGCCAATTATCAGGACAGGGAATCATTCAGGCAGGCCATCCGAGATATCAGGAATCAAACCACAAAACCCTTTGCCGTCAACCTCAACATGTTTCCTGCCAGGAAGCGGCTTGACAACAACGTCTATATTGACGTCATCCTGGACGAAGGCGTTAAGATCGTTGAAACATCGGGACACAAAGCACCCGAAGAATACGTGGATCGCCTCAAAAAGGCCGATGTCACACTCATCCACAAATGCGTCGGCGTACGATATGCCAAGAAAGCCGAAAGCCTGGGCGTGGACGCCGTCACTGTGGTTGGATACGAAAATGGCGGCGCTACGGGAAGACTTGACATCACCACCCTGTGTCTGGTCCCCCGGGTGGTTGACAATATCAAGATACCCGTCATTGCGGGCGGCGGCGTGGCAGATGGCCGAGGGGTAACCGCCCTCCTGGCCCTGGGTGCGGAAGGTGTAATCATGGGCACGCGCTTCCTGGTGGCGGACGAATGTCCGCTTCATCCGAACATAAAAGCCAGGTTGCTTACGGCCTCTGAATTGGACACCACTCTGGTATTGAGAAGTGTGGGCAATACCCATCGCGTGTGGAAAAACAAGGCCTCTGCAGTAACCGCCGAAATGGAAGCACGGGGAGCCGGCCTGGAGGAGCTTTTCACCATTGTTTCAGGAGACCAGACAAAAAAAATGTATTTTGGGGGCGATGCCGATTCGGGACTCCTGGCATGCGGGCAGGCGATCGGCCTGGTAAGTGAATGCAAACCGGCCCGTGAGATCCTCTTGGAAATCTCGCGCGAGGCCCGGGCCGCAAGGGAAAGACTGACCGCTCTTGAATCAACCGCAGGGCCAAAAAACCATTGACCGATGAGTCAATCACTAGTATAGTTTTACCTTGTTATGGTCACCGCAGTGAAGGTGCTCAGTTCTCACCAGTCTCATGGAATATCACGGGGAGGCAATTCCCTGACAACCTTTCTAACCTTTAACCAAAGGAGGTTACCATGAGGAAATCACATTTTTGGGCCTGCATACTGCTCATCACCATCTTTGCTTTTCCCGCCTTTGCCGGCGCGGGACAGGTACCCGGTGTCACGGACAAGGAAGTGGTCGTAGGCTGGACCACACCCCTCTCCGGTCCTGCAGCCCTCTGGGGTGTCACCGCACTGGGAGGCAAGGCCTGGGCCGACTACATAAATGACCAGGGGGGCGTGAACGGCCGCAAGATCAAGGTCATCCTCAAAGATGACGGCTACAATCCCACCCGCGCCCTGGTGAACCTCCAGGAGATGAAAGGAAAAGTCTTTGCCGTCTGCGGCCTGCTGGGAACCGCCATCTGTAACGCGGCCAAGGACTTCTTTGCCGACAACAAGATCCCCCTCATTACCGCCTACGGCAATGTCCGGATCTGGGCGAAGCTTCCAAAAGACAAACTCCATTATGTATTCATTGCTTATCCTGACTATGAAGACGAAGCCGACTACATCACGAAGTACGCCGTCCAGCAATTCGGCTCAAAAAAAATCGCCCTGTTTTACCAGAATGATGACTACGGCAAACTGGCCATGTCAGGGGTGAAAATGGGTCTCCAGAGTACTGGCGGAGCCAAGCTGGTGGGGGCTGTCCCCTATGAAGTGACCGAGCGGTCCCTGGCCACCCACGCCCTCAATCTCAAGAAGACAGGGGCTGACAGCGTCATTATCTATACTACTCCCACCCACGGGGCGCTCATTGTAAAGGAAATGGCGAAAATCGGATACAGACCGAAAATATTCGCCACCTTTACGCTGGCCGATCCCATCATGTACCGAGTGGCCGGCAACGTCTGGGAAGGGACCTACGTCGCTCTTCCCGGAAATTCGGGTATACCAGGAGCGGAACCGCAATCTGACAAGGTGGTAGAAATTCTTAAAAAATACAACCCCAAGATCAAGGGGAAGGAATACCTTGCCCTCTTCGGCGCCATGTCCATGATGCATGTTATAAAAGGATTGCAGAATGCCGGCCCGAACCTGACTCCGGAATCCATGATAAAAGGCATGGAGCAAATCAAAAACTGGGAACCTGAAGGCGTTGGTGCCCCGGTGACCTACGGCCCCA
>Ga0164318_10004071_pt1 | contig 13955 bp, 11 predicted proteins | sample GuaBasSedimGuay9_FD_113734 | JGI IMG/M metagenome (GOLD analysis project Ga0164318, IMG submission 113734) | Subseafloor sediment microbial communities from Guaymas Basin, Gulf of California, Mexico - Guay9, Core 4571-4, 0-3 cm | ecosystem: Environmental > Aquatic > Marine > Hydrothermal vents...
ATTGAAAGTAGCATTTTATGATAGCGACGAAATAACTCTTTTCGTGCTTTCCGTTTTCCTGCAATACATCCGTTTATTAAATCTTTCATCTAGGAATAAAAAATGCTCTATACTAATAAGACGATAAATGTAGAACAAAAGATGCCTTGCGGATATACACTGATGTCTTTTTTTCATTTCATTCTTTCATTATTACTAAAGCGTAAAGGTAACACCCTATTTATACTCAATATAAACTAAGGCAAAAGCCATTCTAAATTAGTATATTACTGAATCATTCCAAAATTCAAAAAGAATTAATCACTATGTTTGGCGGCGCATTTGGCAACGCTTTTAATAAAGTAGTTGTCATTTAGTTTTATAAAAGAATAAACCAAAATTCAGGTAGCTATTAAGCTCGTATTTTTGAAGCTATTAGCTTACCTAATTATAACTAAACAAAATTAAAATGAGAAAACAAATTACTTTTTCACTAAAATCATTGGGTTTAGCTCTAATGTTATTTAGTTTCACTATGCTAACGGCTCAAAGCAGTAAAGTTAGTTTTGAAAACAACTGGGGTAAACAAGGCATTACCCTAAAATCACAAGATCAGAATGGTTTAATTATCAATACTTCAATCAATGCTTATCGCATTGATGAAACAATTGTTGATAATAAAACAATGCAAACAATTACAACAAAGGGAGTTATACTACAGAATGATGAGGGAGCTCCTAACATCCCATCATACAGTAATTACATTGCCGTACCACAAGGAGCAAGAGTTGTGGCTAAAGTAATTCGTAAACAAAGCGAATATGTAGACAATATTGAGGTAGCACCATCACCGATTATTCCAAAAGATGATGATAATAGTCCTTTAGTATATTCAAAGAACAGCAAAATTTATTCGGAAAATCAGTTTTATCCTAATGATATAGTAAAAGTATCAAAACCTCTAAAAATAAGAGGTGTTGACGTTGTTCTTGTGGCAATAAGTCCATTTCAATATAATCCAGTAACAAAACAAATGATTGTTAATCGAGACATTGAAGTAGAAATTTCATTTGAAGGTGGCAACGGTCAGTTTGGTGAAGACAGACTAAGGAATCGCTGGTGGGATCCAATTATAAAAGATGCTGTACTTAATCGCAGCTCCATAAAGGAAGCTAATAATAGCTCAAGAGGTACAAGAGAAACAGGTTACGAATATTTAATTATTGTACCCGATGATGCTACATTTATTTCTTGGGCCGACTCATTAAAAAACTTCAGAATTAGACAAGGTATTACTACTAATGTTATCACAACTACGGAAGTAGGCGGAAATACAGTTGCTGCAATTGAAAGTTATGTAAATAATGCATATAATACTTGGGATATTCCTCCTGTAGCTGTTCTGTTAATGGCTGATTATGGCACATCAGGAAATACTATTATTTCACCTATTTATGATAATTATTGTGCTAGCGATAATATTTTTGCCGATGTGGATGGCGACCAGATGCCTGATGTGGTCTTTGCTCGAATGACAGCACAAAATGCTGTACATCTAGAAACAATGGTCACAAAGGTGCTTAATTATGAGCGTAACCCCCCAGTTAATCCTGACTTTTACGATCATCCAATTACAGCTCTTGGCTGGCAAACAGAAAGGTGGTTCCAGATTTGTTCAGAAACTGTTGGTGGCTTTTTTAAAAATGAGCAGGGTAAAAACCCAGTTAGAATTAATGCAGTTTATCAAGGAAATCCAAATTCCGACCCATGGTCTACAGCCACAAATACAAGTACTGTACTTGCTCAATTTGGTCCTGATGGTTTAGGTTATATTCCTGAATCACCCTCAGAACTTGGTGGCTGGAGTGGAGGAAATTCTACAGATGTTAATAATGCCATAAATAGCGGAGCTTTTATACTTCAACATCGCGACCATGGTGGTACAGATGGTTGGGGTGAGCCTGGTTATTCTAACAGTAGTATTAATGGATTAACTAACACCGACCTTTCTTTTATTTTTTCGATAAACTGTTTAACAGGTAAATATAATATATCTGGTGAATGCTTTGCCGAAAAATTCCATAGGTATAAATATGATGGAAATAACTCAGGAGCACTAGGAATTATTGCTGCCTCCGAAGTTTCATATTCTTTCGTAAACGACACATATGTTTGGGGTATGTATGACAATATGTGGCCTGATTTCCTTCCTGATTATGGATCAACTCCTGAATCGAGAGGTGTACTTCCTGCCTTTGGAAATGCTGGTGGAAAATATTTTCTACAACAGTCTTCATGGCCTTATAATGCAAATAATAAAGAAGTAACATATAATTTGTTTCACCATCATGGTGATGCATTTTCCGTTGTATATTCGGAAGTACCACAAAACCTAACAGTTGTGCATGATCCAGGGATTATTGCTGGCGAAACAAGTTTTCTTGTAAGCGCAAATGCTGGATCATTTATTGCATTAACAGTAGATAACCAGATTATTGGAACTACGGAAGGAACTGGATCTCCTGTTTCCATAACAATAGCTTCACAAACTCCACCAAGCCAGATACTTGTAACTATTACTAAGCAAAATTATTATCGATATGAGTCATATGTTGATGTTATTCCTCCATCAGGTCCTTATGTTATTTTTAATGACATTACTATTAATGATGCTAACGGTAATAATAATGGAATAATGGAAACTGGTGAATCAGTACTATCAACATTATCTATGAAAAATATTGGTGTTGAAACAGGTGAAAATATTAATGTAGTTATTTCAACATCTGACGCCTACATTACATTCACTGATGATAATGAAGATTATGGCAATATTGCAGCCGGTGAGATTTTAGCAATAGAAGATGGTTTTGCTTGGGATGTTGCCAATAATATTCCTGATTTACATGATGTTATTTTTGATATTGAAGCAACTGATGGTACTGATATTTGGACATCGAGCATGACAATCACAGGCCATGCTCCTTCATTATCAATAGGACAAATGATAATTGATGATTCAGAACAAGGTAACGGAAATGGAAGACTTGATGCAGGAGAAACAGTTTATTTAGTATTTGATACATATAATGAAGGGTCATTTGTAGCCGCAGCAACATTAGCCACTTTAGAATGTAACAGCCAGTTTATTACATTAAATAATACTGAGTTTAACATTGGTTATATCGGATCAAATACCATGAATACAGCAATATTTAATATTACTGTTGCTGATGAAACACCAATCGGATCACCAGTTGAGTTTATTTACAATGTTGAATCAGGAGAATATGGTGCAGTAGAATCATTCTCTAAATCAATTGGTCTAATATTAGAAGATTGGGAAACTGGTGACATGACCCAATTTGACTGGCAAACAGGGGGCTCTAGTAACTGGACAATTTCTACTACTGACCCTTACGAAGGAGCATTCTGTAATGAGTCTGGCTCAATTTCAGACAATCAAGATACTTGGTTATCGATAACTTATGATGTTTCTTCTGATGACACTATTTCATTTTATGCTATGGTTAGTTCAGAAGGAAGCTACGACTACTTAAAATTTTATATTGATGGAAGTGCAGTGGTAAGCTTGTCGGGATCAGAATCATGGCAACGATATGCAGTACCTGTAAGTGAAGGAACTCATACTTTTAAATGGGAATATTCAAAAGATGGATCAGTTGCATCAGGAGACGACCTTGCAAGAATCGATTATATTATTCTCCCTGTTCCAATTGTAACATCTGCTTATGCTGGATCAGATACTGATTATTGCGAAAGTGATATTATGCAATGTAACGGTACTGCAACTGCTTGCACATCGACATTATGGACAACTTCAGGTAATGGAACATTTGATGACGACCTCATCCCTAATCCAATTTACCAACCAAGCTCTGATGATATTGAAAATGGTTCTGTAACTCTAACTTTTACAGGATATGGTGAAACATCTTCAGTTAGTGATGATGTTATTTTCACTATAGGCAAAACACCTGTTGCTTATTCTGGAGAATCAGGAATAACCTGTAGTAACGTGCCATTTAATCTTGATGCAGCTTATGCTGAAAATTACACATCAGTATTATGGACAACCATGGGTGATGGTACTTTTGATGATGCAACCGCAATAAATCCTATTTATTTAGCAGGTACAACTGACATTGAAAATGGTATAACATTTCTTGTATTGACCGTAGATGGTTTTTCAGCTTGTGAACCAGCAACCAATCAGCTTGAACTGATAATTGAAGCTGCACCTGTAGCATATGCTGGTGAAGCTCAGTCAATTTGTGGAACTGAGATCCGTCTTGAATCAGCTTATGCTGAAAATTTCACCTCAATTGAATGGACTACAATTGGCGATGGTACATTTGATGATGCAACTGCTATTAATCCAATATATACATTTGGGACAACAGATATTGAAAATGGTTCAACATCACTAACAATGACGGTAATCGGATATAGTTCTTGTGAACCTATATCTCAACAAATTGAACTATTAGTTGCACTTGCTCCTATAGCATACACAGGCGAAACTGGTTCAACTTGTAGTAACGAGGCTTTTAATCTTGAGGCTGCTTATGCAGAAAATTATACATCAATTGAGTGGACAACACTAGGTGATGGTACTTTTGATGACGCCACTCTTGTTAATCCAAATTATACAGTTGGTGCTACTGATATTGAAAACGGTGTTACATCTCTAGTTATGACAGTAATAGGTTCAGAAATTTGTGAGCCAGTAACTCAGCAACTAGAATTATTAGTTGCCCCTATAACTGAAGCTAATGCTGGAGAAGATGCAGATATCTGTCCATCATTAACATACATGTTAGAAGATGCTAGTGCTGTAAATTATGCAGAAATATTATGGACTACTTCTGGTGATGGTACTTTTGATGATTCATCGATTGAACATCCAACTTATACACCTGGAGAAAATGATTTACTAACAAAGGAAGTTACTTTGACCTTATCCGCTATTAGCGAGACGGTTTGCCCTACAGTTGTTGATGAGATGTTACTTACTTTATATTGTACTGATATTACTGATATTAATAAGTTGGCAGAAATAGAATTATATCCTAATCCAAATACAGGTAATTTTACCCTTAAACTGGATGGTGCTATTAATGAAAGTGCAACTATCAGAGTTTTTAATTCAGTTGGTAAAATGGTTTTTGCCAAATTTGATGTTCAACTAACAAATAATTTCAGTAGTACTATTAATATAGATGTATTACCTGGAGTTTACACAATTAGAATTGAAGGCAATAAAACACAAATTGCAAAGAAATTTATAATTAAATAATTATTGAGAATTTTGAATATTAGCCTTTCAGGTCTAAAAACCTGAAAGGCTTTTTTTTTGAGTTCAATTCTTTTTCCTGAATCGATTACGAGTTTCAGAGGCAAAGTCGTCAAATTTATCTCTTAGCCCATTCATCTCTTCACGAATCGACTTTTCAATATTGGAAATATTTACTGGATCACCTTGCATTTCCAGTTTTTCACTTACACTTATAGCTGGTGGAATAATAATCCACAAAATTAAATACGCAAGTATACTTAACCCTGAGAGAGTTGCAATAACAAAGGCTAGTCTAAACCAAACAATATCAACAGCAAAATAAGCACCGAGCCCTGAACACACCCCTCCTATCATACGATTATCAATATCACGAAACATGCGTTTCCTCCCATGTTGCTTCTTCACAAAATCTGAATAATTATTTTCACTTTCTTCCTCAAAGTCATTTGGTATTCCCATTGTTAATATAATCTCATCAACATCTTTTATTGTAATAACTTCTTTTTTAATACTAAGCTTTTGCTGAAATAACTCAACAATCCTAGCCTCAATATCAATTATTATTTCATCACCGCCTTCAGTTTTCCTAAAATGGGTATGTATATCTTCAAGATAACTCTTTAGTTTATTATATGCATCATCATTTACATGAAAAACGATGCCACCAATATTTATATTCATAATTTTATTCATGGTTGCTAGATTTTAAATTAATTAAACTGTTTACTGAGTTGGATAACTCCTTCCAGTTATTTGTTAAGGATTCAAGTATTTTAGTGCCATTATCGGTTATACTATAATATTTGCGTGGCGGGCCTGATGTTGACTCTTCCCAACGATAACTTAGTAATCCATCGTTTTTCAATCGGGTGAGCAAAGGATAAAGTGTGCCTTCAACAACAAGCAATTCAGACTTTTTTAGAGCATCAAGGATATTTGAAGTATATGATTCTTTATCAGATATAATTGATAAAATACATAACTCCAGTACCCCTTTCCTCATCTGGACATTTATTTTTTCTAATTTCATGCCACAAAGATAGTATAAATATAGTACTATGCAATACATAGTACTATAAAATATTAATTACCCTGCTAATATGTTGATTTTAATATTAATAGATCGTACAAAATATTCACATATTTGCAACAGGGTATATTTAGGATTCAAAAACCTATTTACACGATAATAAAAACAACTAATAATACAAAGATTACATATCTAAAATATTATCAACTATATTTGCCACATAATTTATGATATAATGAAAGTATTAATACTAAACGGACCTAATCTTAACCTTACAGGATTGAGAGAAACAAAGCTTTATGGCAACTTATCATTTGAAGATTATCTTGAAGAGCTTAATAAAAGATTCCCATGCATAGATATTAGTTATGACCAATCTAATGTTGAAGGAGAATTAATAAATAAGATACAAGAGGCTAATTTCGAATATAATGCTATAATACTTAATGCTGGAGCATACACCCATACATCCATAGCTATTGGTGATGCTATTAGAAGTATTGAAATACCAGTAGTTGAGGTACATATTTCTAACATTTATTCAAGGGAAGCATATAGACACACAAGTTATGTAGCCCCTAATTGCATTGGTAGTATTTCGGGTTTTGGACTAGATTCGTACAGGCTAGCACTTGCCTATTTTAGAAAATAGTTATAATGTAACTAGCTAAATTGTTTTTTTAACTCTGCAAATGTTTTCTTTTTGAATAAATAATGATCAATGGCAACGTTGCCGTCGTAAATATTACTCACCTTATTTCTGATTATACTTTTACGTTTCTTATGAATCTTTATCCAGTTTCTATAAAAATAAAAGTGAGCCCTTATTACAGCAATAAAATCTGCAAATCCACCTTGCATTAAAAATTTAATACCAGCTAAGCCATCTAAAAATAGTCTGAGTACTAATATTTTAAAAAGCATATTTGATGGAAGATTTTTATACAAAAGCACAAAATTATTTCTAAAGTTGAGATATGTCTTTCGTGAAGAACCCACTGGCAAAGTACCTCCTCCAACATGATAAACCATTGAAGATGGACAAACCATAACTTTTGAACCCAAGCTCTTCATTCTCCAACAAAGATCTATTTCCTCCATGTGTGCAAAAAAGTCATCATCAAATCCACCAATATTATGAAAAACATCAGATCTTACAAACATACATGCTCCAGTTGCCCAAAAAACTTCACGTGAATCATCATACTGCCCTTCATCCACTTCAAGTGACTGAAAAATTCTACCTCTGCAAAAAGGATATCCATACTTATCAATAAAACCACCACTGGCACCGGCATATTCAAACTTATCCTTTTGGTAATATGACCTTATTTTAGGTTGACATGCACCAATTGAACTATCCGATTCCATTAAATCGATAACAGGTTTAATCCAATTCTCTGTAACCTCAATATCAGAATTTAAAAGAATATAATAATCGGCACTAATTTGTTTAAGTGCAACATTATAGCCAGTTGCATATCCGCCATTCTTATCATTACGTATAAGTTTCACAGTAGGAAACTCGTGCTCCAATAACTTTAAAGAGCCATCAGTTGAACAATTATCAGCTACCCAAATTTCAGCATCCATAGAACTATGCTGTATAACCAATGGTAAAAATTTCTTTAAAAATTTTACTCCATTATAATTTAATATTACTAATGCTGTTTTCTTCAAATTGTTCAAATATATAAATTGCTATAGGATTACAAAAAAGTAATTTGTGAAATTTCTATTTAGGTTATGTATATTATTAATAATATGCTAAGATACAAAGTTTTAAAAGTATTATACTACCAGGGTTGTATATAAGTATCTGTAGCTTTACTACCCCAAGTTGATGGTATTATCGCATCATCTATACTATTTGGATCCCAAGTACGACGATAGATAACCGTTTCCCACCTATAATTGCTAAGCTCACCAACAGCGTTTGAATGTATTAGTTGAAAATCATTGGTAACTAAATCATGTGTGTAAAACACGAATTTTTTATCACGCTGTTCATCTAACTGATAGTAATGCCATATTTCGTACGGATATGCAGCAGGTTCAAAATATTGCTCTGATATAACATTAGGCTGTCCATAACGCAAATACACTCTTCCTCTATCTGTTTTATAACCTTCTTTTGCAACGGACTTAAAACTATTATTCGCCTGATTTACAAGCACTAAATATTTATCCCATTCTAACTGAGGATTCATTTTATCTCGTTCCAGCCAAAAATTTAAAAAATATTTTTGAAGCTCCTCAATATCTGCACCTTGAAGCTGATTATCAATGTATAAACGTTCGGTATTAGTTGAAATTGGAGTCAAATAGTCAATATACATTACTAAAGTATCTTTGTTAGTTATTCTACCAGCAAACGTATTTTGAGTATTTAATGTTAGCAGATTTGTTAAACTAAACTCAGCACCTGGATTATAACGCTGAAAAAATATTTCATTACTTACCAATATCTCATTTGATTTATTACGCGCTTCCAACACTAATAAAAAATTTCCACTAGGTAATTCTGTAATATCAAATGAATTTAGTATAACAATTACATTATCTGTACTAGATCTTTTACGCTGAAAATACTGATCAAGCTTTTTGTCAGCCTCAAAAGGTCTAATATAGGAGGTCAACAAAAAAGCATCATCTCCAAGCTCAATTTCACTATTGTATAGCTCAGCATAAAATGATAAAACATTAATAGACTGTGGATAATAATTAGTAATATTGGGTATTAACTTATATCCATTTTTTTCAAGAGGACTAGAAGTAGTAGACTTCTTATAAGAACTCAACAGTTCAATACCCGAAAAAGACATGCTATCACTCGGAAAATCTATTACAAACTTATCAAATGAAGTCAGTTTTTTATTACTGCTATTTTTATCCTTAAGAGAAATTTCAATATTATAATCACCAACGGGAAGTGCATAACGCTGAACATCAAGCATGTTAATATTGTTTTGCAAAGTGTCTTTAATTATTGGGCTAGACAAATCATACTTAGCATAATTTACAATTGAATCACCCTGTTTAAATATTATCTGTACATCAATAACTCCCTGATAATTACCGTCATCAAGTTTAATATAGTTAATACTGCTTCCATTTACCGAAAGATAGGTTTCCACATATGGTTCGTTTGTGGGAGTGTTGAATGTTGAATATGACAAATAAGCACGTAAATCCTGCCCACTGCTGTACATTGCCGATATGATAAAAACCAAAGTATATATAAATCTTCTCTTCATAACATCAAGAATTAACACTGCAAAGTTAATGTAATACCAACTATAACCCCAAATTACCAATATAAATTGTTTCTTTTTCCCTTTATTTTTGTTAGAAAATATTTCCAGAGCTATGGCTATTCAAATACTTTCTGCCTCAATAATGAAAAAAACAATTCAATTTATTTATCGATAATATGGAATTATAATTGGTATAAAAGAGTGGTACTGTCAATACTTAAATGAACACCTTATTTATACATTAAAAATTACTTAGCTGTTATCTGTATAATAATTCTCTATTTTAGCAAAAAAATCTCCTCTCAATGTTTACAAGTCGCGATATCGCAGATTATTATAACCAAACTCTTAATCATTATCAAAACTGGTGGCAACTAGACAAAAACCTTGCTGTACATTATGGTATTTGGGGTAAAAATACTAGTAACTTTCAAGATTCATTAATAAACACAAATAAAGTATTAATGGACATGGCTTCGATAATTGAAGGGGAAAAGATACTGGATGCAGGATGTGGAGTTGGAGGGTCAGCGTTTTATCTTGCCAAAAACAAAAAAGCAATTGTTACAGGAATAACACTTAGCGAAAAACAGCATTTGTATGCAGAAAAAAAATGCAAGGAGCTGGGGCTTAATTCACTTGTAAACTTTAAAATTGAAGATTATAATAAAACAAGTTTTGAAGATAATTATTTTGATGTAATATGGGCTATTGAAAGTATTACTTCAGCACCTAGTAAAATACAATTTGCAAAGGAAGCATACAGAATACTTAAACCTGGAGGCAGACTAATAATTGCCGATTATTTTAAAGAATGTAATCAGCAAGTTGACTCAAATAATCTACTTAACAAGTGGAAAAATTTATGGAGTATGGCTGACTTCTTAACCATTGATGACTATAAAAACATTTTTAATGATTGTGGATTTGTAGTTAAAAATGAACGTAATGTCACCAAAGAAATTACGCCCACAGCAAAGCGAATGTACTGGTCGTATTTATTGGGAGCTCCATTGGCAATAACATACAATTTATTTTTTAAATCGCAACGATTTGCAAAAACCCATTACAAATCAGGTAAATATCAATACAAAGCTCTAAAAAAAGGTTTATGGAATTATTCCATTATTTTATTTGAAAAAGGATAATCCTTGATTTAGATATAATGTGATATGATTAATAATAATTTACTATTTGATATTTAATGGTTTTAAATAGATTGCTAATTGTCTCCATATCACAAATCAACTGTTTACGGTTAAACGATTCTAGATCGAAAAGGCCATTATTACTATTTTCAAGAAACTGATACCTATCCAAACATACACAACCTCTATTTAACACAGGCATTACTCCATCAAGGAAATTGGAAATTTGCCCTTTTGGAAAATCCATTTCGTAGCATAACTTAATGAATAGTTTAATCTGCTCCGAATATAACTTTCGTAACTTATTTGACTTTGTAACAGTTGTTGGTAATGTTTGTATACCATTCTTAAAATCCTTATAAATATCAAAAATATCATTTTCAAACTGCATAATAGCACCCAGCTGAAACAAAGCATCCCTCTCCCCTGCTACAAATAAAATGTGTGAATAAATATAATAACAAACTAAATTTATGCTGAAAATAATTTTAGTTTTTTTAGACCAAAAAAAAAGCCACCAAAAAGGTGGCTTTTAAACTTAAGAAAAGTTTTGTGACTCGGCCGGGGCTCGAACCCGGGACCCTCTGCTTAAAAGGCAGATGCTCTACCAGCTGAGCTAACGAATCATCAAAATCGGAGTGCAAAAGTAATTAATTTTTTACATCTCCAAACTTTTTTTCAAAAAAAAAATTATTCTTCTAAAATTCCTTTACCCTGACGTATAATAATTGGCGTATCTGATGTACAATCAACAATAGTAGATGCCTGATTATCACCATATCCAGCATCAATTACAATATCAACAAGTTTTTCATATTTTTCATAAATTAATTCAGGATCCGTAGTATATTCTACAATATAATCATCATCACGAATAGATGTTGTAATAATTGGGCTACCAAGATGCTCAATTAATGCTTTCACCACAGAATTATCAGGTATCCTAATTCCTATTGTCTTTTTTTTACTCTGAAAAATTTTGGGAATATTGCTGCTTGCATTTAGTATGAAAGTAAAAGGTCCGGGCAGATTTTTCCTCATTAATCTAAAAATATGATTATCTATTGGTTTAGTATATTCTGCAAGCATGCTTAAATCGCTAATTATCATCGAAAAATTGGCTTTCTCTTTTTTAATCCCTTTTAACTGAGCAATTCTATTAACAGCTTTTATATGCCTAATTCCACATCCCAACCCATAAATAGTATCGGTTGGAAAAATAACGAGTCCTCCTTTACAAAAAACTTCAGCAACAGTTTTTATGTTACGTTGAGAGGGTGAATTGGGATAAATTTTTAATAACATACCATAGTTACTTTATTAATGGCTAAAATAATAAAAAAATAATAGGCATAAAAAAAGGGTAAGCTACTCACATCGCACCGCTACAACCACCTACCCTTGCTACCTTCCGGTCCTGGGGGAATTCAGTGGGAGCTGGTCGTATGAGACTTACCCAGCGGCAAAAATAAGTAATGTATCAACACAAATCAATAAATTGAAAAAAATATTTATTTTTACATGAAAATTAAGACACATATGTTTCTAAAATCTGTATTATTTTTAACTCTAAGCGGAATTGCCATAGGGTTACTTATTGGTATTATTGATTCTTCGCTACACTTTATTAGCCTTGAAAATTTTAAAATACTTAATATTATTACATTCATACTATTCTTTGCCGGGGTTTATTGGTCAGTTATCTTTCTACGCAATAAATTTTATAATGGATTATTATCGTATGGGAGGGCTTTCCGAAATATTATTTTTACTGGTATCATCGCTACCTTTGTTATTAGTATAATTAGATATATTTATTTAAATTACATCATAAGTGTTGATATAGAGCATATTCTAAATCAAACAAAAGAAACAATGTTAGACAAATATAGTTTGTATACCGATGACCAGATATATAACCGTCTGTCATTTATTGAATTTTCTTACAACCCAATTATTTCATCATTATTTTACTTTTTATATTATATATCATTTGTTATTATATTTGCGTTTTTAGCATCATTTGTTATTAGACGAATTGACAGAAACATATCATTGTAAAACTAAAACCATAATATCATGGAAGAAAAAATGAAATCAGCCTTTATGCCAACACTAATGCCCGGAATATATTTGGGTTTCGCACTAATTATGTACACATTAGTATTATATATACTTGATGTAGACATGGAATCACCCTTAAAATATGGATCTTATGCTATTATGGCTGTGGGACTATTTTTATCAACTGTTGCATTTCGCGACAAACATCTAAATGGGTATATCACTTATGGAAAAGCATTTAGTGCTGGTTTTTACACAGGACTTTTCGCATCAGTAATTGCAAGTATATTCACAGTTATATACGTTCAATATATTGACACAGAACTTATTGCAAATATTTTGCTAATTGCAGAAGAAAGTATGCTAGAATCAAACCCCGACATGACAAATGAGCAAATTGATCAGGCTCTATCAATGACAGAGATGTTCACATCTCCTATGATGATGGGAATTATGGGATTTATTGCCAATGTAATACTTTCTGCAATTCTTTCATTAATAATTGCTATTTTTGCCAAGCGAGAAAATTAGAATATTGCCTAGCAAATAAAGTAAATAATGGACATATCGGTAGTAATTCCTTTGTATAATGAGGAAGAGTCGCTTAAAGAACTAAATGATTGGATTGTACGAGTTATGCATTCCAATCATTTCTCGTTTGAAATTATTTTTATTGACGATGGATCATCTGATGACTCATGGGAAATAGTTAATAAACTTTCAGAAGAAAACAAGGCCGTAAAAGGATTACGCTTTCGCAGAAATTACGGAAAATCAGCTGCTTTAAATGAAGGATTTAAAATTGCCAAAGGCAATGTAATTATTACCATGGATTCTGATTTACAGGACAGTCCTGATGAAATTCCAGGATTATACAAAATGATTACCGAAGAAAAACTGGATATAGTTTCGGGATGGAAGAAAAAAAGATACGATTCAAAACTTGCAAAAAACATTCCTTCAAGAATTTTTAACTGGACATCAAGAAAACTATTCGGCTCAAAATTACATGATATGAATTGTGGATTAAAAGCCTATAAACTTGATGTAATAAAAAATATTGAAGTTTATGGAGAGATGCATCGATACATTCCAATAATTGCTCGAGCAGAAGGATTTTCTAAAATTGGAGAAAAAGTTGTTATTCACCAAAAACG
>Ga0164318_10004072_pt1 | contig 13955 bp, 9 predicted proteins | sample GuaBasSedimGuay9_FD_113734 | JGI IMG/M metagenome (GOLD analysis project Ga0164318, IMG submission 113734) | Subseafloor sediment microbial communities from Guaymas Basin, Gulf of California, Mexico - Guay9, Core 4571-4, 0-3 cm | ecosystem: Environmental > Aquatic > Marine > Hydrothermal vents >...
GCTAAAAAAGCGGCTTTTAGAGCGCAAAAGCGGATCCGCCGTCTCCGATGCGCGTATTCATCACTTACCGCAACTGAAATTGCGGTTTGAACCCTTGAACGAGGTGGGAAGTGAGATGCACATATGTGTTAATACCGAAAAGTCCCTTGGGGAAAACTTGCAGCAAGTCTTGTGTCGGGGTTACATCCTTGAATGCCGCCAGACAGACAGGATTATACAGAAAATACCGCAGTATATGAGTGAATCAGGGGGATCATGACAGTTTAGTTCTTTTAAAAAAAGACCCGGATATTTTAAAACACTTAAATTGATACGGGAATTCTAAACCGTATGCCAATCTTCACCGGCCAGTTGTCGGTGGAGCGCAGGAAAGATGCTAATCTTCTGCTTGTGAACCGGCCACTTAAGGAACCAGCACCGCCCAGCCGCCAAAAAGTCGGCTGTAACAGATAATATAAGTGTTGCCGTCATCAGCCTGAACTTTGAAATAGTCAGTGATCCCACATCGGGAATCTGTACTGCTTCCATACCAGCGATCAACTATCTTATTAATTCTGAGAGTTCGGTCCGCCCAGACAAATGACCGAGGGGATTCGTTGGCTTTATAACCTTCGTAACATGTGACCCGGATTGGTTCAGACCCCATTGACTTTCCCGAATTTCCCTTCCTTGCCAAGTGCAATAAAATGGGCGACGTCGATTTGTTTTGGACAAACAAATGTGCATGCCTGGGATGTTCGACACCTCTGGATTCCCTGCCCGCTATAGAGGATCTTTAACCTTTCTTCGTTGGCTACCTCTCGTGGGTCCATCAGACGCACAATGTCTGCGAGCATCGCATTTGGCCCAAGATAGTTTTTCTGTGTACTGATACATGCAGTAGCACAGCAAAAGCAGTTGATGCATCGGGTGGCTTCTACATAGGCTTCCAGCACCCGCGGGGGAATTCGGTATTCATCCCCTTCGGGATGTGGTGGAGCAAACTCGATAATATATGGTTTTACGATGTGGATACGTTCATACGCCTTTTCTAAGTCTATCACCAAATCGCGGATAACCGGGGCCACTGTGAGCGGTTCCACCTTAAAGGTTTGTGTCTTGAACATCTGGACGGCATTCTCTACAAGCAATTCGCATGTAAGAACTGGCTTACCATTGATCTTCATGCCACATGTTCCGCACTGACCATGCTCGCAGGAAGAACTCCATGCAAGCGTGGGATCTTGCTCGTCGTTTATCTTTCGGAACAGGTCCACGAAGCGCAGGATTCGGCCCGCCTTCAGATGGTAATCCTGAACCCATGACCTGTCGGTATCGGGATCATAACGGCTGATTTTTAGTGTTAGTTCATATTCCTGCGACATTCATGCCTCCTTTTCAGTATTTTCTCTCTATCATCCCGAATTTTTTGTAATTCTTACCCCTTGCCTTGTAGATACTCATATCAATCGGGCGCTTGGCAAAATCGACTTTTCCGAATTCCGTCATGTACGCAAGGGTGTGAAAGTCGAATTCAGGTTTTCTTTCCGGATAGTCTTCACGATAATGGGCGCCCCTTGATTCTTTTCGCGCAAGAGCAGATTGGGCAATAACCATTGAGATGTCGAGAAGATGATCCAGTTCCCAAAACTGTAGAAGCTCCTGATTCATGACGAGAGACTTGCTGGACAGTTCCATCCGGCTGGCCATTCTCTTAAGTTCTCTTAATTCATCGATTGCTTCTGTCAGGGGCTTCTCAGATCGAAATACGCCTACCTTTTCCATCATGAGCACACGGAGTCGATCCCGAATCCGGGCGTAGCGTTGATGGCCTTTTCTTTCAAGACAGTTCGAAAATTGAGAAAAAACATGCTGGCCTGCCTCTTCAGGGACATCCCCCGGCACTTCAGCGTCTGCAAGATAACTCACCACGCGCTCTCCCACAACTTTACCCATGGTAATTAGCTCCAGCAACGAGTTTGTCCCGAGCCGATTATGGCCGTGAAGGCTGGCTGCTGCAAATTCTCCACAGGCAAACAGGCCGGGCACAATCTCTTCCGGGCTCTTTTGCACTTCCCCAAACTCATTGGTGGGTGCGCCCCCCATTTGATAATGGGCAGTGGGGACAACCGGACACAGCTCCGTTTCAGGATCAACACCAACGAACTTTCGAAAAAAACTCGTAACCTCCTGGATCTTCGTCCTGTGGACATACTTGGGCAAATGTCTCAAATCAAGCCATACATGCGGCATATTGTGGTCAGGGTGAATGCATCCTCTCCCTTCACGGATCTCCGTCATGATGCATCGAGAAACAAGGTCCCGCGGGGCAAGATCCTTGGCGGTCGGCGCATAACGTTCCATGAATCTTTCGCCATCTTTGTTTAGCAATACGCCCCCTTCCCCACGCAGGGCCTCGCTGGCAAGGATGCCCGGGCCGACAATCCCCGTCGGGTGGAACTGTACCGCTTCTAAGTCCATTACCGGAAGCCCGGCCTGCAGTATCAAGGCCAGGCCATCACCTGTATTCTGCCGGCAATTCGTGCTGACCTGGTACATTCGCGTCTTCCCACCAGTAGCCATCACGGTAGCCTGAGCCAGGATCGCGACAAACTTTCCACTTGGTACCACAAAAACAATCGCCCCGACACAGCGTCCGTGGCTGAAAAGCAACTCCGTGGCCACACTCTGGCCAAGAAACACAACCCCATGCCTCAAGGACTCTGCCCAGACCGTGTCCATGATCCCTTTACCTGTGCGGTCGGCTTCGTAGCAGGCACGAAATGCTTTAACTTCACCAAAATTGAGCATATGGCCGCCAAAAGGTCTCTTGGCGATACGTCCTGCCTCGGTTCGGCTAAAATGCATGCCGTGTCTTTCCAGCCAGACAACCTGTTCCCAGCCAGTTTCACAGACCTTCTTGATAATATTCTGATCTGCAGAACAATCAGAACCCTTCCAGGTGTCGAACATGTGGTAGATGACTCTGTCAACCGGATCTTTCGGATCAACTGCTGCCATGCCCCCCTGAGCAGTAGATGTATGAGACTTCTGCGGGCTATACACCTTTGTTACCGCAATGATTCTTGTGCCTGGACGGCGCTCGCATATTTCAGCAGCACATCTGAGGCCTGCTCCTCCTGCTCCTATTATCAACACTTCCGGTCTTAGTACAGAATCTATCCTGAGCTGTTTTCCCACTTTCGCACCCCTTTATATACTGAAGACAAGTTTGGCCCCTGCATAAGCAAAAACCAGCATTACCAGGACTATCAGCACTGCAAGTCCGCCCCTGAAGCGTTTGTCCCCCACATAATCACTTGCAATAGTATACAGCCCGAAACCAGCATGGAAAAAAACAGACAAAACAAGGGCAAAATCAATGAGCTTTATGCCAGTGCTGGACATCCTGGCGATAATGGTCTCGACATCATGTCCTGTCTTATAATTCAGGTGCATGAAAAACATGTGTCCCGTGATCATGGGCAGAAGAAATGCACCTGATATCCTTTGAAGCTTCCACAAAACCGAGTTTTCTGTGTGCCAGAGCTTTTTATATAATATCGTAGCCGCCATTGCGCCTGCTATCGTAAGCATGACCCAGAAAAGGGCAGCCGATACCTGCTGGTTGCCCATCAGAATGAAAACTCCCAATGTTAACACATAGATGGCACTAAGGAAAAATACCTGGCGAATCATGAGGTTATCGTCCCGGACACCAAACACCTCGTAGAGGATCAGCCTGGTGCCATTGAGGGCATGAAATATTACCGGAACGGCAAGGGCCCATTCCAGAAAGCTAAAAAAGAAGTTATGCAGGAATTTCATCTTGGAGGCAAATCTGGCGGGGTGGTATAATCCGGAGAGGGTGTAGATATGAAAAAACATATAGAGTATTAATATCAGTCCTGCAACCCTGTGTGCCCATGTCAGGACAAAGCCCCATCCTCTTGTTCGTGGATAATAAGAAAGCTTTTCAGATCGCTCAACGATACCTTTAAGGTATCCTTCAAAACCCGTTTTCGACACCGAAGTATTCATCTTTTACTCCCAGATAATCAGCAACCATAGATCGCACCGGTGCGGCATGCGGAAGCCCCTATGAAAGGGCCGGGCATGCTGCCGATTCTTCAAGCCGAACTACCGCCCGGCTTTTGCCTCTTGCAGTCGAGTGCTGCCCGAATAAAGGAGACAAAAAGAGGATGCGGCTCCATCGGGCGAGACTTGAATTCTGGGTGAAACTGGCAACCAAGAAACCAAGGATGATCCGCTATCTCCACAATCTCGACCAATTTACCATCAGGTGATACTCCACTGGCAGTAAGACCTGCATTCTCAAGTTTTTCCCTGAAGGCATTGTTAAATTCGTACCGGTGACGATGCCTTTCTGAAATCTCCTTCTTTTTATATGCTGCAAAGGCAAGCGAGCCTTCCTTGAGTATACACGGATAGGCCCCCAATCGCATCGTTCCCCCCTTATCGGATGTAACATCTCTCTTTTGTACTTTCTGCAGTTTATAATCAAACCACTCTTTCATCAAATATATGACCGGAAAAGGGGTAGCCTTATCAAATTCACTGCTGTGTGCACCTTTCATACCCGCTTTATTGCGGGCGTATTCGACCACCGCCATTTGCATGCCAAGACAGATTCCGAAAAATGGTATCTTTTGTTCACGGGCAAACTGGATCGCTGTTGTTTTACCTTCGATGCCGCGCCGACCGAAGCCACCAGGCACCAAAATACCATCCGCATTTTTCAGCCGCTCGCGACAATTCGATTCACCAATAGTCTCTGAGTCGACAAAGTCAAGGTTTACTTTGCAATCGTTGGCAATCCCTCCGTGGCAAAGTGCTTCATTGAGGCTTTTGTATGACTCCCGCAGGTGTATGTACTTACCCACAATAGCAATGGTTACTGAGTATTTCGGGTTTTTGATCTTTTCGACAAGCTGCTCCCACTTCTCCAATCGTGGTGCACGTGTCCAGATATTAAGCAATTCTATTATCTTGTCATCCAGTCTCTCCTGATGAAAAACAAGAGGAACTTCATAGATCGTCTCCACATCTTTAGCCGTGATGACCTGGTCGATATCTACATTACAGAACAGGGCTATCTTTGACTTGATCTCTTTTGAGAGAAAACGGTCCGTGCGGCAGAGGAGGATATCAGGCTGAATGCCAATACTGCGAAGTTCTTTCACGCTGTGCTGGGTCGGTTTCGTCTTTACCTCGGCGGCAGTGGGTATATACGGAACAAAAGTCAGGTGAACATAAATAACATTTTCTTTTCCCACGTCTGACTTGAATTGCCTGATGGCTTCTTGAAAAGGGAGGCTTTCGATATCTCCTATGGTCCCCCCTATCTCTACGATGAGCACATCTACGTCTTTGGCCACCAACATTATGCTCCGCTTGATCTCATCTGTGATGTGTGGAATAACCTGAACAGTGCCGCCTAAATAATCTCCGCGGCGTTCTTTGGTTATGACGGAATAGTAGATCTTGCCCGTGGTGAAGTTATTGTCCCTCCCGAGTCTCGCGTGCGTAAATCGTTCATAATGGCCGAGGTCAAGATCGGTCTCGGCGCCGTCGTCTGTTACAAAGACCTCCCCATGCTGAAACGGGTTCATAGTGCCGGGGTCCACGTTAATGTAAGGATCCAGCTTTTGAAAGGATATCGTCAGCCCCCGACTTTCAAGGAGTGCTCCGATGGCGGCAGAGGCAAGCCCTTTTCCCAGAGATGACACAACGCCACCGGTGACAAAGATAAATTTGGTTGGATAAGACATCTTACGAAGATCCTCCTATAATCTCATTGATGCTGGATGCTGGATGCTGGATATTTCTGGGTCATTTCGCTCCGCTCCTTACTGTCTACTGCCTACTGTTTACCGTTATCCGTTATCCCCGATTTCATCGGGGTCAACGGCTCACATCTTAAGTGCTTACTGCTTCACCTGACTGACAATAGCTTCTGCAATCTTTTCAGCAGATACCCCAAAAAGATCTTCCATCTCAAGCAGATTTAAATATTCATCCTTCCAGGCAAGACTTGTCTCTTCAACAAGATTTCGGATATGATCGTACTTGCCGCCCAAAGCATCAACCTTTTTTTTGAGTCCCACTTCTTTTTTGAATCCGATATTGAACAGCACAAGGTGGTCAATTCTGGTTCCGGTTGACATAACCGGAATTGCAAGAATATTTCGATTATCTCTTTTGCCCTTGCCAATAAAGACGTTGCCGTTCTTTATGATAATACGCTTGGTACCTCGTAGCCTATTGTCTGTCTCGACACGCGACACCAGCTTTGTTGAGCTTCCTTCCTTCTTGATAAGATGGATAGTAGAATTTTCAACGGGCTCTCCTAAAAAGCTCAGGTTCCCTATCCTGTACAGGGTTGTTCCTTTTATTTCGGCAATGACTTCCTGCAGACGTCTTAATACCAGGACATTGCTGGTCGTAAGCTGGTTCTTGTCGAAGCCATGCCTCTCGAGTGTTTCAAACAGAAGCCCTCCCACCTTTTCAGAGATTCTTGTGGTGCCAACTGTCACTGTTTTTGCCTGATGCTTTATCGCGTCGATAGGCCGGGCCATTTCGTTGATGATTTTTCCTGTACGCTCAAAAAATACCCTCAGCAAATTCGGCGCCGTTCCCTTCACCCCGAAATCAAACTCGAAATCGGATACAGGAAGCCTTCCCGAAAGGTACTTTAGTAAAAGAGTAATGTCCGATGCATCACGGGTTGTCATGGCTGTGGTATAGCGGTTTTTCTTTACCTTTTCCTTAAATGCCCTGTAAAACCGGGCTGTTTTTTCTCTGAATCCATCATCAAGCACGATTTCGTATATATCCTGGCCCCTGTCCATGGCGGCGAGGACGTGTTTATTGATCTGTTCCCGGGAGTGATAGAGAAATTGGGATTCCTCATTGATCGCCAGGGCTGCATAGTAGCCCCACAGGTGGCCGGTTAGCGTGTTTATTATGGGTGCAAACCTTTCCTTGACTTCGGGCACGTGAATGACCGCATCGGCATAAGGATCGAACCGATGCTCTCCTTCCGCAGCCACCACAATCGGTACGGCTTGATGGGCCTTGAATATGGCCGTGTCTTTCACGATGTCGCTGACCACATCTTCACGGTTGCCTGCAGCACAGATAAAGATTAAAGGCTCCGAGGAAAGATCTATGTGTTTTTTGTCTTCAACCACATCAGAGGAAATCGTCTTGTAACAAAGTTCGCTCAGCTTTATCCTGATCTCGTCCGCAGAGATCTTGTTCGGACCGCTTCCGACAACGGCCCAGTATTTTTTCGTAACCGCAAATTCCTCTGCCGAGCGCATAATTTCTTTCTGTTTTTTTAGCACCTTTTTCATGCAAGAAGGGAGCCTCCAAAGGTGCTCTATCTCTGCCACGACAAGCTCATCATTCAAGCTCCCCATCAGTTGGGCGAGCTTCAGACTCAGGATGCTACCTGCTACAATCTGGCAATAGTACGCCTTGGTGGAAGCTACTGACATTTCAATATCTCTTCCGGTGCTTGTATAAAACACACCGTCTACTTTAAAAGTAATGTCAGAGTCCCGCCTGTTCACAATAGCGAGCGTATAAGCCCCTCGCTTCCTTGCCATATCAACGGCACGATTGGTATCGGTGGTGGTTCCGGACTGTGTTATTGCAACAACCAGCGTGTCCTCAAGACTGTCATCGAGCATAAATCCGCTGTATTCTGAGGCCTTCGGAGCTGCCACATGAGTATTCGTCCCTCTCAAATAGTATTTCAGCAACTCTGCACAGCCTGCAGCCGCTACCCCTGCTGTGCCCTGGCCTATAAAGAAGATCTTGCGAATCCTGTTTTGTCTCAAGGCCAATTCAAGGCGAGCCGGTATGACGGAAGCATCCAGGAGGATCTGTGGACATCTTTTGCCGTTTTTTTCAACAATCGCTATGCGGTCCTCCATGGTCTGCTCTACAGAGCGGGGAGATTCCGAGATCTCTTTCAAGAAATAGTGAGGATAGTTCTGCCGGTCGATGTCTCTTGTGGTGATTTTGGTTTCTTTGATGTCTTTTTCAGAAAGGTTAACAGGTGTTCCATCGTAGTACATTGCCGTGATGCCTTCAAGGCTTCCCGCAGAATCCTGATCCAAAAGAAATATTTGTCCCTGTGTCCTGCCGGATGCCCCCTCCACCGTCCTTTCTCCATCTATCTTAATATAGCGAGAACTATCTTCCACAAAGCCGTATATCTCAGAGGCCGAAACATAAGAGTCCTGGCCCAGGCCGATAAACATAGCTTGTCCGCTCCCTTTCTGCGCGAGGAAAACCTTTCCGGGAGCAAGGTCCGTTTGCACTGCAATGGCATGAGATCCTTTGAAATCATTGACAGCAAGCCGAAATGATTCCTCGATTGGTTGATTTTTCTTAAGATACTTTTCTATCTGCAGCGGGATTATCTTTGTGTCGGTGGAAATCTCGGGTGCAATGGAGCGACCTGTCTCCCTTTCGTATTGGCGCTTCAGCTCCTGATAATTGTCAATATCGCCGTTGAGACAGGCAAAAATAAAGCCTGGGTTGCTGGAAGAGTACCCGGACAGCCCTTGTCCCTCATTGTCGGAGCTGCCGGCTACCACGCCAAGATTGTCTACAGGATGGGAGTTGGGCTCGCTGATCTCGCCGACGGACGCCCACCGCGTATGGGCTAAGGTAGTCTGAGATAAGTGAGGAATCCTGATCAGGTGCTGAAATATGGTATCATTGGTAACCTGGTTCCTCAAAAATTGAACATTATCACCGAGGCTTCCCACCTCGGCTGCAACCTTGTAAGTAAATACGAGCGAAACCCGGCCATCCCGTCTGCTGGCTCTGAGGCTGCGATTTACCAGGACATTCTCTTTTTGTCTTGCTTTGAATTCCTCCAGCAGAGATTCTGCTTGCAACTTTTCTTTGAAGCGCGCAAAATCGGCCTCATCCAACACGAAAAGGATTGAAATACCAGCGGAATCCCTCCCCCTGACCTCAAGCCGGTCGATGTTGTTAAAAACAAGGTTGATTTCTTTCAATGACTTCAAGGTCCACCAGGGCAGATTATCGTATTTGTCAAGGCGCCCAAGGGCATCTATTTTATCAATATTTCGGAGAATGTCGTAGTTCAAAGACCACCGGATATCCCTCAGATCAGCCAACCGGCGGCCAATGAGTTTATAATCCTCCGCCGTAAGCCGCCTTCTTTCTCTGTATCTAATATCCTGTTCGCCTTCGATCAGGCTCTCAAGCTTCCTGCAAACAGCCTTTAGCCGCCCCTGGTAATCTTTGCTGCAAAAGACCTTGTAAAAAGCATCTTGACTCTTAAGGCTATCGGAAAGTTCTTTTATCTCTCGCAGAAGTTTTTCGCCTCCAAGATAATACTCTCTTGGGGCGAGACCTTTCTGCTCGATTCTCTCCCAGGTCTGTTGAGAGATCTTTTCTACCTTACGTTCAAGCTCTCCAAGAGGTAAATTACCATTTTGCTGATGCCTTTTCTTAAATGATACGATGGCCGTTATCCCGCAACTAAGGACCGCGGCCTCGTAAGGGAAAAATACCAACGAACCTTCCGGAACCGAGTGCAAGCTTCTTCCAAAGTAAAGGCCGGTTATGCCGCCTTTTACAAGCAATGTCTTAATTGCTCCAATTATCATTGTATTAGCCGTTGTTTTTGTTGAGAAAGGACATCCTCAAGTTTTTGAACATCTGCAGCGATGTCAACCCCCTTCGAATCGTGACGTGTTTCCACAACCTTAATGCGATAGCCGCTCTCAATCGCCCGAAGTTGTTCAAGTTTTTCTGTTGCTTCAAGCCTGCCCGGCGGCAGCGAAGCAAAACGCTCCAGAAAGTGTTTGCGGAAGGCATATATGCCGAGGTGTTTATAAATATGGACAGATTCCGAGCCGTCGCGGGCAAAAGGGATAGGAGAACGAGAAAAATAAAGCGCAAAGTGGTCTTTATCAAACACACATTTTACGTGATTTGGATCTTTGATCTCGTGCCTGTCCCTTATCCTGTAAATTAGTGTGGCCATGACAAGGTCACTATCGTCTATGAGTGGAGAGACAACTTCAGAAAGACATCGCGTATCAAATGCCGGCTGATCCCCCTGGATATTGATCACGATATCGTTGTCTTGTAAACCAAGTTTTTCAGCGGCCTCTGCCACCCGGTCAGAACCGCACCGATGGGCTCGAGTTGTTAGTAACACCCGGCCGCCAAAGCCTTCCACACAGTCATAAATTCTCTTGTCATCTGTGGCAACAACAACATCAGAGACAATAGCTGCCTTGTTGGCTCTCTCATACACCCATTGAATCATGGGCTTGCCGAGAATCGACGCCAGCGGCTTTCCTTCAAATCTCTTGGAATGATACCTGCACGGAATAATGGCTACAATCTTCATTTCTACCCCTATCGTACCACTTTGGCCCTTTGAAAAAACAGAGATAAGGAGCGGACCGGCCCCCCGAGCATGTAACCACAAAAGTAAACCCCGGCGTGATCACCTCGTGGCCGGAACTGACACCCTGCGCTGCCCTGAAGCGTAAAAGGGGTGCTGTTAGACCTCACAATATCGAGAGACTCCCAAAAAGTTCCAAGTTGTAGGGGCGATTCATGAATCGCAAGGGCGCAGCAGAGCATGCCCCCGTGAAAACAGGGGCAGGATACAGCGCAATGCAGAAATTGACTTTGTCTGAAGCCGTCAATATTCATTCCATGCAGAGTTTTGAAAACCCCTCTTCTGGCTGGATCGGATAGTTGCCATCGAAGCAGGCCAAACAGAAATTGTCTTCTCCAAGTCCAGTTGCTTCCACCATGCCTGGCAGGCTGAGATAGGACAGGCTGTCGAGACCGATAAAGTTTTTTATTTCCTCTACAGTATGCTGTGAGGCAATCAGCTCTCCTTTTGTTGAAAAGTCAATCCCGTAGAAACAGGGATATCGATGGGGAGGACAACTGACGACCATGTGAACTTCTCTCGCCCCGGCTTCCCGGAGCGTCTTGATGCGCATCTTGCTGGTGGTTCCCCGTATTATCGAGTCTTCAACAATAACAACACGTTTCTGCTTCAAGATCTCACGTACAGGATTGAGTTTGACCTTCACCCCGAAATCCCGCATGTATTGGGCCGGCTCAATAAAGGTCCTCCCAACATAATGGTTCCGGATAACCCCCATCTCCATCGGTATACCAGACTCCTGGCAGAAACCGATGGCGGCATAATTCCCGGAATCAGGAAACGGCATAACAAAATCGGCCTCAACAGGATACTCTTGGGCCAGCTTCTGCCCGAGTCTCCTTCGCACCATGTACACGTTATGGCCAAATATGTTGCTGTCAGGTCTGGCGAAGTAGATAAACTCAAAGACGCAAAACGTCTTCCTCCGCTCCGTAAACGGCTTGATCGATCTTAGTCCGTTTTTGCCAATGACCAGTATCTCGCCCGGGTCGATATCCCTGAGGTACTGTGCTTCTATCAAATCGAGGGCGCACGTTTCAGAGGCAACTACGTAACCGCCATTCAGCATTCCGAGACATAATGGTCGGAACCCATTCGGATCCCTGAAGGCCATAAGCTTGTCTTCAGTCATCAAGACACAAGAGTAAGCACCTTGAATCTCAGAAACCGCATTGACCAGGGCCTCTTCCAGCCCATGTTGAATGTTCCGTGCCAGCAGGTGCATGATGATTTCGCTATCCATTGTGCTCTGAAAAATAGAGCCTCTTTTTTCGAGATCTTCCCTCAGGTTTCTGGCATTTGTCAGGTTTCCGTTGTGCGCGATCGCCAGGGTTTTCCCTCCATGGGAAACTATGAACGGCTGGACATTCTTGGCAACAGAAGATCCCATCGTAGAGTATCTCACATGACCTGTGGCTATATGGCCGGGGAGGCCACTCAAGATGGCTTCGTCGAAGACCTCCGGGACAAGGCCCATCCCTCTGTGTTCATGGATCGCTTTTCCCGTGGAGGTCACGATACCGGCGCTCTCCTGACCCCGGTGTTGCAGGGCATACAATCCGAAATAGGTCAACTTTGCAGCATCATCGTGACCAAACACTCCGAACACACCACAGGCTTCCCTTGGCCCACGGTAGCAATTGATTGCATCGCACATTCTACACTTCATTTAAGCCATAGCCCCCCTGTGGTTGGTTGTCACTTGTGATACGAAGTCAAATTTTGACTCTTAACTCTGCAATACTTGTGAAATTCGGGATAATAGCAGTCATCGTTTTTACCTTCTATCACTGAGAAAAAATCTTGCAATAAAAATTTTTACGAATCGTTTTCGTGCAACATAGCCTTGTATACTTTCTGGACAAGATAGCCACTTTTTGGATTCAAGACTCAAATTTGATGGTCTCGGGAAAGGGGTCGAAATGGCTGCTGGCTTGCGCCTTCTGACTTCGGGCTTTCTCGCGCCTCCAGAACGGTAACTTTCACCCGGCCGATAACCCTGACCATGTCTGCCTGGCGATCGGTTCCCCCCTCGACGAACCTGATATGCGTTACATCCGCAGGCATCTCGCCCATCAGCGCGTCGGCCGTAACCCACCTTCCTAAAAAAACCTCATTCCAGGCATGATAGTAAAAGCGTTTCCTATTGTAAACCAAGCCTGCACAGAGCCTGGCGGGAACGCCGGCGGCTCTGGAGAGCGCAGCAAAAAGCACCGCATGCTCATTGCAATCCCCTGCTCTTTCCTTCAAGGTCACAAGAGCATCAGGGATGGAAACAGTAACACGCTTGTCTAAAGATTTGTAAACCCATCTCAGAATTCGGCGTGCTTTACTTTCAGGGTCTTTAGCCCCGCCCACAATCTTTCTGGCCAGGGTCTTGATGCTCGGATGATTACTTTCGACCATCGGTTCCGGCGCCAAATAGTGCTTAATCTGTTTCATTTCATATGCACGAGAAGCCTTGATATTCAGAGGTGTCGTTTCGCGGGTGATCTCCAGGACAAAATCCTTAAAGTGCTGGCGCCCTCCGTCGAGATCAAGACCTTCTGGGTTGATGCCATCAAGCCGGACCTTTAGATAAGCAATCTCAGAAGTATTGCCCAAGACCATGTTACATGCGATGGATGCTTCCTCTGCCAGGTCGGTCTCCGGGTGAAAACTGATTCCCGACAGGGCCTGTTCTTCTGAAGCTCTTACCAGTCGAAGCCCCATAAAACTCTCTTCCTGTAGGCGCTCCCCGTTTGGCCCTATCCATGAAAATACTTCCGTCCCCATGAACATGGTCTTTACCTTCAAGGCATCCCACTTTTTGCCATCTAAAACAATGACCTCGCGGCTTAATACCTCTACATCTACCTGCCTCTCTGCCATGACAGAGGGGTCAAAAACAGGTACTCGCCAGCGGGTACCCACTTTTATCCCGTTTTTCATAAGATAGGGCCACAGTCCCACCGAGAGTAGGGGTTTGTCCTTCAACCTAATTTTTGATTGTCTCCACTCGCCACCAAGCCGCGAATTAACTATCATGTATTTGTCTTCCACCTTGCCCCGGGCTTCAAAATGAACCAGTCCCGAAGTAAGCCGAAAGACAAAAGACCGCAGGGAGCCATCCTGATGGAGGTGTCCAATGATGCTGGTAGAAATTCTTTGCACAGTGCCGCCGACACGTAGATTCATACGAGCACTGTCAGCAACTATGAATCCGTCAGGCTGCTTTATTAGCCGGGATTTAACGTATCCAATCTTCTCGTCATGGTGGTAGATGGACATCCACGTTTTTTCCTCGCTAACTGAGGATGCATTCTCAGTGACTCTGACGATACGGGGTGGTGGTTGAAAATATGTTTTTTTCACCAACAGACCCATCATTACAAGCCAGACGAACAGTACTCCAAATCCCAGAACATTCCACAGACCCTTTCTCAGCAGTTTCATAACTTAACTTCCCATGATGTAACTTCTCAATAAGTCGGGGCTGCTTTGGGGA
>Ga0164318_10004073_pt1 | contig 13950 bp, 9 predicted proteins | sample GuaBasSedimGuay9_FD_113734 | JGI IMG/M metagenome (GOLD analysis project Ga0164318, IMG submission 113734) | Subseafloor sediment microbial communities from Guaymas Basin, Gulf of California, Mexico - Guay9, Core 4571-4, 0-3 cm | ecosystem: Environmental > Aquatic > Marine > Hydrothermal vents >...
CTCTTGACCGCACAGTCTGTGGCTGTTGTGATGAGGAGTCCTTCGAAAAACCCAGCTGGACGTGGCGCGGCAAAGGGCTGACCGCCATGCCGAATCCGGAGACCGCCTACAACGCCCAGCGCTATTGGCCCGAGGTCAGAAATGATTGGCTCGGCTTCTACTGGATCGGCTTGGGCAATGTTGCGGCTGAAGCAGCGGCCGCCATCCCGGTTGAGAAAATCAACGGGCCGGTGCTCATGATCTCCGGCGGTGACGGGAATCTTCCTGGAAGACTATCCCCGCGATCAACAAAGGAGATGAACAATGCGAAAAGAATCACTGGACTTTCTCAAGGAGTTGCTCAGCGCCCCGTCGCCCAGTGGTTTTGAGTCTGCCGGGCAACGGATCTGGTGCCGGTACGCCCGCAAGTACGCCGACGAAGTCCGCACCGATGCCTACGGCAATGCGGTGGCGGTGCTCAATCCCGGCGGCGATCCGAAGATCATGCTCGACGGCCACGCCGATGAAATTGGGCTCATGGTCAAATATATCGACGACAAGGGCTTCATCTACTTCCAGCCGATCGGCGGAGTGGACCCTTCCGTGGTGCGAACCAAGCGCGTGGACATCCATGCTGCCAAGGGCATTGTCCGTGGTGTGATCGGCGCGAAAGCCCACCACCTCCAGGACCGGACCAAAGAGGCCAAGGCGCCAAAAATGCACGAGTGCTTCATCGACATCGGTGCGCACGACGGCAAGGAGGCCCGCAAAAAGGTCAGCGTGGGTGACCCGATCACCTTCGCAGAGACCTGCGAGATGCTCGACAAGAACATCATGGTCGCCCGTGCACTGGACGACCGAATCGGCACCTGGGCGGCGATTGAGGTCCTTCGTTTGCTCAGCAGCTCGAAGAACAAGCTCAACTGTGCCGTCTACGCCTCCAGTTCCTGCCAGGAAGAGGTCGGCCTGGTCGGAGCGACCATGACGGTTTTTAACGTCAAACCGGACGTGGCCATTGCACTCGAGGTCACCCATGCCACCGATACTCCAGGCATCGATGCCAAGCAGTTCGGCGAGGTCAAAATGGGCTCAGGACCGACAATCAGCATCGGGCGCGAACACCATCCCGTGCTGGTCAACCGCCTGCAGGCAGTCGCCGAGACGAAGAAGATCAAGCTGCAAACCGAGGCATTCAGCCTCAACTCAGGGACAAACGCCATGGCATTCCACAAGGCCGAGGGGGGCATCCCTTCGGCGCTGATCTCCGTGCCCAACCGTTACATGCACACCACCGTCGAGATGATCGACCTGCGCGACCTGCAGACAGCGGTCAACCTCCTTGGCGCATTTTGCCTGGATATCAAGCAGGGCGAGCGCTTCAAGGTGAAAATATAAAAGGTCCAAAAAGGATTTTTGATGCCCAGGCCCCAGTTCAACTCTGTTTTTCAACAGCTCCTTGCCAACCCGACGCCGGATGATTTGCTTTTTGCCCAGCAGCGGCCGCTTCACTGCTCGGTCAAGAACTTCCGATACTCTTTCGCCAGATCAGCGGCCACCTCTTCAATGATCTGCGTGCCGGCTTCGACCGAGGCGAGCTGGGGGTGCGAGCCCATGCGGCCTTCGGGGTAACGGCGTCGGAAATCAGCCGGGCCGAAGATACGGGTAGCCGATGGGACGTCAGGATCGAGATCGGCCGTCTTGACATGGTCGGGATACGCGGCGGCGGCCACCGAGACCTCCGACGCCGTGGCGTGGCTGCCATCCCTGTCGCCGAAGAGCTCCGTACTGAGGCGCTCGGCGGAGGGCATGTCCCACCACTCACTATTCAGGCAACGAAGGTCGTCGCCGTCTTTGATCAACTGAGGCGCTTCGGTGTAGGCCTCGAAGAAGGCGGCGTTGAGCGACGGGTTGTTACCACCGTGACCGTTGATGAAGAAGATGCGCCGAAAGCCGTGGCGGGCCAGCGACAGGATCACGTCGCGGAGCACTGTGATCAGGGTTGTCGGCCGCAGGGTGACCGAGCCCGGGAAGTACATGTGGTGCTCGGACATGCCGACGTTGAGAGTCGGGCCGACGACCGCTTCCGCAAGCTCGCCCGTCCTCCAGGCCAGGGTTTCGGCACAGATGGCGTCGGTACCAATCAGACCCGTCGGGCCGTGCTGTTCGGTGGCGCCGATGGGGACGATCACGCCGACTGATTGCTCCAGGTAGGATTCCACTTCGGGCCAGGTCATGAGTTGTAGCCGCATTTCTTTTCCCTTCAGGGGGGAGTGTACCTGTTCCCGGGCGGCCGGCCTCTTGGACTGCGGGCCCTGAAAGACCCGCCTACAAATTCAAAGTCGTTAAGGTTCAGAGAGTTCAGTGTAGGCGCGTCCTTCAGGGCGCGTGGCTGTACTACATTGTTAAATTAAACCTATAGTGCTAAAATGCAAGGGAATTTTAAAGAAGGGAGGCTTTGTGAAGTACTTATCGCGATTGGCAGAAGCCAAAACTCGCCAACATGCCAAACTCTTCAAAGTGGTTTTGGTCACAGGTGCTCGCCAGGTGGGGAAAAGCACCCTCCTGAAACATCTATTTCCCGAGCACAAGGTCATCGTATTTGATCCTATCCAAGACCTTCACGGCGCCCGAAAAGACCCGGATCTTTTCTTGGACAGTTTCCCCGCTCCGCTCATTCTCGATGAAATCCAATATGCTCCGGAACTTCTCCCTGCCCTCAAACGCCGGGTTGACCTGAGTTCCGATTCCGGTCAGTACTTACTCACCGGTTCCCAAAATCTGGGCCTGCTGAAAACTGTTGCGGAGACCTTGGCGGGTCGTGTGGGAATTGTTGACTTGGCGCCGATGACGTACTGGGAACTTGCAGAACTCTCCGGGGAAACATGCTGGTTGCCCCACTACCTGAAAGATGCAAAAACACTCTTGGGATCCGAAACCAATGACCCGACTCCATTGCACAAGCATATTTGGCGAGGAGGAATGCCGGGGCTTATTCCTTTCCCGGATTCTGCCGTTGCCGACTACTTCCGTGCATATGTTCAGACCTATGTTGAAAGAGATGTTCTGACTCTTCAGAACATCAGGGATATGCAGCTTTTTGATCGCTTCCTGGGACTGATGTCTGCTCTGACAGGTCAAGAAATCAATGCATCTCAACTTGGAAGAGAAGTAGGTGTGAGTCCTAGAATCGCCCGTAATTGGTTGGACCTATTAATAGCTGCCAATCAGTGGTGGGAGGTTCCGGCATACCACGGCAATACAATCAAGCGAATTTCAGGCAAGCGGAAAGGGTACATCACAGATGCCGGTCTGGGATGTTGGCTACAGCGTCTGTATTCTTCGGAGACCTTGATTGGTGCGCCGCAGTTGGGACCGTTGTTTGAGACGATGGTCGTTGGTTCCATTCGGCAGCAATGCCTACTGTTGGATATGGAGCCTTGCCTTTGGCATTGGCGAACCAGGGCTGGGGCAGAGGTTGATCTCATCTTGGAATACGGCGGGACGTTTTTCCCCATTGAAATCAAGGCCAAGACAAATCCGAACGGTCACGATGCTCGAGGCATCATCGCCTTCAGGAAGACCTATCCGAAGTTGAACATCGGCCCTGGTCTGGTTGTCTGTGCGTGTCAGGAAGTCAGGTGGATCAGTGAGAATGTCCTGGCGGTTCCCTGGAACCTGGCCTATCAAGAGCCCCCGTCGATATTGATTGACTGTTAGCCCAACCTTCTCACCAGTGATCTACCGCGGCGCGAAATACATAGCAATCTTCAACGTCTTCCGCACCTCGCGACGAAAACCGGTGAGAAGGTCGGATTAGCGGAGTGTCGTCCCAAGCCTCCTGTGCCTCGTCGGGAGACCAGAATGAACAGGGGAACTCATGCAACCTCACTGCCCCAGCAGAGCCTTCATGGCATAGGCCGCGGCGAATCCGAGGTAGTTGCCTACCGCGTAACCCAGTAAACCCATGGCCACCCCGGGCAGGACGAGGTTCTTCCAGCCGTGCACGTTGGCCAGGGCGACAACGGTCGGCGGACCCGATTTGGCGGCGCACGAGGCGATGGTCAGGACCCGGATGTCGAGGCGAAACAGCCGGCCAACGCCGTAGATGAAGACGAGGTGGACCGTGGCCATGATCATCACGTAGGCGAAGAGGATCGGGGACAGCACGATTGCCATCTTGACGTTGATCATGGCGCCAACTGCACAGAAGAAGAGAAAGAATGCCAGGTTGCCGAGCTCGAAGGCGCCCTGCAGGCGGCCCATGAACCGAAACTGGGCCAGTATCAGGGCCAGAGTCGTGACGATCAGAATGGTCGGAAAGGATGGCACGACAGGGGCGATGAGATGGGTCTTGATCAGATCACTGAGGACCATGACGGTCACGGCGGCAAAGGTGAGCGCCACCACATCCAGGATGCGAAGCTCCGGCTTCGTGATCTCGATGTCTGCTGATTCCGCATTCCCATCGACGGCGCCCCAAAAGGGCGACGACGGGTAAAACCTGCCAAGCCAGGCCGGCACCAAGATCCACACGGCAAACAGGGGGAAGATGGTCAGGTTGTCGACCGCATTAGCGGCCGCAAAGAGATCGGGGTTGCCGATCTCGAGGCCCTCCCACATGGCGAAGAAGTTGAGGCTGCCCCCGGTGTAGGTGCCGACAAAAGGCCCGGCAAGCTTCCAGCTTTCGGCGCCCAGAACCTTGACGAGTTCCGGATTGAGCAGCAGGCCTGCTGTCATGACACCGATGATCGTACCGACGCAGGCGACACCAAAAGCTGCCAGCAGCGTCGCTCCGAAACGCCTGAGGTCTTTCAGGTTGACGGTGAAGAGGATGAGGCAGACCGCAAAAGGAACGGTGAAGCCCGCAAGCTCTTCGTAAAACGGCGAGCTGTCGGTGATCAGTCCGATGTTCGAAACAAATCCGGCAAGGGAAATGATCATCAAGACCGGTGAAATCTTGCGCGCCCATGCGTACTTGGTGTCCAGCCACACCGAGAGCAGGATGATCCCCAAGAAGATCGCCAGCAAATGATTGGGGTTGTTGATCATCGTCGTTATTTACTCCGTGGCACGGCGCAGGTTGAGCTCGTAAAAATCGTGGGAGAAGTCGGTTGCCGGCGACACGGCCATGCCGGAACGACAGAACCAACTTCCAATTCGCTCATGGGGCAAGTCTAACCCGGCGCACCCGGTGGCTGAAGACCCGAGCCCGAGCCGTTACCGTGCCGTCAATCATCACGATGCGGGCCAGGAGGCCCGCGCTCCCACTGCGGGTTAGCCATTATTGGAGCGCGGGGCTCCTGCCCCGCAACGGTGAACTCCCGGCGCATGGGTAGCCATTTTCGAGTGGGCTGCCGAGCTAACCGCTAAGTGCTAACGGCTAATTGTCACCCGGCGGGCCGCGCGGGTTGGCTCGCCATGCCCTCGACCGTGGTAGGGTTTTTTGGATGTGGAAAAGTAGAAGCTGTTTCTATGCAGACGTAAATAGGAGGAACAGCCCGTGTACCTGACCCGAGGCGAAAAAGTTGCGCTCCTGTTATTTCTTCCGATCGTGATCGGCTTTTTGCCACCTGTGACTGGCTGGGCGGCTGCGGTCGAAGGACGGGTGCTTGGAATGCCCTTTCTTCTGTTCTGGAACTCGATGATGGTGGTGGCCACAGCTCTCCTGATGAGCCTCGCCCTGGTGATCAAGAATCGGGTGGACAGGCGATGACGGTCGCGTTGATCATCATCATCGCCTGGCTTGTCCTGACGACCATGGTCGGAGTGATGGCCGGGGTCAACCGGCGATTCGGCCTCGAGGAGTACATGGTCGGGGGTCGCTCGTTCGGAACTCTCCTGTTCTATACGATCGCCGCGGCCGAGATCTACAGTGCCTTCGCGTTCCTCGGTCTTGCGGGATGGGCCTTCCAGAAAGGCCTCAGCATCACCTACGGCTTCGCCTATATGAGCATCGCCTACGGGCTGCTCTTCTTCATCGGGCCGCGGATCCACCGGGTCGGTCGCCGAGGCGGTTACGTTACCCAACCGGATTTCTTCGAGGATCGCTACGACTCGCGCGCTCTTGCGGTGGTGACGGCGGCCATCGGCATCGTATTCATCGTGCCCTATTTGCAACTGCAGCTCATTGGGGCGGGCATCATCGTGCAGATCGCCTCGGGCGGCGCCATGAGCCGGGAGATGGCCATCGTGTTCGCGGTTGTTGCGCTGGTGGTCTTTGTGACGGCATCGGGGCTGCGCGGGATCGGCTGGACAAATTTGCTGCAGGCTGTGGTGATGCTCGTCGGCATGGTTCTGGTCGGGCTGCTGATTCCAGAAAAATTCTACGGTGGAGTGGACGAGGCATTTGCAGCACTCGAACGGCTGCGCCCCACCCATCTCAACCTCCCGGACTCAGGAGGCATGGGGGTCGGTTGGTACGCCTCGACGGTGGTGTTGTCCGCCCTCGGCGTATGGGCGTGGCCGCACCTCTTTGCGGCCACCTACAGCGCCAAGGATGAAGGTGTGATCAGACGCAACGCCGGGATCTTGCCCCTCTACCAGTTGGCCTTGGTGCCCATCGTCATCGTCGGTTTCACCTGCGCGGCGAAGGCTGCCGAGGACCCGGTCTTTGCGGCATCCATTCAACACCCCGATCAGGCCATGCTGGTGGCGCTCGTGGACTTCTTTCCGGCCTGGCTGGCCGGGGCCATCGGCGCAGGAGGTCTGGCGGCCGCGATCTCGACCTCGTCAGCGCTGATCCTCTCGGCCGCCAATCTGACCGCGCGCAACATCCTGCAGAAGGGCGTGGCGCCCGGCCTCGACGACCGCAAGACCGCCTGGGCGGCCCGCCTGTTGGTGGCGCCGGTGGCGTTGGTGGCGGCAGGCCTTGCCCTGGGTGCGCCGGGCATGCTGGTCAATCTGCTGCTGATCGGCTACTCGGGGATCGCCCAGTTCGTTCCCGCCATTCTCCTGGGTTTCTTCTGGCGGCGCGTGACCTTGGCAGGAGTCAGCGCCGGCCTTGCTGCAGGACTTGCCGTGGCCGTGCTCGCCCAGTTCGCAGGGTGGCACGCGCCGTGGGGCCTGCACGCGGGCTTCGTGGGCCTGGTGCTCAACTTCGTGATAGCCATCCTGGTCAGTACGGCCACCCGTCCACCGGACAGCGAACGGATCGAACGCTTCGAGCGATTCCTCTCCGAATAAAGAGCGAAGCGGGACACTGTAGACTTGCCCCATGAACTGGGATGACATCAGAAAAGACGTCGAAGCTCTTCGCAAAAACCTCCGGGAAATTCGGCACGACCTCCACCAGCACCCGGAGCTGGGTTTTGAGGAGACTCGCACCCAAGGCATCGTCCGCAAATGGCTGGAAGACCACGGATACTCGCCCACCGATTCGGCGGGAACCGGTCTGATCGCCGACTTGAACCCCCGAAGAGACGGGCCTACGATCGCGCTGCGTGCGGACATGGACGCGCTGCCCATGGACGAGGGCGGCGATCTCTCCTATCGTTCCATCAGCCAGGGAAAAGCCCACGCCTGCGGCCACGACGGCCACACCACGATCCTCATGGGTACGGCTGCGATTCTGGCCAGGCACAGGGAGGCGTTTGACGGTAACGTTCGCTTGCTCTTCCAGCCGGCCGAGGAAGGCGTGCGTGGGGGCGGCGCCACGGTGATGGTGGCCCAGGGCGCCCTTGAAGGGGTCGACGAGGTCTACGGCTTGCACAGCTGGCCCGGCTGGCCCAAGGGCGAGCTGCGGGTGGCGCCGGGGCCGGTGATGGCCCAGGTGTTTACTTTAGACATCACCGTCCGCGGCAAGGGCGGCCACGGCAGCCAGCCCCAGATCTGCCGAGATCCCATCGTGGCGGCGTGCCATCTGGTGAGTGCAATCCAAACGGTAGTATCACGGGGGTTGGGCTTTGAAGGCGGTGCGGTGGTCAGCGTCTGTTGCTTCCGGGCGGGCACGACCCACAACGTCATCCCGGACGAAGCCGTGCTGAGCGGCACCATCCGGACCTTCGACGAGGCCACCAGCAATCGGGTACTCGAGCGTTTACACGAGGTGGTCAGAGGCACTGCGCAGAGTTTCGGCGTCCAGGTAGAGCTGGAGATCGACTCCGGCTTCCCGGTGCTGAGCAACGACTCGGGGTGTGCCGAGGTGGTTGCCCGGATAGGCAAACAGGTGATGGGCGAGGGCGCCGTCAGTGCGAAGGACCTGCCGATGGCCGGCGGTGAGGATTTCGCGTATTACGCCCAGAACCGGCCGTCGGCTTTCTTTTTTCTCGGGGCCCAACTCGAAGGCGAGGATACGCCGGTGTGCCACCACCCGAGATTCGATTTCGACGACGACTTGATTCCACTGGGCATCGAGCTCTTCCTCAGGATTGTCGCCGATCGATTGTCGTGAGCGATTGTGGCAGTGATGGGCCACAGGTTGCGACTGAGGTGTCTGGCTGTACAGGGAATGGTGAGAAGATATGACCGGCGGAGTTTTCGCATATCGGCTTCAATACAACAGTGCCGACTCACGCTCCTTGCGCCATTCGGCATGATCCGCCAGGTCCGCATCGAGGATCTGTTGCACGGTCTTGCCGGCTTTAAGATCTTCAAGCAGTCGCGGGGTTCCCAGTAGCCAAGTCAGGGCGTCGCCATCCCGTCTCCACTCGAATTCGGGCAGCTTCGAGAGGGTGGCGAGCAGGGTGACGCCAAGCTGGTAGGGCTGGGCCATTTCCTGGTCGGTCACCCGGATGGTCCAACCGTGACATTCCTGGTCGAGGGACTTCGGCTTGGGGGCAGCCGGGGAAGCCGTTGGTGTGAAAATGATCGGTTCGAGGTCGAAACCGGGAACTGACGGTACCGGTTCTATTTCTGAGATCCATGGTGCTCCGAGGATCAGGAATGGACGCTCCGTGCCGCGGCCCTCGGACACATTGGTTGCTTCGAGCAATCCGGTGCCGGGGTAGGCGAGGGCGGCCTCCGGGCTGCGGAGGTTGGGTGAGGGCGGGACCCATGTCAGACCGGTGTCCGTCCAGGTCATCGTGCGTTTCCACCCTTTCATTTCGATGACCGACAGGCGGGCCGGTTTTTCCATGGTTTGATTGACGAAACGGGCCATCTCTCCCAAGGTCAAGCCGTGGACCAGGGGTCCCGGCGCCAAATTGACGAAGCTTGACGGGACAACGTCGCGCTCTCGGCTGATCGGGCCTTCGATGCGATCCCCGCCGAGAGGGTTGGGCCGGTCGAGAACGACGAATTCCAGTCCGTTTTCGGCCGCAGCTTCCAGCGAGAGGATCAGCGTGCTGACGTAGGTGTAGAAGCGTACTCCGGCGCCCTGGAGGTCGAAGACCAGAATGTCGAGATCTTCGAGATCCTCCGGTGTCGGTTTCCGGTGCTTGCCATAGAGACTGATGACGGGCAGGCCGCTGATGGAGTCCTTGCCGCTTTCGATATGTTCACCGGCAGCAGCCCGGCTTCTGAGGCCATGCTCCGGAGTCAGCAGACTGACGACGTTGAGATCTATGCCCTGGAACACGTCGATTGCATGACGGCCGTCGGCGGTCACCGAGGCCGCATGGACGATCAGCCCGATTCGCTTGTCCTGAAAAGTATCGGTGTGCCCAGCGGCCACACGATCCAGTCCGACTTCAACGGCCGCCGTCCCGATTTCCTCGATGGGTCTCTCATTGATGACCTGATAGCACGCAGCAGTCAGAACCGAGACACATACGAGTACGAGCCACTCTGTCAGCGCTTTGTTCCTTTGCGCCTTTGCGTCTTTGCGTCTTTGCGTTCTATTTTTGTTCACTCGATAAGCCCCCGGACGACGGCATCCGCCACCGCCGGCCTGGCCTCACGGTGGAGCTTGTTTTCCCGTGTGGGATGCACGCGGTTGGTCAAGAGCACGATGAAGAGTTCACGTTCCGGGTCGATCCAGATCGAGGTGCCGGTGAATCCGGTGTGACCGTAGGAATTCGGGGAGAAGAACTGTCCTGCGGAACTGTTCTCGGCGGACTTGGTGTCCCAACCGAGGGCTCGGTCCGAGTCGGGTACGCCGCCGTCGATCTTCGTAAACATCTCCACGGTCTCAGATGAAATGAACCGATGGTGTTCAAAGACACCGCCGTTGAGGATCATCTGGGTGAATCGTGCCAGGTCACCGGCGGTCCCGAAGAGCCCGGCATGGGGTGCGATGCCACCCATGGCACGGGTGTTCTCGTCGTGGACTTCGCCATGAATGACACGATTCAGTTTTGGGTCGAACTCGGTGGGAGCGATTCGAGGCAGGAGGTCTACACCCGGCCGGTAGAGCGTATCGGTCATCGCCAGGGGCTCGAAGACTCTCTCGGAAACGAATTCGTGCAACGGCCGGCCGGCGACCCGAGACAGAATTTCACCCAGGAGGATCATACCGAGGTCGCTGTAGAGAAATTCACTGCCCGGCTCGTACACCAGGTCCATCGCCTGGATGCGCTCGATGTAGGCCTCCGGACCCTGGAGCTCTTCGAACAGCGGCGCCCACCAGTCGATGCCGGAGCTATGGGTCAAGAGGTGACGGACGGTGACCTTCTCCTTGTCCGGCCCCTGGAAGAGGGGCATGAAGTCCTGAACTTTTGCGTCGAGACTCAACCGCTCTTCATCTACCAGAATCATCGCCATGGTTGTCGTGGCGATCACTTTGGTCAGACTGGCAAGATCGTAGATCGTATCGCTCGTGACCGGTGGTGAGTCCTCGTCGTAGGAAAGGCTGCCGAAGGGATGCAGATGTACGAGGGCGCCTTGATGCCCCACGGCCAGCACGCCTCCGGGGAAAGCCTTCTGTTCGACGAAGGACTCAATGACCTGATCGACTTCGTCCATGGCTCCCGGCCGGAATCCGACGTCTTCGGGCAGGGCGGTACGCAGAGTCATCGCACGCCGTGGGATCTCGAGACCGAAACCTGCGCCCAGGTCCTCCGAAAGACTGACCGGCAGTTTGCCTCGAATATCAATCTCGCCAAAGAGGGCGGCGACTGCTGCCCGACGGCTCGGTCCGGAGGTCCCATAGGTGCAGAGGGCTACGGGTGCTTCCGGCAGTTGGGCCAGCACATAGGGGCTTCCGAACGAGGCGGCGATCATCGGGATATCGGTGGCCGCAAGCTGGTCCAGAAGTTGACTCAGACTCGGTGAGATCGTTTCCTTTCGGTAGGAAGTTGAAATCAGGATATGAGTGAAATCTTCGATGCCCTCCAAAATCTCATCCGCTGACTCTCGCGTGATCTCTTCGCCCAGGGTGATGGTCTCGTTCTCGATTTTCCGAATTTCAAATTGTGTCTCCGGGAAACCGAGATCGTCGACAAGAACAAGATTGAGGATTCGAAGTGGCGCCTCTGCCTTGAGCGGCAGGATGTCGGCATCGTTCCTGATGACGGTGATCGAGGCCTCTGCGATCTTCTCGGCCCGTACCATGTCCTGGGGCCGTCCGACCTCCAAAAGTCCGGCCTCGGGATCGACCAGGGGATCAATGTTGAGACCCAATTGGGCCTTGGCCTCCAGGATGCGTCGCACCGACTGGTTGATTCGTTCTTCGTCGAGCACTTCCTCTTGAACGGCGCGGACAACTGAAAAGACTGCCACCTCAAGGTCACGCGGCATCAGGATCACATCGGCGCCGGCCAGAACGGCATCCACGGTGGCCTTGCCGGCCCAGGGTCCATCCGCCCCCTTCATGTCCATCGCATCGGTGATGATGATTCCCTTGAAATTCATCTCGTCGCGGAGGATGTCCCGATTGAGGGCCGCGGAGAGGGTTGCGGGCCGGCCGGATGGATCAAGGGCCGGTACCGCCACATGGCCGACCATTATGGAGTCGACTCCCGCGTCGATCGCTGCACGGAAAGGCGGCCATTCCACCCTTTCGAGACGCTCCCGGTCAACGTCGATGATCGGCAGGTCGAGATGGCTGTCAACTGCAGTGTCACCGTGGCCGGGAAAGTGTTTGGCCGAGGTCAGCAGATGACCGCTTTTGGCGCCCTGAATAAAGGCGACACCGAGGCGGCCTACCAGTTCCGGGTCTTCTCCGAACGATCGAATATTGATAACCGGATTGTCCGGGTTGTTGTTGACATCGACCACCGGTCCGAAGGCCCAGTGAATGCCGAGGGCACGGGCCTCACGGGCCGTTACTTCGCCGAGAAAACGGGCATCGTCCTCGGAACCGGTCGCGCCGACGGCCATCGCGAAGGGGAGATCGACCGTGCCCCGCCTGACCCGGAAGGCCAGGCTGCGTTCCATGTCCATCGCAACCAGCAGTGGAATCGGCGCCTCGGATTGAAGCTCGTTGAGCAGATGAGGGATGGTCTCCGCCTCCGACCCCATCAAGACCAGTCCGCCGACGCCGAGGTTGCTGACATCCTCCACCAGATCGAGAGCGTCCTGCGACTGAGCATTCCGTGGGATGGCGGCCGCCTCGATCATCATCATCTGGGCGGCTTTCTGCTCCAGGCTCAAGGAGGCGAGGGTTGAATCCACCCATCGCTCCTGGGCCGGGGACAGCCCGGAATCCGGGGTTTGCGTTCTGGAACCGCATGCACCAAGAGAGAGAGCCAGTCCGAGGACGAGCAGTACTGCAAGACGGCGGTTGAATAGAATCAAGGGGAACCTCCAAGGACTTCGGCGCCGTTGATGTACACGGCCCTCAGTCGGGTGGTCTGTGGATCGATTCGGCCCTTGGGGGCCGGATGCAGTAGGAGAAAGGAGGCGGGTCCGCCAAACCTCAGGGGCGATTGGGTGGATGAAAGAACGGACGAGCGCAGGAGAAGGTCGACCGTTTCAGGGGTCAGAGACTGCCTGCTCTTTCCTTTGCCCTCGAGGGCATTGACGATGTCGGCGAGGGAGAACGAGGCAGGTTGGTCGGGTGGCCCCGTCAGTGTGAGCCAGGGCAGCGCTGTGGGTGCCTGGACGACCTCGAGCCGGGCCTGCCCTGCGCCTGCCAACTCGTGAGCCAGGGATTCGGCGGCCTCGATCTTTTGATGAGGCACCTCCCAGATCACTGTGCCGACTCCGAGTCGTGCCACATCCAGAAGCGCCGTGGAGTTCAGCCAACGTCGGGCCGACCAGCCCTCAATTCCGGCCACAAGCGGTGTCAGCAAGAGGCTCTCGCCGGCGTCCACAACCCGTCCTGCGCCCAGGAAGGCTGCATCGCCGACCTCGACGACTCGAGACCTCGAAGCGCTCCCGGTAGCGCATCCGGCGGCATCACGATCGTCCACCGCGACATTGAACGCCAGGTCGGCTCGGTAGGGGGAATCGACGCCGGGTCGGAGCATGAAGCCCCCTCGCACGACGACGTCGGCCCAGATATTTCTCTCGTTGAGTGGAAGAGTGTCATAGACTTCGAAGCCATGGCTCACCAGGTCGTTTCGCGTCAATTCCTGCAACACCGTCAAAATGGCCACGAAGTTCAGGCGGGTCAGCTCCTCCAGATCACGGCCCGGAGGCAAGCCGCCGCTCTCAATGAGCACCACGGGCGTTCCCCAGGCGGTCAAATTGTCTCCGAAGGATCGAGGACTCCAGCTTTCGTCGAAGCGGGCCAGACCTCCGGGTATCAATGGCGTCAAGGCCTCGACGATGGCCGCGCAGGCCCTTTTCGCGCGCAACCTCCCGGGGGAGAGGGTTCTCGCCTCATCACCGGTCACCGCGAGAACGGCAATCGTCGCCGGCACTCCGGTATTTCCCACCGTCTTCCGGCGATCCTGGTCGTGCAGGTTGAATCCCATTACAGGCCGGTATTGGTCTCGAATTCTTTTCAGAATCCGGCCTTCGGGAGTCGCGAGAATTCGGGCATCCCTGTTGTTATCGATTCCCTGGGCATTACGACGCCGGTAGTCTTGAGCCCCGTCAGGGTTGAGCATCGGAATCATCAAGAGGGTCAGGTGATCGAGAATCGCCGAGGCCTCGGGTTCCTCGGGATGGGAGAGCAGGAAAGAAGCGATGTCGAGCAGGGCGGGAGTC
>Ga0164318_10004074_pt1 | contig 13948 bp, 11 predicted proteins | sample GuaBasSedimGuay9_FD_113734 | JGI IMG/M metagenome (GOLD analysis project Ga0164318, IMG submission 113734) | Subseafloor sediment microbial communities from Guaymas Basin, Gulf of California, Mexico - Guay9, Core 4571-4, 0-3 cm | ecosystem: Environmental > Aquatic > Marine > Hydrothermal vents...
TCTTCTCATCTTTATCATCATCCCGCTCTGTCGCTTCAATTAAAATACAATTTGAAGGACAGGCAGTAGCACACATAAAACATGCCACACAGGCAATGCTGTCGTCTGCTCTGTGTGTGAGTCTGTGTAAACCACGATACCTGCTTGTAATATCTGTAGGCTGTTCTTCAGGATACTCAAGTGTATCTACTGCATTGATGTCGGTTACATTGTTAAAAAGGTGTTTAAAGGTCACTTTTACACCGTCATAGATAGCAGGAAGGAAAAGTTTGTCTTTGACAGAGTTTCCAAGCCTGGGTATAACTGTAATATTTTGTTTCATTATTGAACTCCTACAACGACAAGCGCTGTGATAAAGAGATTAACGAGAGAGATCGGTAAAAGATAATACCATCCCAAATGCTGTACCTGATCATAACGGAAACGCGGTACTGTCCATCGGATCAGGATAAAGAAGATATTGAACATCATGAGTTTTACCACAAAAACAACAATTTGGAAAAGCATTACCGCAATAGAATTGGCTAAGTCACTTCCTGCAAAAAAAGCAAGATAGAGCAGTATGACTTCTATTAACACCGTCATGGCAATGAGTACAATGGTCAGTACTTTGGTTTCAAAGTTTCTGCCACCGTCCGTAGAGACTGTTTTGCGTACCGTGTTGTTTTTCCGCATCCATCGTATCAGCAGAGCAACAATTACCGGTATGGTGATCATAAGGCTTACCCCAAAAGTCGAAAAGTTCTGCAACATCATTTCAGTCGAGATCCAAGGAAGCTGATAGCCACCAAAGATCATGGTAATAATGACTGCTGAGGCTGTATTCATCGCCACATATTCACCCATGAAATACATGGCAAATTTCATCGCTGTATGTTCTGTCATGAAACCGGCAACGATCTCACTCTCACCCTCTGCTACTGTAAATGGGTTACGGTTTGTCTCGGCAAAAAGGGCAATGATCAAAACAATACTCGCAAGAGGCTGTACCAAAATACCCCATGCAGGCAGAAATGCAAAAAATGTACCACTTTGCCACTGCACCATGGCATTAAAATCTATAGTATTGTAAGTGATGATGAAAGAGAGAATACTGAGACCCAAAGGAAGCTCATAAGAGATAACCATAGAACCTGCACGTGAAGCTCCCAGCAAGGCATACTTGTTATGAGACAGCCAACCGCCAAAGATCACACCCAGAACACCAATGGCACCAATGGCAAGATACCAGAACACACCATAGTCAATAGGCAAAGCCTGAACTCTCAGTGCTTCACCGTCAATATGAAGTGTATCGGCAAAAGGAATGGCCATAAATGCCAAAAGAGCTGCAGAAAAAGTAATGACAGGCGCCAGCATAAAGAGCCAACGTCCTGTTTTGATATGTGAAGGATAATACTCTTCTTTTAAAAGCAGTTTTACCACATCTGCAAAAGACTGTACCACTCCACCCAGACGAAAACCAAAAACATTGGTTCTGTTTGGTCCCAATCTGTCTTGTACCAAAGAGGCAATACGTCTCTCAAGCCAAACAAGTACAGGGATGGTAAGTAAAGCCAAAAGTGCACCAAGGACAAATGACATCACGGCAATGAGTATGGAAGCTGTACTCATAGTTGTACCTTTTCAATCCATTCTGTAACAGTGGGGACAGGTGCATTCATAAAGAGTGCCTGCTCCGAATACTGTACGATACCGTCTTCATTTGTCAAATGTCCTGTACCTTCAGCATAAGTCGCCAGAGGTAAAACAAATTCTGTATTTTCAGTTTTGTGTGTTTTAAATTCTATTTTACTGTCACACTCGAAGGTTTGAGGATGATTAAAATTGATCAGCAAACCTGACTTATGAGGAATACCTGTATCTATACCCAGGTTTTCAATGGTCTTTGTATTGGCAGCTCTGTTGGCAGATTTAAGCATGTCATCCTGAAATGTCTCATCTTGATAGATCTCCATAGGTGCATATACTTTTGCACCCAAGACTTTTGCCCATGCCAAAATACTTTCTATCTCTTCTGTATACAGATTGGCATCGATCGTTATCACAATATGAAACTTATAAATATCTATGAGTCGGCGTATCTCTTCTACTGCTTGGTCATTCAAAATCACTTTTTTACGTAAAAGTATTTGCTTCTGACGGTTTTCCTGTAGAGATTTATAACTCAAACGCCCCTCATCACAGATGAAAAAACCATTTACCTCATCATTTCTACGTGGTCTGAATCTATAAATCACATCATCCTGATATTTCATCTTATTGTGATCGATGTAAATATTACACCCTTTTGCACAACCATGACAAATGGAATTGACTGTTTTTAGAAACCATACACGCTGTTTAAAACGAAAATCTTTTGAAGTCAATGCACCCACGGGACAGAGATCAACCACATTCATAGCATAAGGATTTTCAAGTTTTCGACCTGGCATAGTACTCACTCTGGCATGGTCACCACGTCCTATGATGCCCAATTCATGTGAGTGTGTGATCTTGTCTGTAAAGCGTGTACACCTGGCACAAAGCACACAACGTTCCTGGTCTAACATCACATTTGAACCAAGGTCCATCTTTTTATTATGTTTTATTTTTTCCTGAATAGTGATCTCTGCGTCATGCAGTCCGTAATCCATGTAAAAATCTTGCAGTGAACACTCACCTGCCTGATCACAGGTAGGACAATCTACAGGGTGATTAATGAGTTCAAGCTCCAAAATATTGGTACGTACTTTTTCTATATTGTCACCTTTGGATCGTACTTCCATCCCTTTTTTTACAAAAGTATCACAGGCGATCTGTGGTCGTTTTTGACCCTCTATCTCAACCATACACATACGACAGTTCCCATCTGCACCCAAAGCTTCATGGTAACAGAAGTACGGTACTTTGATCTTCTCTTTAATGAGCAGATCAATGAGTCGGGAGCCCTCTTCCACATTGTAGCTTCTATCGTCAACCACAACTTTTATCATATCACTCATAATATCACCTCAAACTCAGCTCTAAATCTTTTGATAAAGGAGACAATGACCGTAGAGACTGCCGGAGCAAAAACACAAATTGTCTTTCCGTTCATCGTATCTGCTATTTTTAAAAGTTTATCAATATCTGCTTTTGTACCTTTACCGTCCAGTATCTTGCCTACCAGTTTGTCTACCCAGCCAGTACCCTCTCTGCAAGGGGTACATTGTCCACAAGACTCTTCATGGTAAAACTCCAAAATGTTTTTCAATGCAGTGACCATACATGTATCTTCATCCATAAGGATCATACCGCCCGTACCTAAAGAGGAACCGACAGCACGCAGTGCTTCATAGTCAAGCGTGAGCCCTTCCACCTCTTTGGCAGTCAATACTCCACAGGAGACACCACCGGGAATGACTGCTTTAAGCTTTTTACCATTTTTAATACCCCCGCCGTAATGATTGATATACTCCATCATGGAAGTACCAAACTCAGCTTCGTAGACACCAGGTTTTTCAACGTGACCAGACATGGCAAAGAGCAGTGTCCCGGGACTTTTTTCTGTACCGTAAGCCCTGTACGCTTCCGCACCATTTTCTACTATGAAAGGTACAGTTGCTATGGTCTCTACGTTATTTACTAATGTAGGATTATCAAAATACCACTCAGGCTCTTTCTGTTTGGGTTTGAGCCGGGGATGTCCTCTTTTGCCTTCCATGGACTCAAGTAAAGCAGATTTTTCTCCACAAATGTAAGCACCTGCACCACGATGGATAGTAATGTCACAATCATTCAATAGCCCTGCTTCACAGGCTTCATCAATGGCAGCCTGTAAGATCTGCTGATAAGCATAATACTCTCCGCGTATATAGATATAGGCATGTTTCGCTCTGATGGCGTAACAGGTGATCAATATACCTTCTATAAGAAGATGTGGATCTTTTGTAATGATCTGTCTGTCTTTAAAAGTGCCAGGTTCAGACTCATCACAATTGACTGCAAGAAAAGACGGCTTGTCACTCTCTTGAGGCATAAGTTCCCATTTTGCACCGGCAGGTGCACCACCACCACCTTTTCCTCTTAAGTTTGCATCTGAAATAATTTTAATGATATCTGTTGGGCTGTACTCTTTAAGTTTTTCAAGTGTTTTGTAACCACCGTTCTCCTGAGAAACCTCTAAAGTATGGCTGTTTTCAAGCTCAAATTTACGAGATACGATCTGACACTCTCTCATTTGAGATCCTTTAACACTTCATCTACTTTATCTGTGGTCAGGTTTTCATAATTGACATCATCTATCTGCATTACCGGCGCTGTACCACACGAGCCTAAACACTCTACGTGGACAATGTTTACATCTTTTCCTTCTAAGTGTTCCAATATCTCGTCTGAGCCACAAAGTTTGCATGAGAGGGTTTTACACACCTGGACATTCAACTTTTCCTGAGGTTCCAAATGGAACATTGTATAGAAAGTTGCTACTCTGTAAATTTCCATGGGCGGAGTACCTATCTGATTACTTATCTCATCAATAGCATCCAGGGAAATATACCCCTCCTGATACTGCACCATCCACAAACAAGGCAGAGACAAGGCTTGTGGACTCGGGTATTTGGTTTTCAAAACCTCTATCTTTTGCAAGTTCTCTTCTGTAAAGCTAAAACTCATCTATCCATCTCCCCTGCAATGATATTCATGGACCCCAGTGTCATAATGGCATCTGCTACCTGATAATTTTCAATGATCTTCGGATAAGCAGCAATATGGTAAAAGCTAGGTGCTCTTACTTTGACTTTGTAAGGCGTACCTTCACCCTCAGAGACAATATAAAAGCCCAGTTCCCCATTTGCAGCTTCAAAAGCACCGTAATGCTCTCCTTTGGGTACTTTTACGCCATCTATGACCAGTTTAAACTGATTCATCATTCCTTCAATACCACCGTAGACACACTCTTTATTGGGCAAGATAATACGTTTATCGGGTACATTGATCTCACCGTCAGGTATACGTTTCATAGCTTGTTTGATGATCTTCATACTCTCATTCATCTCTTCAAAGCGGACCATCATTCTGTCATAAGTATCTCCCACAGACCCCACTACCATGTTAAAATCAAAAGTATCATAGTAGTAGTACGGGTCAGAAAAACGAAGGTCATACGCCACGCCGGAAGCACGCAGGTTTGGACCTGTAAAGCCAAAGTCCAATGCCTCTTTGGCTGAGACAGGAGAAATGTTTTGTATACGGTCATTGTAAATTCTGTTATTGGAGATCATTTTGAGTGATTCGGTAATACCCAGGTCGATCTTTTGCAAAACATCTTCAAGGTCACTCTCCCATCCCTCATAAAGATCATGTGCCATGCCGCCTATTCGCATATAGGAGTTGGTCAGTCTCGCCCCTGTCAGTTTAGAAAGAAAATCATAAGCATTGTTACGCGGGTTAAAGAGGTACCAGTAGTTGGTCTGTCCACCCATATCGAGCAGTCCAGCTGCCAGGCAGACCAGGTGGTCAATGACACGTGAGAGTTCTGCTACGATGATACGTATAAAAATACCTCTATCGGGCAGTGTCACACCTAACATATCTTCTGCCGTTTTGGCAAAAGCAATGTTATTCATGAGTGCGGAACAGTAGTTAAGTCTGTCTGTGTAAGGGATGATCTGATTATAATTATGGTTTTCACAAGATTTTTCAAAACCGCGATGCAGATACCCGATCTCACTCGCAGCAGCAACGATCTTTTCTCCGTCAAGTGCGACCATGGTTCTGATAGTTCCGTGACTTGCCGGGTGTGAAGGACCAAGATTGACTATCATCAAGCCGTCTTTATCGGGGTCAAGATTTTTGGCTTTTAAGAGTGGGGTCATCTCATCCATCATATCTTGAGAAACGGTACAGTATTGCCCTTTTGTGATTTCATAGTCTTTTCGTAAAGGATGACCTACAAATTCATTATGGTTCAATACCCTTTTTAACATAGGGTGTTTTTGAAAGTAGATACCATACTGATCATACACTTCACGTTCAGCGAAATCTGCAGAAGCGTATATAGAAGTAACTGTGTGTACACCTATTTTTGGGTCAGGTACAGGTACTTTATATGTGCATACATCTTTAAAGTTCTCATGCCTGAGTACATACACGAGTTCAAAACGTGTCATAGGGGGATGAGATTTATGAAGATTGTCTATGGCAGTTATATCCAGAAGTAAGACATAGCCCTGCTCTTTTGCTTCTGACAATGTTTCAAGAAGTAGATCACTCTCTATGGTTATCATCTCTTTAGACGTCATCTAGTTTACCTTTAAAGTCAGTGTTTCTAACTTCAAATTTCGGCTCACGTTTCAATTGTCTCTGAATATCCAAAACAGCATCAATAATGGCTTCCGGACGGGGAGGACAGCCTGCCACATAAACATCGACAGGTACAATTTCATCAATTCCCTGCAGGGTTGTGTAGTTATCATAAAAACCGCCTGTTGAAGCACAGGCACCAACAGCTATGACCCATTTGGGTTCAGGCATCTGGTCATATATCTGTTTGAGTATAGGAGCTTGTTTATAAGAAACCGTACCTGCAACCACAAGCAAGTCAGCATGGCGGGGTGAAAAGCGCAGCACTTCTGCACCAAAACGTGAAATATCATAACGACTTGCGGCAGTAGCCATAAACTCAATGGCACAGCAGGCAGTACCGAAAACAAAAGGCCAGAGAGAAGCTTCTCTACCCCAGTTGATCACTGCATCCATTTTGGTAGTGACAATGGCATCATCCAACATATACGTGTTACTTACATCCATATTAGCTCCATTTTAAAATTCCTGATTTATATACATAGATGAGTCCGGCTAAAAGCAGACCAATAAAAACAAACATTTCAACAAGTGCGAACATACCAAGTTCACGAAGATTCAGTGCCCAGGGAAACATAAAAAGTATTTCTACATCAAAGATCAGAAAGATAATTCCAATGAGAAAAAACTTGATATTAAACCCTTCAAAAGAGTCTTTATAGACATGGCGTATACCACCTTCTACCACTTCATTTTTACGCACATTATCACTATGTGCACCCAAGTATTTGGTTAAATGAAAAAGCAGTGGTAGCAGTATGACAAGCGCTGCAATCATGATGGAAGCTAAAACAAGAGAGTCTGACATTCAATCCCTTTTTTATTAGTATAACTTATTTTAGTATTAAAATTCTTTATTATTAATGAGTAGAAATAGTACTTTTCATTATTTTACGCCAATCTTTTAAAAAATACTTTTTTATAACAGATTTTTTATGGGGTATTTCACAAGCAGAACAGTCTAAATGAATGGCATCTCCACTTACAAAATCTCTGCTCTCTTTTGCTTCTATGCTGCACAAACTGTATCGAGTTCGTTCACCCTCTTTTGCCAAGCCTTTATCAGAAAATCTAAAATGGTTACAGGCACAAAAGTAGCAGTTCAGTACTTCCATATCATGACATTTGGTATTGTCTGCATACAGTGGACAGAAATCAGGATGTTTCTCCTGCATATTTTCATAGATGAAATAGTCTATCACTTCATCATCACTCAAGTGTGTCAGTGTTCTCATGATCTCTTCATGCTTTTTTGCATGGCTTTCGAACCATTCCAGATAAGTCATTTTTCAGAATCCATCTGCGGAATACGCTTACTGAGAAGAAGATCTCCATTGAACATTTTTTCAGCCATCTTCTGCACCTCATTTCTCGTGATTTTTTTGATCTCTTCATTAAAAGTAAGCAATGTTTTTATGTCATCCTTGTACTTGGCATGATCTGTCATGAGATCCAGCCAGAAATAGTTGTCTCGCAGTGCCTTTTTATACATGAGTGCATACTCTGTCTGAATATTCTTTAATTCCTGTGCTGTAGGTCCTTCTTCTATAAAGTTCTTGATGCTTTTTTCTATGCTTTCAACCAATTCATTCTCTCGTATCGGATCTGATGCAAAACGGATATTGCATGAAGAAGTTTTTTCAAGTTCACGAATAATACTGCACTTGATCCCCACACCGTAAGTACCCGATTTGTCCTCTCTGATGAGATTACGCAGCCTGACATTCAGTATCTCCTGCATTATAGAAAGAACAATATCATCATGCATGTTGTAGTCAAGTTCCAAGCGGTACTTCAAACCTGTATTGGCAATGTTGCTTGCATTGAATGGCCGCACAAAGGTCTGTTTCCCTTTTTTGTAGGCAAAGGGCTTTGCATTGATCTTCTCTTCACTGGTTGAAGTAGGAAGATTGGCTAAATAAAGAGCAATAAGTTTTTCTACTGCTTCAGGCTTTGTATCTCCCACTATCATAAAAGTAAAATGGTTCATAGCTGTAAACTTCTTCTTGAAAAGTTTCAGCATTTTTTCATTGTTGAGTCTTTCGATGCTCTCTTTGTTGTCAAAAAGAATACGCGGATTATCCATATAGTAAAATTTATTCAGCACTTTGTTAAATTTGTAAGCAGGATCTCTGTCCAACTGCCGTGCCAGAGCCAACGCACTGTTACTGAGTTGTCTGTCCACACCAGGGTCTATTTTAGGTGTAGTGACATAAACGTAGAGTAGTTTCAAAAGTGTTTCAAGGTCTTTGGAATTACTGCTTCCGTCTATCTTTTCATCGAAGCGAGAGATCCTGAAATTGACTCGGGCACTTTTGTCTGCCATTAATGTTCTGAGTTCGTCAGGCTTAAGCGTACCGGGAGCAGACTGCATGACCCAGCCGGAAGCTTTTTTTGCATCATTAAGTGCTTCAGTGGGTAAAGCACTCAATCCTCCCGGACTGACTGCAGAGAGCAGTACTTCATTTTGACGAAATGTTGTCGGCTTGAAGAGTACGGTCACATTGTTTTCAAGGCTATAGCTGTAAATTCCAGTCTCTTTGTCAAAAACTTTTTTTACGATCTTTTTTGCCTGCAGCGGTTTTTGCAGAAGGTTAAGTTCTTTGTTCTCTGTTGCGCTAGGTTCTTTTACCTCTTTTTTGGCAAGATCTATCGACTGAAGGACTTTTTTCTTATCGACTGTCAAGGCTTTTGTACTCTTTAAAAGAATGATCCTGTCTTGAATGTTAACGATCTCTTTAAAACGTGCATTGACCTCTTCGGGTGTGATCTCCTGTATAAGTGCTTTGACGATAAGATAGTCTTCTTCCCTGTCTACAAAGATGGCATTATGTTCAATACTTCTGACAAGCGCAGAAGCCAGTCTTCCGGAGTCTGTGGTTTGAATTTCTTTATGCTCATTTTCATTTTGTTCAAGAAGCTGTTTTTTGACCTGCTCAAAGCTACGCTGTTCAAACCCGAATTTCTCAAAACGCCACATCAGTCTGTAAAGTTGGGAGAAGGCTTCTTTGCGATCTTTTTCACTATAGATGGCTTTAAAGAGATATGCTTTTTTATAGGGAGTTAAAGTCTGTGTTCCTGCAAAAATATTCAGGGCTTTACTCTCTGTTTTAAGTAACTCTTTTTTTGCTTCAAGATTAAATATTTTCTGTGCTATCCGTGTTATGATGTTGCGTTTTTTCTCTGCTTTGGTATGTGCACCAAAAACACGTTCCATATAATAGACTTCAGCGGTATTTTGAAAAAGCTCCCTGTCGGTCAGTGCCATGATCCGGGTACTGTTACTCTCAGCGATCAGCCTGCTGACAGGTTTGTCACTGCTTTTGTTTTTCAGTTCTGAAAAATATGTCTTGATCTTTCCTTCCATCTCCGTGACATTCACATCTCCCACGACTACAAGGTGCATCAACTCAGGTCTGTACCACTTTTGGTAAAAATCTACCACCCTTTGTACGGGAGCATGTTTGAGTACCTCTTCCTTCCCTATGACAATACGGTCTTTGTATTTGCTTTTACCATAAAAAAGAGGTGCATACTGCTGGTAAAGTCTAAAAGAAGGACTGTTGCGAAGACGCTTCTCCTCCAGTACTACCCCTCTCTCTTTGTCAAACTCTTTAGGGTTAAAAAGCAGTCCCCCTGCCCAGTCATCCAGTATGGTCAAAGCTGTATCGACATTTTTCTCTTTGACAGGTACGGAGAGTTTATAGAGTGTGCGGGTAAATCCGGTATTGGCATTGAGGTCTCCCCCAAATTTCAGACCAATGGACTCCAGATAGGAGATGAGTTCATTTTTCTTAAAGTGTTTGGTTCCGTTAAAGGCCATATGCTCAGTAAAATGTGCCAAGCCCCTCTGGTCATCATCCTCTTCCAAAGAACCCGCATCGACAATAAGACGAAATTCAACAAAATCTTTGGGTTTTTCATTGTGCAGAATTGCATAGGAAAATCCGTTGGCTAACTTACCCTCTACCAGATCTTTCTCTTTGGGCAACTCTTTTGCAGGAAGCAACAGAGCAGTCAGTAGCGTCAGGATGATAATTTTTTTCATGAAATACCTTTAATGAGTCTTTTATAAGTTCAAAAGTATATCAGAGTAGGATAAATGAGTACAGGATGCCCTGATAGAAATTGAAAGTTTCTAAGATGCGGAATGTATAACATTCTATATGTATTGTATTCTAAAAAATGAAAATCCATATTTATTCCCCTTCCATAAAACAAAAAGCACCATTTGGATATAATCGCGACAATAATAACAGAGCTAAGCGTTCAAGCGTTCAGCATGAAGAGGTTTTAAATGAGTGATACTGTAGAGAAAAAAGCAACATATGATCCAAAAGAAGTGGAAGATAAATACTATAAACTTTGTGAAGAGCGTGGGTATTTTGAAATAGACGGGAACAAAGGTATTCAGGAAAAGGGAAAAGACGGCAAGATCAAAACTTTCTCCATTATGATGCCTCCTCCCAATGTTACAGGGTCACTGCATATTGGACATGCCCTCACTTTTACCTTGCAAGACATCATTACACGTTATAAACGTATGGATGGATTTAAGACACTCTGGCAGCCGGGGACGGACCATGCGGGGATTGCAACACAGAACATTGTTGAAAAACAACTTTTGGCTGAAGGGACTACCAAAGAAGAGTTGGGGCGTGAAAAGTTTTTAGAGCGTGCCTGGCTTCAAAAAGAAACTTCCGGTGGAAATATTGTTCACCAAATGAGAAAACTGGGAGTTACCCCTGCCTGGAAACGTGAACGTTTTACGATGGATGAAGGGCTTAAAGAAGCTGTCAAAGAAGCTTTTGTTTCCCTTTTTAATGAGGGGCAGATCACACAAAACACTTACATGGTCAACTGGTGTACTCACGATGGCGCACTCTCTGACATTGAAGTGGAACACGAAGAGGTCAACGGTAAATTTTACACCATGGTCTATAAATTCGCAGACGGTTCAGGAGAACTTGAAGTGGCAACCACAAGACCGGAGACTTACTTTGGAGATACGGCCATTATGGTACACCCTGATGATGCTCGATACAAAGACATAGTTGGCAAAGAAGTTTTTCTGCCGATGACTGACAGAAAAATAAAAGTTATTACAGACTCTCATGTAGACATGGAAGTGGGTACAGGTGTAGTAAAAGTAACCCCTGCCCACGACCAGAATGACTACGCAGTAGGGAAAAGACATAACCTTGAATTCATTAAAGTTTTTGACGAAAAAGGTATCTTGAACGAGTATTGTGGAGAGTTTGCAGGACTTGAACGTCTTGAAGCACGTCCTGTCATAGTAAAAGCACTTGAAAATGCCGGATATATTGTTAAAATAGAAGAGCATATCCACCAGGTAGGTCACTGTTACCGTTGTAAAAACATTGTAGAACCTTTCATCTCTACACAATGGTTTTTGAGCGAGAAGATCGCTGAAAACTCCATTAAAGAGACAAAAAAGCATAACAACTTCCACCCTGCACACTGGATCAACTCTTATACCGCATGGATGGATGAACTTCGTCCCTGGTGTATAAGTCGTCAGCTTTGGTGGGGACACAGAATTCCGGTTTTCACCTGTGATGACTGTGGACATATTTGGGCAGACAAAGCAGATGAGCCGGATGCCTGTCCTAAATGTGCTTCTAAAAAGATGACACAAGACCCTGATGTATTGGATACCTGGTTCTCTTCAGCACTCTGGGCAATGTCTCCTCTTGGATGGGGAAACAACGGGAAATTAAAAGAGCTCTATAATGATAGTGATATGGAAGATTTCTACCCGAATTCACTGCTCATCACCGGATTTGACATTATGTTCTTCTGGGTTGCACGTATGATGATGATGGGTGAGCACTTTACAGGTAAACTTCCATTTGAAGACATTTATATGCATGCGCTTGTACGTGATGAGCATGGGGCAAAAATGTCCAAGTCCAAAGGAAACGTTATTGATCCGCTTGATATGGTAGAGGAACACTCTGCTGATATTATTAGATTTACTTTGGCCTATTTGGCCGTTCAGGGACGTGATATTAAACTGGGTGCAAAAAACCTTGACCAGTTCAGAAACTTTACGAACAAACTTTACAATGCGACCAACTATCTGCAACTGAATGTGGAAATATTCCCTGAACTTAAAGATATTGAGGTCAAAACACCACTTGGACGCTATATGCAATCCCGACTTGCATTGGCTGTAGAGAAGATACGTACGGCTATTGAGTCATATAAGTTTGATGAATCTGCGAAAACACTCTACAACTTTGTATGGAATGAGTTTTGTGACTGGGGGATTGAGTACTCTAAAGCAGACAGAGAAAGCATTGTTGAACTGGGAGCCATCTTTAAAGAGACGCTTAAAATGATCTCTCCTTTCATGCCGTTCATCTCTGACCATCTTTACCACAAACTCTCAGGTACCACACTCGAAGAGGGAGAGTCTCTGATGGTCATGAACTTCCCTAAAGAGATCACACAGGATGAAGAAGCAGAAAAAATGTTTGCCATTATTGAAGAATCTATCACTGCACTAAGACGGGCAAAAGTCATCATAGATATGGGGAATTCCAAAATAGACAAAGCCTACATCAAATTAGATGCAAAGCTTGCCGGAAGTATCGATACAGAAATGGCAAAACCGTTCATTGAAAAGTTGGGAAAAGTACTAAATATTGAATTTGTAGATGCAAAAGTAGCTGACTCTATTACTGATGTATCTGATAATCTTGAAGTTTATCTTCCAACAGGTGAAATAGACATGCAGCCTATCATTACAAAGCTGACACGTCAGAAAGAAAAGCTTGAAAAAGAGATACAAAAGCTTAACGGTATGCTGAATAATGAGCGTTTTGTTGCCAATGCTCCTGAATCAGTCATTGCCGAGAATAAACAGGCATTGGAAGATGCACAGAATAAAATGACTAAAGTCTCTGCAGAGCTTGAAGGATTTGGAGTATAATGCAAACACAAATACAAGAAGCTTATGATGCCCTACTCAACAAAGAGTATGACAAAGCATTTACACTCTATACCCAACTTGCAGAACAAAAAGAAGCTACTTCTTTTTACTACCTTGGATTCCTTTACTTCAGAGGATTTGGAGTAGAACAGGATTCAAAAAAAGCATTTGAGAACTATCTTGAAGCTGCTACCCGAGAAGTGCCTGTCGCTCAATTTGAAGCAGCACTGATGCTTGAGAATGGTGAAGGCTGTGAACAGAACTTCTCAGAGGCTGCTTTCTGGTATGAAGAAGCAGCAAAACGTGGCAATATGGAAGCGTACAACAACCTTGCAGCGATGTTCAAAGAGGGTCGCGGTGTTGAGCAGGACTATAAAAAAGCCTATATACTCTTCAAAAAAGCAGCTTTAGCGAACAACGCTTCAGCGCAATTTAACCTGGGTGCACTTTATGATATGGGTCTAGGCTGCAAAGAAGACAAAGAAAAAGCCATAGAGTGGTGTAGAAAAGCTTCATTCCAGGGACATCAAAAAGCCAAAGACATTATGATGCGTATGCAAAATGACGGACAGATCGTTTTTTAATCTGCTTTCATTTGTTTCAAATACTTTTCAGTAAATGTATCAATTTCTATAGGTTTGGAGAAAAGGAAGCCCTGATAGACAA